>OLOD01001023.1_pt1 | contig 19430 bp, 16 predicted proteins | sample 1671921 | NCBI WGS metagenome assembly OLOD01 (sample SAMEA3136626, study PRJEB25190) | human gut metagenome | biome: human gut; feature: human-associated habitat; material: faeces | place: Austria | collected 2013
CCCAAAGTTACATATCTTTGCGCATATTTTAACAACCGGGTTTTGCAGCTGACCCGTTTGTTCCTAAATTCCACCGTTGATGTTTATTTTATAATTGAATACATGCTGAACAATTATTATATCCGCCATAATATCAGTCTATGATTAGAAACCAACAGAAACATTTTCAGAAAAGCTAACTGGCCCATAAGAGGTAAGAGAAGAGTGGTATATGATTTAATATCACCCTACAAATATACTGATTTTACCTCCTGTTGCAATCCAGATAGCCCTGATTTTCTCCAATTTCAATTCATTTTTTTTGTTTTTTCACCAAATTTTATCTTATAATTTGGATTTCACAAACTTTAATGACTAATTTTGCACCAGAAAAAATCACCTATAAGGTCTGACAATATGCAGTCCGTCACGACAACTGTTGACAGTGTGGTCATCATACCCACCTATAACGAGAGGGAAAATGTTGCCGCAATCATCGAGGCAGTCTTCAGACTGTCCCGAAAATTTGACGTTTTGATTATTGATGACAATTCGCCCGACGGCACAGCGGATATTGTCAAGGAACTTCAGCTTACACACACCGGCCGTCTGCACATGATTCAGCGAAAAGGGAAACTCGGACTCGGGACTGCCTATATCGCCGGCTTCAAATGGGCGCTTGAACACGGCTACGAGTACATCTTCGAGATGGACGCCGACTTCTCCCACAATCCCGACGACCTGATGAAACTCTACGAGGCATGCGCCGTCAAAGGCGCGGATGTCGCCGTAGGCTCACGCTATGTCACAGGGGTCAACGTCGTCAACTGGCCGATGGGACGCGCGCTCATGTCATTTTACGCATCGCGCTACGTCCGCATAGTCACAGGCATGCCGATCAACGACGCGACAGCCGGATTCGTATGCTACCGCCGCAAAGTGCTCGAAACCCTCCCGCTCGACCATATACGGTTCAAAGGCTACGCATTCCAGATCGAGATGAAATTTCTCGCCTATAAATACGGATTCAAGATTGTCGAAGTCCCCATTATCTTCGTCAACCGCGTGCTCGGCACATCAAAGATGAGCTCCGGAATATTCAGCGAGGGCTTCTTCGGAGTCCTCAGGCTGAAATGGTCAAGCCTCTTCAACAAATACGAGCGCAAAGCCCTCAATCCTTAACACTTAATACTTAATACTTCATACTTAATAATTGCTACCTCCAACCAACAGTTAGCGACTAATACCACCTCCCATGTCAGTCACCCTGCTCCATAACGCCGAAATCGTCAATGAAGGCCGACGCTACAGAGGCTATGTCCTGACCGACGGACAACTCATAGCACGCACCGGCGAAGAATCAGCCCTTCCGGCTGACGGCCCTGACTCGCTCAACGCGCTCCGACAGAAAGCCGACACAGTCATCGACTGCCGGGGTGGCATGCTCATGCCCGGAGTCATCGACACCCATGTCCACTTCCGCGACCCGGGACTGACCGAAAAAGGCGACATCGAGACCGAAAGCCGGGCAGCAGTGGCAGGAGGAGTCACATCATACATCGACATGCCAAACACGCGGCCGGCAACAGTCAGCCGCGAGGCCGTTGACGACAAAATCAAGCGCGCGTCAGAGGTTTCAGCCGCAAACTTCGGATTTTTCATCGGCGCGACCAACGACAACATAGCCGAACTGCTCGCTGCCGACTATTCGCAGGTGGCAGGAGTGAAACTTTTCCTCGGCTCATCGACAGGCAACATGCTTGTCGACGACAGCTCTACCCTCACCCGGCTCTTCGCCGAATCGCCCGCTCTCATCGCAGTCCATGCCGAAGACGAAGCCATCATCCGCGCCTCGCGCGACCGTCTGCTCGACGAATGCGGAGGCTCAATCCCGGTGGAACGCCATCCCGACGTCCGCCCGCGCGAAGCATGTATCGAAGCCACCCGCAGAGCCATCGGACTTGCCCGCCGGACCGGCGCACATCTCCACATCTGCCATATCTCCACCGCCGACGAGCTGGAAATGATCAAGAAGGCCAAGACCGATGGGGTCAGTGTCACAGCCGAGACCTGTCCGCAATATCTCCTTTTTGACCGCAACGATTTCGACCGCCTCGGAGCACGCATCAAATGCAATCCCGCCATAAAAGAAGCCTCCGACCGCATAGCCCTCCTGCGCGAACTCCTCCCGGGAGGATGTATCGACACCATAGCCACCGATCATGCCCCGCATCTCCTCCGGCAGAAAGAGGGCGACGCTCTGACCGCCGCGTCAGGCATGCCGATGGTGCAGTTCTCGCTCCGCGCCATGCTCGAACTGCTCGACACCGACCCCCGGCTCGAATCCATCGGGCCTGAACGCATCGTCGAACTAATGAGCCACAATCCGGCCCGGCTGCTCGGCATCGACCGGCGCGGATTTATCCGAGAGGGCTACTATGCCGACCTCGTGCTCCTCAATCCCGTAGACCCATCTGTCCGCCCTGTCAAAATCACCGACAGCGATGTTGCCGGACGATGCGGATGGACACCACTCGCAGGAATGTGCCTGAGCCACAACATACGCCTGACAATGGTCAACGGCGCTCCGGCCTACAGCGACGGTGTCTTCGCCGCGCCACACGGACAACCGCTCCGCTTTGACGCAGCGCAAAAAGCCCGAAGCCAATCCAAGGCTTAGGCCGCCAACCCGAGATTTTTTCAACCATGAACAACATATAGAAAACCTTGTAACTTTAATTTCACACATTATGTTAGACAAGACCAATGTCAAGACCCTCGACAAAGTTGTGGTCCGCTTCTCCGGCGACTCCGGCGACGGCATGCAGCTTGCAGGCAACATTTTCACAAATGTATCCGCAGGGTTAGGAAACAAAGTGTCAACCTTCCCCGACTATCCGGCCGAAGTACGCGCCCCCCAAGGTTCGCTCAGCGGAGTGTCAGGCTTTCAGGTAAGTGTCGGAGTCGACGTCCACACACCGGGCGACCTCTGCGACGTGCTTATCGCCATGAATCCCGCAGCCCTCAAACAGAACATCCGCTTCCTCAAGCCCGGCGGAGTAGTGATCGTCGACATCGACTCGTTCAAGGAAGCAGATCTCAAGAAAGCACTTTTCGAGACCCTCGATCCCTTCAAGGAACTCGACATCAAGGCTCAGGTAGTTGAAGTGCCCGTCACCTCGATGACCAAAGCCGCTCTCGCGGACTCCGGACTCGACAACAAGAGCATCCTCAAATGCCGCAACATCTTTGCCCTCGGACTCGTCTGCTGGCTCTTTGACCGTCCGCTCGAAGGCGCGCTCCGCATGCTCAAAGGAAAATTCGCCAAGAAACCCGCCATCTTCGAAGCCAACGCAAAGGTCATCGAAGCCGGCTACAACTACGGCAACAACATACACGCAACCGTCTCGACCTACCGCATCGAGACCGAAGAGGCCGTCCCCGGTGTCTACACCGACATCAACGGCAACACCGCAACCGCATGGGGCTTCATCGCCGCATCGGAGAAGAGCGGCCGTCCCCTCTTCCTCGGCAGCTACCCCATCACCCCTGCGACCGACATCCTTCAGGAACTCGCAAAGCGTAAGGACCTCGGCGTGAAAGCCGTCCAGATGGAAGACGAAATCGCAGGTGTCTGCTCGGCAATCGGCGCATCGTTCGCCGGACATCTCGCAGTCACCTCCACTTCAGGCCCCGGCCTCGCCCTCAAGAGCGAAGGCATCGGCCTCGCCGTCATCGCCGAACTTCCGCTGGTCATCGTCGACGTGCAGCGCGGCGGCCCCTCGACCGGTCTCCCCACCAAGACCGAGCAGACCGACCTCATGCAGGCACTCTACGGCCGCAACGGCGAATCGCCCCTTGCAGTAGTAGCAGCCTCCACTCCGACCGACTGCTTCACAATGGCTTTCGAAGCCGCACGCATAGCCGTGGAACACATGACTCCCGTCATTCTTCTCACCGACGCCTTCATCGGCAACGGATCGAGCGCATGGCGCGTCCCCGAAGCTTCGGAACTTCCCGAAATACATCCTCCGCTGCTCGCTCCCAACGCTGTCGACGAAGCATGGCAGCCCTACACCCGCAAAGACGAAGACCTCGTGCGCTACTGGGCCATCCCCGGCACTGAAGGCGCCATGCACCGCGTGGGCGGTCTTGAAAAAGACTACAACACAGGCGCAATCTCAACCGACCCCATCAACCACGAAAAGATGGTCATGGCCCGTCGCGAAAAGATCGCCCGCATCGCCAACGACATTCCCGCGCTCGAAGTCCTCGACCCGAAAAAGGCCGACACCATCCTCGTCGGCTGGGGCGGCACATACGGCCATCTCCGCACTGCCGCCGGCGAACTCTGTGCAGCCGGCAAGCCCGTGGCCTTCGCCCACTTCAACTACATCAACCCGCTTCCCGCCAACACTGAGGAAGTGCTCAGCAACTACAAGACCGTAATCGTAGCCGAGCTTAACACAGGCATGTTCGCCGACTATCTGCAGGCCCGCTTCCCCGGTCTCAACATCAAACGCATCAACAAGATCCAAGGCCAGCCCTTCCTTGTGAGCGAAGTAGTCAAAGGTGTAACTAAAATCATGGAGGACTAATAATCATGGAACAGACTCAGTATACCCCCGCCAACTATAAGAGCAGCCAGTCGGTGCGCTGGTGTCCCGGCTGCGGCGACCACGCCATTCTCAACTCACTCCACAAGGCCATGGCCACTGTTGGTGTGCCTCCCCACATGACAGCTGTCATCTCGGGCATCGGCTGTAGCTCGCGCCTCCCCTACTACATGAACACCTACGGTTTCCACACCATCCACGGACGTGCGGCAGCCATAGCCACCGGCTTCAAGGTAGCGCGCCCCGACATGACCGTATGGCAGATCTCGGGCGACGGCGACGGTCTCGCAATCGGCGGCAACCACTTCATCCATGCAGTGCGCCGCAACATCGACATCAACATGCTCCTCTTCAACAATAAAATCTATGGTCTGACCAAGGGTCAGTATTCACCGACCAGCGACCGTGGATTCGTTTCGAAGTCTTCGCCCTACGGCACTACCGAAGACCCCTTCATCCCCGCTGAACTCGTCTTCGGCGCACGCGGCAACTTCTTCGCCCGCAGCATCGACGTAGAGCTTCAGATTTCACAGGAAGTGCTCGTAGCCGCCGCCCGCCACAAGGGTGCATCAGTTGTCGAAATCCTCCAGAACTGCGTAATCTTCAACCACGGTATCCACAATTTCATCACTGACAAGGAACACCGCGCCGAGCGCACAATCCATCTCGTCCACGGCGAGAAAATGCTCTTCGGCAAGGACAATGAAATGGGTCTCGTCCGCGACGGATTCCTGCTCAAGGCCGTGAAGGTAGGTGAAGAAGGCTATACGATGGACGACGTGCTCGTTCACGACGCTCACACTCCGTCAAACTTCCTCCACCAGCAGCTCGCCATGATGGACGGCCACGACCTCCCGCTGGCACTCGGTGTGATCCGCGACGTTGACTCGCCCGCCTACGATCAGGCTGTCGAGGAACAGGTGGCCGAAGTTCGCGCCCGCAAAAACTTCAGCTCGCTCCGCGACATGGTCCTCGCCGGCGAGACTTGGACTGTGGAATAAACTCTTTCCCTGACAATCGTTCTTAATACCATATTATAGCACAGCCCCGTGTGACTTTGAGATGTTACACGGGGCTGTGTCGTTTTTTACCATTATCGCAACTTCCACCAATACCATGAACCAATAAATTATAATCTTTTCATCCATGTAAGAATAATGGGACTATAAATTCTGTGTCATACGCAAAAAACATGCAAAGCGCTCACTGTCAAATTCTATCGACAAGTCGGGATATAAGATGGGATGAAGCTGCCACGTTAACATTTATTATGTTTTATATACTGACATAAGCTTATATTTATGACATATTCACTATATAGAGCTTTATTAAATAATTTTTCACAAATCATGTGGAATTTTTAAATAAAAATTATTTCACATTCGAAAAAATAGCAGTACTTTTGGGGGCTGAAATGCGACGCACACTTTCATCACAAACCACAGTGCGGGCATCCTAAGTCAGAAACAATTAAACATAACCTTAATAATTTACTATCAATTAGTAAGTAAACAACCATCATGACTAAATCTACTGTAAAACCCGCCAACGGTAAGCTTGGCGTACTCGTAGTAGGACTTGGAGCAGTTACCTCCACCTTCATGACCGGCGTCCTCATGGCCCGCAAAGGTCTCGCAAAACCTGTCGGCTCAATGACCCAATACGACAAGATCCGTGTCGGCAAGGGAGCAGACAAAAAATATCTCCACTATAAGGACATCGTTCCTATGGCCGATCTCAACGACATCGTGTTCGGCGCATGGGACGTTTATCCCGCCAACGCCTACCAGAGCGCTATCTATGCTGAAGTGCTTCAGGAAAAGGACATCGAACCCGTAAAGGACGAACTCGAAAAGATCGTCCCCATGAAGGCCGCTTTCGACAAGAACTATGCAAAGCGTCTCGACGGTGACAACGTGATGGGCGACAAGACCCGCTGGGAAATGGCCGAACAGCTCCGCGAAGACATCCGTAACTTCAAGAAAGAAAACGGAGTTGACCGCGTGGTTGTCCTCTGGGCCGCTTCAACCGAAGTCTATGTTCCGGTTGACGAAAAAATCCACGGCACACTCGAAGCTCTCGAAGCTGCAATGAAGGCTGACGACAAGGAACACATCGCTCCTTCGATGTGCTACGCATACGCAGCCCTCAAGGAAGGCGCACCCTTCATCATGGGCGCCCCCAACACAACTGTTGACATCCCCGCAATGTGGGAACTCAGCGAGCAGACCTGCATGCCTATCTCGGGCAAGGACTTCAAGACCGGCCAGACCCTCGTGAAGTCAGGTTTCGCTCCCATCATCGGCACTCGCTGCCTCGGTCTCAACGGATGGTTCTCAACCAACATCCTCGGCAACCGCGACGGTCTCGTGCTCGACGAACCCGCCAACTTCCGCACCAAGGAAGTTTCAAAGCTTTCAACCCTCGAATCAATCCTCGTACCCGAAGACCAGCCCGACCTCTACAACGCAAACTGCGGCGGTGCTGAAGAAGGCGGCCACCAAGGCTACTACCACAAGGTACGTATCAACTACTATCCCCCGCGCAACGACAGCAAGGAAGGCTGGGACAACATCGATATCTTCGGATGGATGAGCTATCCCATGCAGATCAAGATCAACTTCCTCTGCCGCGACTCAATCCTTGCAGCTCCCCTCTGTCTTGACCTCGTGCTTCTGAGCGACCTCGCAGCACGCGCCGGCCGTCACGGAATCCAGCGCTTCCTCAGCTTCTTCCTCAAGAGCCCGATGCACGACTACACCAAGGGTGAAGTGCCTGTCAACCACCTCTTCCAGCAGTACACTATGCTGAAAAACGCTATCCGCGAAATGGGTGGCTACGAGGCTGACGAAGAAATCGACTAAACATCTATTCATCCATATTTGGCAATAAAAAAGCTAAACCGTAATGAAAAAATAACGGGCTGTCGCGATGACAGTCCGTTATTTTTATATCATGTAGCCGATTGCATCATTGATATGTGCTTTCAACATCAACAAAGGAGTCTACAGTAGGCGTTCCGAATTCAATCGCACCCATTTCTTCGTTGGCATTTATGACCATATTGTAAATGTAGTGGCAACCGGGAATCCAGTTTATCAGCTTGCTCGTCGAGAGCGGGAATTTCATCAGGCCATCTCCAAATGTATCACCAGTAAGGACATTTTCAGGAGGAGTATTTTCATTAGGCCAAAGTTTATCACCGGTCTTTGCATCATAGATTGCCCCCTTTACAGAAATATATGTGTCTTTACCTCCTCCATTTGAATTCCAAACAAGCGGCTGAGGAATCAAAAATTGCGTTCCCATACTCAAGGATGAAGCCGAAGCAATATTAGTAGGCGTACTATTAAGAACAATCCTCTCATCTGCACTCCGAGCATTATGCAATACATATACCGCAGGAGAATTCTGGTCTGTCCATTTTCCTATACTTTCAGGACTTACAGCTCCGGGAGTGGTTGTTCCTTCTGGAATTATCTGCGATGTAGAGCCACTCGGGAAATTGAAATTGCCATACATCATTATATTTACCAAACTAACATTAGATACTTTAACCTGCAAGTTCTCGTTAGTAGAACTCATTTTAACAGTTATTTTTGACAGTGCATGTCGAAAATTGAATACAACCTGAGCATTAGGGCCGTCAGTATGACCAGACAAGTCAGGACTAACAGCATATACAATATCTTCAATACCGGGATAATTTTCATACGTCACAGGCTTCAGCGGTCCCGACGCCCCGACCCATGCAGGAGCAAAAGCATAGAAATCCACGGTCTGATGTGCAGGCCAATATTTTATCGGCGAATATGTCCATGTGTTATTATCGCTTTTGGAGACAGTCACATTGTCCATGAAAAGCTCAGGGACGCTATCTGTCCCGGTATAGGCATATACATAGAACTGCTTCAGATTGTTTGTCGTAATGTCACCGGCACGGGATGCAAGCTCCGTATTGGCGGCAAAACGGATGGCATTTGATGCGGTAGCGGAAGAGTCAATGCCGGGCGCATCATTATCAGAGCAAGAGCACAACCCAAAGACGGAAATGCCCATAGCAGCCATGAGATAGAAATGTTTATTCTTCATATAAGTAAAAATTAAGATTCAATAAAAAATGACAGCCTCCCTCAGGCCACAGCGGAATCAGTGTTAATGTCAATGATTATTTCGTGCCATCCATCGACCCCGACCTCAATGCCTACATCATCATCAGATGGAGGCGGCAAATCGTCGTCGGGAATATCAAGTCCTTCTACTATAATAGTAACATTCCGAGGATTAGAACTGTTCAGCACCTGCGATGAGACATCAAAGCGCTTGGCAAAAGTTTTCCCGTCGGTACGCGTGACGGTTATGGTCAGCCAATATTCATCCTCTCCGGGAATAGAACCGAATCCGGTGGTAGAGCCGTTCATCTCGGAAGATTGCCGGACGGAGGAAAGCGCCAAGGACTCTGCGACGACATAGCCCGTCGCGTCGCCGCTGGCAAGCTTCATAGCCGAAGCAATGCCATCGATCGTGGCCGACGCAGAACGTACGAGCGACATTCCGTCGATGTCACGGACAATCACATTATAGATTGTCGATTCGAGCTTCGGATAGCATCTGACGAGCCCCTGAGGACAATTCTTGTCACATCCTTCATGGTCGGTATATTCAACGCCACAGACAGTAACATCGACGAAACCGACAGTCCCGACATAGAGCAAACCGGGAGCATAGACCAGAGCCTTTCCGGCAAAGCGGGCATTGGCGGTGAAGCTGTCGTAAGAAGCGGTCTCCGAATAATCAATCCTCGGCAAATCGTTGTTGAAAGCAAGAAGCCTGTAAGAGCCGAAAGGCAGTTCCACCTTTCCGCCGTCGCGACCGGCAATGTCAAACCTCCATATGTTTCCGTCGGAATTCACAGGAAAGAAATAGAGCGTCATACCGTCGGGCATTGCATCGGGGGCGTCATCCCACATGAATCTCACATCGATCACCCTGCCTCCGCCATCAGGACAGATTATCGCGGAATGGCTGCACGACTGCAATATCAGAGCCATCGCCAGCAAGCACACGGACAAAAGTCCACATCCTGACAGACGGGGAAGCAAAGATTTAAAAGCATAAGCAAGAGCCTGATAAGCAGTATGGAGGAAACGCGGTATCAAAATGTAACAATTATTTACATTTAATAAACAATGTCAACCGCAATTAAGTTTCCGGCAGCTATCAGTATTATATTCAGCCATATTCAGCCGCAGCGTCGAAACACGGACATGCTTTGGCCGCAAATTCCCGGTGGGAATGGACCGTAACACCCGGATAGCGGGATTTAAGGGTGGCAATCAGAGACTTAAGTGCTGTCTTCTGAGCCGGCGTACGGGTGTCGGCCGGAGAACCGTCGGACACAGAAAGACCGCCGACATAAACAACCCCGATACTGCATGAATTCTGACCGTAGCAATGCGCTCCGGCTTCGGATTCATCTCTTCCGGCATGAACCTCGCCATCAAGACCGACAACATAGTGATAGCCTATCGTCCGGAATCCACGGGCTTTGTGCCAGAGCGTGATTTCAGCGACCGAGACTTCCCGACCGGCACGCGTAGCGGTGCAATGGACAATGATTTTTGTGATTTTTCTCATATTTTTCCAAAGTATCAGATTACGGTACAAAAATACGCACCTTTCCTGTGCGGAAAGGTGCGATAATGCGAAATATAGCCTTGAAATTTTATCTTACGACCTCAATCCCGACCTGTTCGATTCCCTGAAGGGTGTCGACACGCATGATATGCCGCAAAGCGACAGGACGGGTAATATCAACCACTGCGGCGGGACTCACCGTCACCTCGCGCTGATAGGAGGCGCCAAATCCGCTTCCAAGCCAACGGCCATAGACATCGGCAAGGCGGATATCGAGAGTGTCACGCACAAGGCGGTGATTATCGGTGTGGTAGGTAAGCTCAAGCCATATATTGGAATAAAGGTAGGCGTTGCTATGGCGCAGAGCGACCTTGAGCGCGGCGTTTACAAGCGAATCATTGTCATGAAGGGAAGTGTCGGCAGGCAGAAGCGAAACCGTATCGGCATAAATCCAGCCTTCAGGAGAGATATTCGCCCAACGGCTGTAGTCACGCCGCCCACCCTCACATGCAGTGAGGAAGAGGATGACAAGTGAAGATGCTATGTAGAACAGTAGCGAGCGCATTATTCCTTTGTGTCATTATTCTCACGAAAAGCTTTCGGGATGCGGTTGGGACGCTGGCGCGCATCAGACTGCTGCTGAGGCTTGGGCTGCTGCGAAGGCTGTTCCTTTGGCTGGCGTGGCTGCTGAGAAGAGTCGTGGGTCGTGGCATCCCGTCTGCGGGCGTCGGGCTGCTGTGGCTTTTTCGGCTTGTTTTTCGGACGTGGCTTGCGTTCGCCCGGGGCATCCTGTCCCTGCTGGGCAGCCGGATTTTTGGCAGGCTCTGATTTCGGCGACTGAGCATCCTTAGGCTGACGCTGCTCCTTGGGTTTCTCAGCCTTTGGCTGATTAGGCTGCTGAGAGGACTCAGGAGCGGAAGCATTGGTTGCAGACGCGGACTTCTTCTTGCGTTTTTTCTTCTTAGCCTTGTCAAAGCGGGTCAGATCGTCCTGCGAGGCAAGGTCTATCGGACGGCCTTTCGCTCCGGGTTTCTCATCGCCTTCACGAAGGAGACTTTCAGGCTTCTCGCCACGACGGTTCATCTCGATTACCTCAAAGGCGCGGGCAGCATCGATGGTTACGAGATTGGCGGCAATCTGCTTGTCGGTGGAGTAGGTTATCTCCTTCTTGAAAATATCGGTCTTGAAATGGTAGTAGGTATTGTCAAGTGTCTCAAGGCGGATTTCACGTCCCGGCATCTGCTTTGCGCTCTCCACATAGGTGTCCACCTCAAAATTGAGGCAGCATTTGAGCTTGGCGCACTGTCCGGCAAGTTTCTGAGGGTTAAGCGAGATGTCCTGATATCGGGCGGCACTCGTACCGACCGATACGAAGTTGGTCATCCAGCTCGCGCAGCACAGCGGACGGCCACAAGAACCGATGCCTCCGATGCGTCCGGCTTCCTGACGCGCACCGATCTGCTTCATCTCTATCCTAACCTTGAATGTATCGGCAAGAACCTTGATGAGCTGACGGAAGTCAACGCGTTCGTCGGCTATATAGTAGAATATAGCCTTGTTGCCGTCGCCCTGATACTCGACATCGCCAATTTTCATGTTGAGATGGAGCGATTCGGCGATTTTACGGGCACGGATCATCGTGTCGTTCTCACGTGCTTTGGCTTCCTCATATTTATCAAGGTCGGCAGGCTTGGCCTTACGGAACACGCGGCGTATCTCGGCGTCGAGCTTCACATTGACCCTGCGCATCTGCAGGGCGACAAGCTTGCCGGTGAGTGTCACTGTCCCGATATCGTGGCCGGGAGACGCCTCGACGGCCACCACATCGCCGGGGGCAAGGTCAAGATTTGTAGAATTACGATAGAAGCCCTTGCGGGTGTTCTTAAACTGCACTTCGACAATATCGAAGTCAGTCATTCCTCCGGGAATATCCTCAAGCCAGTTGAAGCAATGAAGCTTTCCCCGTGGACAACGGCGGTCTTTTTCTTCCATTACGCAAGCCCTCCTTACTTAGCAAAGCTGACGGAGCGGGTCTCGCGGATGACGGTGATTTTGACCTGTCCGGGATATGTCATCTCGTCCTGAATGCGACGTGCGATCTCACTCGACAGCTTTTCGGTCTCGACATCATCAATCTTGTCTGCGCCAACAATCACGCGCAGTTCTCGACCGGCCTGAATGGCGTAGGTCTTGATTACGCCGGGATATGAGAGGGCAAGCTGCTCAAGGTCGTTAAGTCGCTTGATATATGCCTCGACGATTTCACGGCGAGCACCGGGACGTGCGCCTGAAATGGCGTCACAGACCTGAACGATGGGTGCAAGGAGCGATGTCTGCTCGATTTCATCGTGGTGAGCACCGATGGCATTGCAGATTTCTGGTTTCTCCTTATATTTTTCGGCAAGTTTCATGCCGAGAAGTGCGTGGGGCAGTTCGGGCTCTTCATCAGGCACTTTGCCTATGTCGTGGAGCAGACCTGCGCGACGGGCTTTCTTCGGGTTGAGACCAAGCTCGGAAGCCATGATTGCACAGAGGTTTGCAGTCTCGCGAGAGTGTTGCAGGAGATTCTGGCCGTAGCTGGAACGATATTTCATCTTTCCGACCATACGGATAAGGTCGGGGTGGAGACCGTGAATACCGAGGTCGATGGCCGTACGTTTGCCGGTCTCGACAATCTCTTCCTCAATCTGCTTGCGCACCTTGGCCACCACCTCTTCAATACGCGCGGGATGTATGCGGCCGTCGGCCACAAGCTGATGGAGGGCAAGGCGGGCGATTTCTCGGCGAACCGGGTCAAAACCAGAGAGCACGATGGCCTCAGGAGTATCGTCGACAATAATCTCGATACCGGTTGCAGCCTCAAGAGCGCGGATGTTACGACCCTCACGGCCGATGATGCGGCCCTTGATCTCGTCGCTGTCAATATGGAAAACAGTAACTGAGTTTTCAATCGCAGTCTCTGTCGCAAGACGCTGGATCGACTGAACCACGATGCGCTTGGCCTCCTTGTTGGCCGTCATCTTGGCTTCGTCCATAATGTCGTTGATATAGGCGCTGGCAGCGGTCTTGGCCTCGTCTTTAAGCGAATCAATGAGTTTTTCCTTTGCTTCCTCGCTTGAAAGACCCGAGATGTGCTCAAGAGTGTCCTGCGCGGTACGGCGCAGACGGTCAAGTTCTTCCTTGCGCTGTTCGACTACCGCCATCTGGGCTTCGAGATTCTGGCGGGTCTGCTCGTTTTCGTTGCGGGCACGGGCGTTTTCGCTCTGCTGCTGGTTGAGCTGTGTCTGACGCTGTTTGAGTTTGGACTCTTCGCTCTGTATACGCGAAAGGCGCTGGTTGGCCTGCTTTTCGGCTTCAGTCTTGATTTTCAGCTCCTGTTCACGAGCTTCGAGAAGCTTGTCTTTCATGATGACCTCGGCTTCACGGTTGGCATCGTCGATTATAGTCTTGGCGCGAGAGCGGGCTGTGGCACGCTGCACAGCGACCAGTATCGCAATTCCGATGGCCGCTCCGATGAGCGCCGCACAAATGTAGAATAATATATCCATAAGGTTAGGAATACGGAATAAGTATGTGATAATATAATAAAAAAAGCACGGTCAGACACCCGGCTTCTCGCGCCTGCGGCATCCCGCAGAGTGATGACAGCCTCAAAGAGTGTTGAGCGTGCGTGAATTCGTTTTTCCAGTAAGGGGTGAGCCCCCCGTCTATCGTAAATTCGCCTGACAGATGAATCAAGGCACTCTTGCCGAGTTTCCGCTGTCGGGAGTGAGTTCAAAAAGCATCTTGTCGAGGCTTTTTTCCAGCCCGGACAAGGTTTTATCGACCCTGTCCGACATTTCCATCGCACCGAAATAAAGCTGGGCAAACCTGAAAGTCACCATTGCAAGTATCTCGGGAGAGGACTTGTCTTTGAAATCATCCATAGCAGACCACTTCCGCCACAGTTCATTTATATTGGCTTCGGCCCGTCTGACCAGCTCTTCCTGACTTGCGGGGATGCGCAACTGCATGCGGGGCTGATCGGCTATACGGATTGATATATTAAGAATCTTATCAGTCATCAAAGGCTTAACTGGTTGATGCACTTGTCGATTTCGCGCACTAATTCAGCAAGCACGGCACGTGTGGCCTCGACATCGCGATGGTCGGGAGTGAGCACGGACGCCACTTTCAGATATTCAATCTGGCGGTCACGCTCCAGAAGCTCCCGTTTCTGCCGGACAATCACAGCCTCAAGCTCGTCAATCCGCTTATGAGCGTCGGCAAGCGCATCGCGCATGTGGCCGTAGCGTTCGACCATCAGGGCTGCTTTGGCCTCGATTTTATTTATTCGTTCCTGAAGGTTTGCAGCCATGCTTGTCTAAATTTTCACACAAAAGTAATAATTTATTCAGTAATCATGTTCATAGACCCGAAAAAATTTAACCGCGGAGAAGTTTGTTTAACAAATTTTAAGCAATCATTCAGCGAATTTCCGAAAATAACACCGACCGGCCGCACCATCTCCTCCGCGAGTTAAATTTTCACAAAACAGTTTACAGCTCAACTATTGTATAATACACTGAAAGTTACTACCTTTGCACCAAATTTTGCATCCCTTGACGCGCAATGCTGCTATATGGGGGTTATTTACACAACAACAACCTTATGAAAATCAAACCTTTTCTTTTTACGTTGCTTCTGCTGGCCGGAGCTATGTCTGCTTCGGCGGCTATGACCGACGACCAAGTAGTTCAATATGTCAAGGCACAAATGGCCCTCGGCAAATCAGAGCAACAGATTGGGCACGAACTCGTTGCCAAAGGTGTCACACCTGAACAGGTGAAACGCCTCAAAGCCAAGTATGATGCCGGGACCCTTGAGACCGGCGATCAGCCTGTGACCGCTGGCGAAGGACGCTCGCGTGCGCAGCGTACCACCGGTGAGACAAGCGTGGTGTTTGAGGATGTAATCCAGAATCCTGAAGCCAACGCCGCCGAGCCTACAAGCGTAAGCAAAATATTCGGCCACAAAGTGTTCAATTCAAGGAACCTCACTTTTGAGCCGAACGAGAACGTCGCCACACCGCAGGACTACCGCCTCGGCCCCGGTGACGAGGTCGTGATTGACATCTGGGGTGTCAGCGAAGACCACCTCCGCCGCACCATTTCTCCCGAAGGAAGCATCATGATTGCCCAGCTCGGCCCGATCTATCTGAACGGAATGACAATCAATCAGGCAAACGACCATATCCGCTCTGCATTCTCATCGAAATATTCAGGAGTCGACAACGAAGCGACCGATATCGCCGTGACACTTGGCCAGATGCGAACCATACAGGTGAACATCATGGGTGAAGTATCTACACCGGGTACATATCGCCTCTCTCCGTTCTCAACCGTATTCCATGCGCTCTACAATGCCGGCGGCATCAACGACATCGGCTCACTCCGTAACGTGGAGGTACGCCGAAACGGCCGCAAGGTAGCCGATGTCGACATCTATGACTTCCTGTTCAACGGCAATCAGAAAGGCAACATCCGTCTGCAGGAAGGCGACATCATCATGGTTCCGCCCTATACCCAGCTCGTAAACGTGACCGGCAATGTCAAGCGCCCGATGTTCTATGAGCTGAAGCCGTCTGAAACCCTTGGCAACGCAATCGAATTTGCCGGAGGCTTCTCAGGCGACGCTTACACAGAAATGGTACGCGTGGCAAGACAGTCAGGAAAAGAAAAGGAACTTTACAACATCGCACAAGCCGAATATGACAGCTACCGCCTCACCGACGGCGACATCGTGACTGTCGGAACTATCCTTGACCGCTACAGCAATCAGGTGGAACTCCGTGGTGCGGCCATGCGCCCCGGCCTCTTCTCACTCGGCTCAGGCATTTCTACAATACGCGACCTTATCCGCAGCGCCGACGGTCTTGCCGAAGACGCATACACCTCACGCGCGATGCTTTACCGCGAAGCTCCGGATCTGACTCTCGTTGCAGAAGCCGTTGACCTCGGAGCTATTCTTAACGGCACAGCCCCCGACGTGACCCTTAAGCGCAACGACGTACTTATCATCTCAAGCGTAAGAGAAATCTTCGACCGCGGAGGATTCTCAATCCGAGGCAGCGTAGCAAACCCCGGCACATATCCATATGCCGAAAACACTTCTATCGAAGACCTCATTCTTACAGCCGGTGGCCTTCTCGAAGGCGCATCTTATGCCAAAGTCGATGTTTCACGCCGTATTGTCGATCCCATGTCGGTTACATCTGACGCCCAGATCGCCCGTACATATACATTCTCACTTAAAGACGGACTTCTCCTTGGCGATGACAACGAGTTCGTTCTCCAGCCTTACGACATCGTTGAAGTGCGCCGTAGCCCCAACTATGTTCCGCAGCAGTTCATCGAAATAGCAGGCGAAGTGACATTTGCCGGCGGATATGTGCTTCAGGAACGCAACGAACGCATCAGCAGCTTTATAAAGCGTGCCGGCGGTCTCACTCCCGAGGCTTATGTGCGTGGAGCAAACCTCATGCGCAAAATGACCGAAGAAGAAAAAGCAGCCCGCGACGAGACACTGCGCCTTGCAAGAGGCTCGGCCGGTGAAGACTCTATCTCAATCGGCAAACTTCAGGTTTCGGATTATTACTCTGTCGGTATCGACCTTGAAAAGGCTCTTGCCAACCCCGGTAGCAACGATGACATCGTACTCCGCGCCGATGACCGCCTGTTTGTTCCGGAACAGATAAGCACAGTTAAAATTTCAGGCGACGTGATGGTTCCCAATACCGTGACCTACAAGCCGGGTCTGAAGATAAAAGACTATATCAATCTCGCCGGTGGCTATGGCGACCGCGCCAACAAGAAAAGAGCTTTTATCGTATACATGAACGGCATGGTGGCACGAGCTAAAAAGAATACGCCAATCGAACCCGGATGCCAGATTATCATTCCGTCAAAACCCGACAAACAGGCATTCGACTGGACAAAGGCTCTTGCAATCGCATCGACACTCGGTTCGCTCGGTACAATGAGCGCGGCAGTCGCAACTATGTTTAAATAAAATTTCCACCTCTCATTATCCTATCATATTATGAGCAATGAAAATGATGCGCTCGTTCGCACCGATCACGACGAAGAAGAAATAGATCTCCTTGAAATCGCCGCGAAATTGTGGAAATCACGTCGTACGATCTTCACGTACGCCGGTATTGCTGCCATTGTCGGACTTGTCGTAGCGTTCAGCATTCCCAAAGAATACACAACGACCATAAAGCTTGCGCCCGAACTTAGCGGAAATAATACAGGAGGCGCAGGCAAGCTGGGATCCCTCGCAGCAATGGCAGGTATCAACCTCAACAGCGCAAGCGCCGGAGCAGATGCCGTGATGCCTCCGCTCTACCCTGATGTGCTGTCTTCAGGTCCATTTCTCGTAGGTCTTTTTGATGTACCCGTGACAGAAAGCAAGACCGATTCCACCTATACAGTATACTCCTATATAGAGGACCATACCTCCGGCACATGGTGGGGATATCTTTTCGGACTGCCTCTCAAAGCCGTCGGTGGAATAGTCTCATTCTTCCGCGATGAAGAAGAAGGCGGCGACGGGACAACCAACCCCTTCCGTCTAACGAAGGATCAGCAGGAAGTCAAAGAAGCGCTGGCAGAACGCATCGTGTGTTCTTATGATGAAGAGACCGGCGTGAACACAATTTCGGTAACAATGCAGAATCCGCTTGTTTCCGCTCTGCTTGCCGATACTGTAGCAGCCCACCTTCAGGCATTCATCACAGACTACAGAACATCAAAGGCCCGTCAGGACCTCGCATATGCCAACCAGCTCAACGAGGAGGCCCGCAAGGATTACTATGATGCCCAGCAGCGCCTTGCTGACTATCTTGACCGCAACCAAGGACTCAGTCTCCATTCGGCTCAGGTTACCCGCGAACGCCTCACGAATGAAGCCAACCTTGCGTTCAGCCTGTTCAACCAGACATCGCAGCAGCTTCAGATGGCCAAGGCTAAGGTGCAGGAAACCACACCGGTTTATGCTACAGTCGAACCGGCCACAGTCCCCATCAAACCGTCAAAGCCGTCAAAGCCTATGATTCTTATCGGATTCGTATTCCTCGGAGCAGTCATGGCCTGCGCTAAGATACTCTTCTCCGACACCATTAATTCGGTAAAGAAAATCATCACGCAATAATATCCCGCATCACACATCTATAATCGTGAACTTGAATCTTCAATCTTCACTATTACTTATCACGCTCGCAGCCGCCCCGGTTGCGAGCGCTGATATTGTAGTATTTGGAAATGACACCGTCGTTACCGACACCATCCCTCTCCAGCCGTCAGACTTAGACAAAATAATCTCAGCCATGACCGAATCTGTCAGGCAGCAAGACACACAGGTTCTGAATACGACCCTCGACTACATGGGAAGCCTCTTTGATGCCGGCTTCATAGGCTTCAATAAGGCCGGAGCTCTGTTCAGCAAAGGAAAAGCTCCGGAGGGAGATGTGCATATAAACGTAAGCGAATTCGTCATGCCGGCAAGAGGCCCTATCACATCTGTTTTCGGACCTCGCAAACGCAAATCAAAGCGCAAGACCATACGCATGCACAGAGGCATTGACATCGGCATCAGGAAAGGCGATATCATACGCGCCGCATTCCCGGGCTCTGTCGCCACCACAGGTTATGACAAACGCGGATATGGCTATTATATTATAATGAGTCATCCAAATGGATTGCAGACATTATATGCACACCTCGACTCCATAACAGTTGTACCCACCACCGCGCTTAAAGCCGGAGACCCGATAGCCATCGGCGGATCAAGCGGAAATTCAACAGGACCACATCTCCATTTCGAAACCCGCTATTGCGCTCTGCCGATCAACCCGGAAGACATAATCAATTTTCCGGCCGGCAAAATACATAGCGCCACATATATTTTTAATAAAGAAAAATTACTTCGCGACCAGGCTGCAGCCGTTGAATCTGCATCTAAGGCTCAATAAAAGGGTCTTTTTTTACCATTTTTCGACTATTTTCAAAAAATATTGAAAAAAATCGCCGAAAAATTTGCACAATCCAAAAATCATGCCTAACTTTGCAACGCTTTAAGCGAGAAAGGGCGCTTAGCTCAGCTGGTTCAGAGCGTCTGCCTTACAAGCAGAGGGTCGGGGGTTCGAATCCCTCAGCT
>OLOD01001026.1_pt1 | contig 19399 bp, 20 predicted proteins | sample 1671921 | NCBI WGS metagenome assembly OLOD01 (sample SAMEA3136626, study PRJEB25190) | human gut metagenome | biome: human gut; feature: human-associated habitat; material: faeces | place: Austria | collected 2013
TCTTTAAGAACTGCTACGGCTATTGTAGCATATTGGGTAACAGTTAACAAGGCTCCTCCCACCACCTAAAGGTAGTGGGTTTCCGCCTATGGCAAACGAAAGGATTTTATTTATGAAAATATTTAAATTTAAAAAGAAAGGACGGTGGATGGAATGATAAAGACTCTTGCAGGACAAGTGAAAGAGTTTAAGAAAGATTCTATTCTTACACCATTTTTCATGATTTTAGAGGTAATCATGGAAATGATTATTCCGCTTTTAATGTCATCGATCATTGATGATGGCGTGGAAAGAGGGGATATTCATCATATTTATATTATTGGTATATGGATGGTTGCGGCGGCAGGCATTGGTCTGTTTGCTGGTGTTATGGGAGGAAAGTACGGTGCGAGGGCATCAACTGGATTTGCAAAGAACTTACGACAGGCGATGTTTGAGAATATTCAGACATTTTCTTTTTCTAATATCGATAAGTTCAGTACACCGAGTCTGGTTACCCGTATGACAACGGATGTAACAAACTTACAGAATTCTTATCAGATGCTTCTGCGTATGTGTGTACGTGCCCCATTTAGTTTGATCTGTGCGATGATCATGTCATTTTCGGTAAATGCAAAGCTTGCAAGTATTTATCTTGTAGCAGTTCTTGTTCTTGGTGCTTTCCTTGCACTCATTATCTGGAGAGCCATGGGTTATTTCACAGCAATGTTTAAGAAATACGACGACCTGAATGCAAGTGTGCAGGAGAATGTTTCTGCTATTCGTGTAGTAAAGGCGTATGTGCGTGAAAAATATGAAAAGAGCCGTTTTACAAAGGCAAGCGGCAACGTATATCGTATGGCAGTAAAAGCAGAGAGAATCGTTTCATTTAACTCACCGCTTATGATGCTTACCGTCTATTCCTGTATTCTTGGAATCAGCTGGCTTGGTGCAAAGATGATCGTGCAGTCTGTTCTTACAACAGGGGAACTTATGATGCTGCTTGCATATTGTATGAGTATTTTAATGAATCTTATGATGCTTTCCATGGTTTTTGTTATGCTTTCTATGAGTGTGGCAAGTGCAGAGCGTGTGTCAGAAGTATTAAATGAAATACCGGATATTGTAAATCCAGATCATCCGCTTTACGAAGTAAAAGATGGAAGTATTGTATTTGACCATGTTTCCTTCCGTTATAATAAAGACGGAAAGAAGAATGTATTAAATGATATCAGCTTTTCTGTGAAGGAAGGGGAAACCATTGGTATTATTGGTGGAACCGGAAGTGCGAAATCTAGTCTTGTAAATCTGATCAGCCGTCTGTATGACGTTTCTGACGGAAGATTACTTGTTGGCGGCAAAGATGTGCGGGAGTATGATATTGAAACACTGAGGGATGAAGTGTCCGTTGTCTTACAGAAAAATGTACTTTTCTCAGGGACAATCCTTGATAATCTTCGCTGGGGTGATGAGAATGCAACGGAGGAAGAATGTAAAAGAGCCTGTCGTCTTGCCTGTGCAGATGAATTTATTGACAGGATGCCGGAAGGATATCATACATATATTGAGCAGGGCGGTTCTAATGTGTCTGGTGGACAAAAGCAGAGACTTTGTATTGCAAGGGCTCTTCTTAAAAAGCCAAAGATACTTATTCTTGACGATAGTACGAGTGCAGTAGATACGGCAACAGATGCAAAGATTCGTGAAGCTTTTGCAAAGGAGATTCCAAACACCACGAAACTTATCATTGCACAGAGAGTATCTAGTGTACAGAATGCGGATCGAATTATCGTTATGGATAATGGAGAGATTTCCGGTTTTGACAGTCATGAAAACCTTATAAAGACAAATGAGATTTACAGAGAAGTATACGAATCCCAGACAAAGGGCGGCGGAGACTTCGATGAGAATGGAGGTGAATAAGATGGCTCGTATGAATATGAAAAATGGGAAAAAAGTAGAAAATCCCGGAGCATTATTAAAACGTCTTATGGGATATATCATGAAGCATTACGGTGCTGCCTTCATAATAGTATTGCTTTGTATTTTGATCAGCGTTGTCTGTAATGTACAGGGAACGATGTTTATGCAGACATTAATTGATAATTACATTGTCCCGATGTTAAAAGACGGGAATCATGATTTTTCCGGTCTTGCTCATGCAATTACACGCGTAGCTGGTTTTTATGCGATTGGTGTAGTACTAACTTTGTTATATTCACAGATCATGGTAAATATTACACAAGGAACATTACGAAGTCTGCGAGACGACTTGTTTACTCATATGCAGGATCTTCCAATTAAATATTTTGATACACATGCTCATGGTGATATCATGTCTGTGTATACGAATGATATTGATACATTAAGACAGATGATTTCCCAGAGTATTCCGCAGCTTTTTAACAGTGGGATCATGGTAGTCAGCATCATTGTCTGCATGCTCATGTTAAATGTTCCGTTAACGGTAGTCAGCCTTGTTATGGTCGGTGTTATGGTTTACGTTTCTAAACGTCTTGCAACATTAAGTGGAAAATACTTTATACAGCAGCAAAAAGATCTCGGTGCGGCAAATGGTTACATTGAAGAAATGATGCAGGGACAGAAGGTTGTAAAAGTTTTTTGCCATGAAGAAAAAAGTATTGAAGAATTTAAAAAATTAAATGATGAATTGTTCCACAGTGCTGATAATGCAAACAAGTTTGCCAATATTGCTATGCCTGCTAATGCACAGATTGGAAATATCAGTTATGTTATCGTAGCAATCATCGGTGGTATTCTTGCGATTAATGGAATCGGTGGTTTTACACTTGGGGCGCTGGCAAGTTTCCTTACATTTAATAAGAGTTTGAATATGCCAATCGGCCAGGTTAGCCAGCAGGTGAATTTCGTAGCAATGGCGCTTGCCGGAGCACAGAGAATTTTTGCACTTCTTGATGAAAAACCGGAAGTTGATGAAGGATATGTTACTCTTGTGAACGCAACAGAAGATGTGGACGGAACGATTCATGAAACCGAAAAACATACCGGTATCTGGGCATGGAAACATTTTCATAAAGAAGATGGAACAACAACGTATAAAAAGCTTCTTGGTGATGTAGAATTCCTTGGTGTGGATTTTGGATATGATGAGAAGAAGATTGTTCTTCATGATATTAAAATGTTTGCTACACCAGGTCAGAAAATCGCATTTGTAGGTTCTACCGGAGCCGGAAAGACAACGATTACAAATCTGATCAATCGTTTTTATGATATTCAGGACGGAAAAATCCGTTATGACGGTATTAATATTAATAAAATAAAAAAAGCAGATTTAAGACATTCTCTTGGAATGGTATTACAGGATACTCATTTATTTACTGCAAGCGTAAAAGATAATATCCGTTACGGTAAGCTGGATGCAACAGATGAAGAAGTTATTGCAGCAGCAAAGCTTGCTAATGCCGATAGTTTTATTGAAAGACTTCCACAGGGATATGATACGATTCTTACTGGAGATGGTGCAAACTTAAGTCAGGGTCAGCGCCAGCTTCTTTCTATCGCAAGAGCAGCCATCGCAGATCCTCCGGTATTAATTCTTGATGAGGCAACCAGTTCGATCGATACCCGTACCGAAAAAATCGTACAGGAAGGAATGGATCGTCTGATGAATGGAAGAACTACTTTTGTAATCGCGCATCGTCTTTCGACGATTAAAAACAGTGATTGTATCATGGTATTAGAACAGGGAAGGATTATCGAGAGAGGATCCCATGATGATCTGATAGAAGAAAAGGGAAGATACTATCAGCTTTATACTGGAAATAAAGCATAATTTATTGGAATATACCAAAAAGATTTCGAGAGTAGATCGTAGATGAAGGGGGCACACAAAACAGCCCCTTTCATCTATTTTTTTATACAGTCATATAGTACGTTTATTGCTTCTGCTAAATGTTCTGTATTGAGGTAAGAGTAGTTGATAATAAAGGTGTGGGCAGCAAAGTCATCAGGACTGTCATGATAATAAGCGGACAGACTGTTCAGTTTTACACCTTTTTGGAGTGCGCGCTGCATGAATTCTTTATCGGATAGTTCCATTTTTAATTTTAACAGAAAATGAAGTCCGGAGTCTTCTTCCATAATAGTGACATGGGACGAGAGAGGACTTCTTTTTATAGCATCTAATAAGATGTCCCGTTGCTTATGGTAAAAGTTACGCATACGGTTTATGTGTTTTTCAAAATAACCTTCGTTAATAAAACGCATTAGTGCATATTGTTCAAAGTTTGAAACGGTACAGGAGTAAAAGCTCAACTGTTCTAGAAAACGATTGGCAAGTTCCGGCGGGAGTACCATATAACTGATTCGCATAGTAGAGGAAAGACTCTTTGTAAAAGTATTAATATAGATAACCTTTTGCGTGATATCCATACTTTGTAAAGACGGAATCGGCTTTCCAGTAAGGCGAAATTCGCTGTCGTAATCATCTTCAATAATATAACGATTAGCAGAAGCAGCAGCCCAGCCAAGAAGTTCATAACGGCGGCTTATAGGAGTAACGATTCCTGTGGGAAAATGATGCGAGGGGGAGATGTGTACCACATCTGCACCGCTATTTTCTAATTCGTTGACAAGAATTCCTTTTTCATCCATTGGAATATAATGGTATTTTACGTTATAGCTATTGTAAATGGCGGCAATCTTTTCATAGCCGGGATTTTCAATAGCATATTTTTTGTCAAATCCAAGGAGCTGAATGAGCAGTCCGTAAAGATATTCTGTTCCGGCACCAATAAAAATCTGTTCCGGCTGGACATGCATTCCCCGGAATTGTTCTAAATGTGTGGCAATAGCCTTTCTAAGACCGATGATTCCTCCACATGGAGGCTTTGTCATAAGGTCTGGGCTATTTGTATTAAAAGTTTCGCGCATCAGTTTTGCCCAGATTGAAAACGGAAAGTTTTCCGGACAGGTCTGGTTACTTGAAAAATCAGCAAGAAAATCAGAATATCCGGAAGAAAGTTCTACATTTTCTGTTGTTAATTTCACTGGTTTTATCGCATTATTTTTAAAATCTGATACATAGAAGCCTTTTTTAGGAATGGAATAAATATACCCTTCAGATAAAAGTTGTGCATAAGCATTTTCGATAGTAATTGTACTTACTCCGAGATTTTTCGCAAAACTTCTTTTGGAAGGCAGTTTTTCTCCTGAAATTAACTTTCCATCTATAATATCCTGACGGATACATTGGTATAGGTGCGTGTATAGAGATTCATTTTTTAAGTTTGTAAAAGAATAAGTTAGCATAGAATTCTCCTGATATATATTCTGACCATACTGGCTTTATCTAAATTGGATATTTAAATATGGTTAAAGTGTACTATAATATTATACTTGTTTCAGATATTTTTACAAGGAGGAATGATTTCGTATGGAAGAAAATAAAACATCGGTCCTTAGTAATGGATTAATCTGGTTTGGAGCCGGAGTTTCCATGTCAGAAATTCTGACAGGGACGTATTTTGCACCGCTTGGGATTAAAACGGGTCTGTTCGCTATTTTAATTGGTCATATCATTGGAGGTATCTTATTATTTTTAGCAGGATATCTTGGAGCGAAAACGAGAAATAATGCGATGGAAACCGTTGCAGTTAGTTTTGGACGAAAAGGTAATCTGCCTTTTTCTGTTTTAAATATTTTACAGCTGGCAGGCTGGCTTGCTATTTTAAATTACGATGGAGCACTTGCTGCGAATGGTATTTTTTCTGTAGGAGCGGGCGTATGGTGTGCAGTGATCGGCATTTTATTACTCCTGTGGGTTCTGGTAGGATTAAAACGTCTGGAGAAGATTAATATGGTTGCAATGACAGCATTATTTTTAATGACGTTAGTATTATGTTTTGTAATTGTGACGAGAGGAAACTTCGGAACGCTTTTCAATGGCAGCAGTGCGAATAAGGATGCACTTACTTTTGGTGCAGCAATTGAGCTGTCAGCAGCCATGCCATTATCCTGGATTCCTGTAATCAGTGATTATACATCTAACAGTACAAAACCGGTAAAGGCTACTGTAGTAAGTACCATTGTTTATTGTCTGGTAAGCTGTTGGATGTATCTGATTGGAATGTCTGCTGCGATTGGTATGGGAACTTCTGATATTGCACAGATTTCTCTTCGTGCAGGTCTTGGAGTAGTAGGCCTTTTGATTATTCTTTTTTCTACGGTTACAACGAACTTTCTGGCAGCACATTCTGCTGGTGTTTCAGGAGAAGTTATTGGAGAAAGTTTTTCAAAACATATTAACGGAAAATATCTTTCTGTTCTTGTAGTTCTCCTCGGTACGATTGCAGCGATTCTTTATCCGATGGATAACATAGAAGACTTTCTTTATTTGATAAACTCTGTATTTGCACCGATGATCGCGGTTATGATTGCAGATTTTTTCTTTAATAAAAAGCGGAGTGTGACAAAAGAATGGGATTGGACGAATCTTATAGTATGGCTGATTGGTCTTAGTTTATATCGAGTATTGATGCATGTTGACATTGTTATCGGTTATACGCTGCCGGATATTGTGATTACGGCTGTTTTATGTGTTATTGTACATCGTATTCTTCTAAAGAGTGTATATTTAATTGCAACAAGAGATTTAAGAATCTCTGGTTGCAATTTTTTTTATCTCAAAATCAAGGGTTTATGCGACTTTTTGAGAAAACGGTTTTAAAGTAGATGCAAAAAAATATCATTGTATAGCAATAATAGTCGGATTAACGGCAAAAAACTGTACAAAATCGGAGCTGGAAAAATCATGACAAATGAGACAGAAATTTCATTGGAAGAAATCAAAACAATCTTATCGAATTACAAGGGATTGAAGAAGCAGATTAGAAATCATATTTCTGATTTGTACGATGACCTGATGGACACAGATAATCTGATAGAGACTGTATCTATCAAAAAAACAGAAATATCTGAAATGGGAACAAAAGGAGGAAGTAAGAAAGACCTTTCAGATATTATTATCCGACATGAATGTATTCTAAAAAGATGGTATCGGGAGATTTCTTATGAAATTGAGTCTCTGATGAAAAAGGATGAAAAAATTCGCAGAGTATGGCTGTGTTATCAGCTTATTTCCGAAGAATGTTATGAGGTTGTCACAAAAATCTATGTGGAACATCACTCGTCTAAAGAAGTAATGACAGATTACATAGCAAGAACAGGAGAAACGTCCCGTACCTTTTTCCGATTAGTGAATAAAAGCTTAAATAACATAAAGGTAATGTATGAGAGCAGGTATTCAAATGATAATCTTTTAAAAATGTCGCTATCACAAAAAAAAGTAAGGAAGAATAAAGCCGTAACTCCTGATAGTTCGCCATATAAACAACTTTCTTTTGGGTTAGAAAATGAAAATCAGTAACAAAAGAGTTTGAGTTTATCTCAGGAGGAATGAAAATGAAAGTATATGTAATTGGAAATCTTAAAGGTGGCGTTGGAAAAACCACTACGACTGTAAATTTAGCGTATACCTATGCAGAAATGGGAGGAAGAACATTAGTGATCGACCTTGACCCACAGTGTAACTGCACCCGTTTTTTTGCAAAAGTAAACGAATATAATAAAACAATTAAAGACGTTCTTGAAGCCCCTGAACATATCAATAGCGCAATCTATCGTACTAAGTATGAAGATATTGATATTATTAAAGGCTCCATTAAGACATTGGAACAGAAATCACCATGGAGTTTAAAAGAGGCATTGGGATACATTAAGAAGGAATATGATGTCTGTCTGATTGATACCCGTCCTGTATTTGATGTATTGACGAAAAACGCATTATATGCCGCAGATGTCCTTTTAACACCTGTGAAATTTGATAACTTTTGCCGTGATAACCTCGCAATGGTGGAGGATGCATACCATGAGCTGAAAGAAAAAAATCCGGAATTGAAATGGAAGGTATTTGCGAACATGGTTGCAAACGTGAAAGCACAGAAAGTATCTTCTGCCGACCTGCTTGGAAAACATGATTATCCATTTCTGCAATCATGTATCAGCCGGACAGCGATTGTTGATAACGCATTATCTCTCTATAAACCAGTAGCAAAACATCGTGGTGGAAGTAATGTAGCACAGGATTTTGTGGATCTGGTAGATGAACTTCTTGAGGACTAGGAGGTATCTGTTATGGCAAGGCTTGGAAACGTATTTAATAATAAAGAGGATATAAAGAAAGAAGAACTGCATCCACGAAGGACGATTAAGTGGATTCACTATACAAAATTAAAAGAAAATCCGGGACAGTATTGTCCCGAAAGAGACAAAGAAGAAATTGAAGCACTGGCGGATCTGATTGAAGCTGCTGGCGAGGTGATTCAAAATCTGTCTGTATCCAAACTGGATACAGATGAGTACCGAATCATCGCAGGGCATAAAAGATGCAAAGCCTGTAAGTTACTGGTAGAAGAAAGAGGCTTGAAGCAATTTTCTTTTCTGCCATGTGTGGTAAGTAATCTTAGTTCGGTACAGGAAGAATTTCAAGTGGTAGCTTCTAATGGTTATCACCAAAAAAAAGCTTACGAATTAATGCACGAGATTCTTAAAACAGAAAAATTATTAAAAGAACATCCAGAGGAATTCCCAGAGTCATTACAAAAAGGGCGAATGATTGAACGTCTGTCAAGAAAAATGGGAATCGCCCGTTCTACAATTCAGGAATATAAGCAGATTTCTAATAACCTTACTTCAGAAGCAATGGAAAAATTTAAAAATGGAGAGATAGAGAAATCTGCTGCTGTGACACTCTCAAAAATGCCAGAAGAATCGCAAAAAAGAGTGATCGGGCAGGGAATCACGCAAAATGTTGAGATTGAAAAGTACCGACAGGAAAATCTGGAACCTAATTCTGTAGAGATTAAAGTGTCATTCAGATTATTGGATATTGGAAAATATGACAAATCAACAGTGACAAGAGATGCTCTTGTAAAATTCTTAAAAGGAAAATTTGGATATAATTCTTATGCAGTTACTCAAGGTGAATTTACAATTTCCTGTACAAGCAAAACTATTTCCATTTCTGGCAAAACAGTTTCATGGGAAAGATATGTAAAACTATTGAATTTATATTGCCCAAGAAAAGAAGAGGAGGATAAGCCAGTAGAAAATACTATTAAAGAGTGCAATGAAGATAGCATGAAAAAAACACCGATTCCAGAAGTATTATCAAAAGATACGGTTAATGTGTCAGGCAATGAATTACAGTCTACAGAGCAGGCGATTCCGATGGATACTATCATAGAGGAAGATGATGGAGGGGCAGAAGCTCCAGAAGAGGAGATGATTCTTCCAGATTCAGAAGAACAATCCGTAGAAATGATTCCAGAGGAAACAGTACATAGTACAGGAATAAACCGACAGGCATGGATTGGTAATCTGTCTACAAAAGATATGGCACAATATTTAAGCAGAAACTTATCTGTTTCTACATTAAAATCACCAGACCAGTTATTTAACTGGTTATCCGATATAGTTGACAATGACGGACGATTTTTAGAGGAAGGAAATCAGGTAAGATAATATGAAGAAGTTTGCGGGGAATTTAATAACTTTCTTATGTGCGTTAGGAATCCTGTGGATATTAGTAAGCTGGGCGGATGTTGTTGCTCACAATACAACATATCAGCAGGAAGAACAGTATATGAAAAATAATGCTTTCGTAGTGCTGGAATATCTGAAATAGCAGTAATTCCTTCTGCGTGCCGAATTTCGGTACGCAGAACATATAGAAATGAGGAAAAAATGAAAAGTTACAAAGAATACGAAAAGAAATATATCGGAATGAGTGATATAGCTAATTTGATTCTCGCTGGTTCTAGTGACAATGGATTAAAATTAGCAGTATTACACTTTGGCATGGATAATGATTACTATGCTTATATCGTTGATGCGGATGCTGAAATTGGAGAACATTATACAAAAGTAGCAGAATTTAAAAGCTGGTTAAGAATATATGATGATTCTTTTCTCACACAGGAATTTAATGCTAATAAAATTAGTGTCTATCGTGCAGGAGAAATGGGATGCATCATCCAGTTATTTAAGTAAAAAAATTAGGAGGATAAAATTATGGCAAAGAAAATCATCAATGGAAGAATGTATAACACAGATACCACAGAGGTACTAGGAAGTTGGGATAATGGGTATCCCCGTGGGGATTTTAGTTTTGAAGAACAAACACTTCATAAAAAGAAAACAGGTGAATATTTTGTTTATGCTTCTGGTGGCGCACAGTCAAATTTTGGTGACTGTTATGGAGGACATGATTGCTCTGGTGAAAAATTTATCCCGATGTCTGTGGAACAGGCTCAGCAATGGTCGGAAGAATATCTAACTGTAGAAAAGTATGTTGAAATCTGGGGAGAACCAGAAGAATAGCCAGAGAGCTTGAATAAGAGCATTATGAAAAAGTACAAAAGATTCATTAAATTTTTAATGTTTTTATCCTGTGCAGTTTTTTATGGTCTGTTGTGCCAGTTAAAAATAGAAAGCCAATGGGTTTTGGTAGCAAAAATATTATCGGGAGGAATCATGGCTTTTACGGGAATAAAATTACTTGAAAAGAAATAAAGCAATAAGCTATTCCTGCCTGCGGAAAGGCAATCATATTGTTCTTGTCCGTAGCTGCAAAAGCACAGGCAGGATTTACACACATAGGAATTTTTTGTGTGTATACATATACTTTCATTGCGGGATGCCTTTCCAGCATCCCGTGATTGAAAAGAAAGAGAGGAAAATATTATGGGAAGAATAGGAGATTTCTTCTATCACCTGATCATTGTGATATTAGTTGCCGCAGCATTGGTATTTCTTCTAATGGCATTTAAAGAGCAGTACCCCATTTGGAAAAATCAACAGGAGCTAGAGAATCTTCGATCGAAGGTGGAGAAAAAGAAAACAAAAAATGAGAATCCACATATTAACTGGGAAAATTTAAAAAGCACAAATCCAGAAATTGTAGGATGGATAAAAGTTCCAGGAACAAAAATTGATTACCCAATCTTACAGGGAAAAGAATGGAATGAGTATCTCCATAAGAACTATAAGGGAGATTACAGTTATGCCGGTTCTATTTTTATTCAGCCAGAAGCAGCTTTTAACGACCAGCATTTGATTATCTACGGTCATAATATGAGAGTCAAGTCTATGTTTGGTTCTCTTCATGATTTTGAATCAGAAGATTTTTATAAGAAGCATAACAAGATATATTTGTATCAGCCGGGTAAGACAATAAAATGCACAATATATAGCGTGTATGACTGTCTGGATAAAAGTGCAACATACAATACAGATTTTTCAGATGATGGGAATGATAATAAGTGGGTAGACTGGTTGACAATGACAGTTAATAATAATGCATATTATCCTATTAAAAAGAAACCAGCAGAAAAAGACCATATAATCACATTATCCACCTGCTCTGGAAAGCAAAAAGGAGATTCCTATCGTTTTGTTGTACATAGTTTGGTGACAGATACAGTGATTTACGAAGAGTGAGGAATCAAAAGAGGTCTTAACAATTATCCAGAGATATAGAATATCCTTGGTATATCCCACCTACGAAGATGCTGCTTTCCCCGCCAGCATCGTTCGTGGCTGCAAAAGCATAGGTGGGCTTTGCACAACAAGAAATCCCCAATCGATTGTTGTGTAATAACGGAGTACCTTAAATCCCCAATGAAGGTACTCCGATTATCTGAATACAAAAGGAAAGGTAAATGATATGAATGAATGTACTTATCTTGGAAGAATCTGTACAGATTTAGTATTAAATAAAAAGGCAATGGATGATAAAGAGAATTACTGGACACGTTTCCGTCTTGCTGTTGCCAGAAAAAGGGTGAAGAAAGAAGGAGAAAAGGATACAGATTTTTTTAACTGTGTTGCTTTTGGTTCAGCTGCAAAGGGAATCTGTACTTATGCAAAAAAAGGTGGACGGATTTGTGTATGTGGTGAGAACAGAGAGAATAATTTCGAAAAAGATGGTATGAAATACTATACAGTAGAATTATTTATTAAAGATTACCATGTAATAGATTTTAAAGAAAAGAAACAGGCATCTGGAGATGTAACAGAGGAAGCACCTTTTCCTCCAGAATAAGAGTGAGTATTGTAGAAACGTAGAGGAAGAAAGAAGACAGAGAGAGGAAAACATTATGGTAAATCTGGATTATTTTTATGGGAGTGAAGGTGAACAATATCGTTTTTACCAGATCCCGGCGATATTGCTTGAAGATGAAGAATATAAAAAGATAAGTGACACAGCAAAGCTTTTGTACGGAATCTTATTATCCCGGCTTGCTCTGTCTAAAAAAAATAACTGGATTGAAAAGGAGACGAACAGGGTATACATTCTCTATAACCGTAATGATATTGCTAAAAAAATGGGCAAATGTCCTGCTACGATTTCTAACGCAATGAATCAATTACTTGAGGTGGGTCTTATTAAAAGAAAAAGGCAGGGACAGGGAAAGGCGGATATGTTATATGTCATGAACTTTTCTTCAGGAGAACATAAGAAAACGGTAAATATACAGTGTGAGGAAAGAAAAGAGGTTCCTGCTTCTCCAGATCAACCACACAGTTTCTATGAAGATAGAGAAGAAAAAGTATATACAAATGACAGTGATATACCAAGTCTTCAAAATAAACGGGCAGCTTATAGAGAAATTATTAAAAAACAGGTAGATTATGATATATTACGGCAATCTCCCTATGATATGAATATTATTGATAATATAGTAGAAGTAATGGTGAATGTTTATGCGTCCCAAAAAGAGTGTATTAATATATCTGGAGATATGATTCCTCTAAATGAGGTAATAAACCGTTTGAAAAGGATTAATCTTACTCATATTCAGTATGTTATGGAGTGCATAGGAAAAAGTATAAAATCAATTCGCAGACCGAATAATTACTTACTAACAGCCTTATATAATGCTCCAGTTACAACAGATTTATATTATGCAATGCAAGTAAAGCATGATCTACATAATTATCCTGACGGGTAATACTATATAATTTTCAGAAATACAAAATTTAGATTTCTAGAAGTATAAAATTTAGATTTCTAGAAGTACAAAATTTGTACGCTAGATAAATAGAAATATAAATATATAAATATAAATATATATATATATCTTATCTTATCTATCAGTATATAGAGAAACAGGTATGAGGGATAGATAGATGGATAGGATGATTGAAATGTACCGAATTTCGGCACGTTCGGAAGTGACAAGAAAGGTGTAGGTAGAATGAGCGATAAGATTTTAGAATCTGGAACAGTTCATGTACAGGACATTCAGATGGGCAAAAAAAAGATGAGTGACGTCAAAATTGCAAACGATGAAGTATTGTTTATAATTTTTTATCAAGGCAGAGGGATTATAAATGCGTTTGGTGAGGAGATATTCATGTCAGAAAAAGAGTATGTCATGATACAGGGAGCTACTGGAAGGGATAAAATATCAGTCCATGCAGAATATCCACAGATCATGATTACTTTTACAGGACTTTCCATGTCAGAAACAATCATGCGTGGCTGCCTGAAAAATCAATCTATGAAAATCGTCTCAATGCTCATCAATGAGATTAACGAGAAGCAATTTGGTTATATACATAATTGCGAAAGCCTGATCAATATGCTGCTCATTCTTTTACACAGAGAACGAAACCAGACCAGCGAACGATTGACTGATCTAGAACGAAGAAATTATTGCGAAAAAGTAAACAGCTATGTCCAAAAGCATTATCTCGAAAGCCCGCAAATGGAATTTTTAGCTAACAAGTTTGGATATGATGGTAATGCACAGATGCTCCGGCGGGATTTTATAAGATATTATGGCACAACACCTGCAGCTATCTCCAAAATAAAAAAAATGGAAGAAGCCAAGAGACTGTTGGCTACGACAACATACAGCATGAAAGAAATTGCTGTTAAATTGAAATATAAGAGCCACACACATTTTGGTATGGATTTCAAAAATAATACAGGTATGACTCCTGCCGAATACCGTAAAGCTATAAAAGCCAAAAGAGAAAAGAAAATGAACACAAAAGATTATCAAATGAACTTAAAGGATTATTTAGCTAAAATGTGCTGAAATTCGGTACATGACATGGCGGAAGCATCTAGGTAAAAAGCTGCATTACATAAATCTTTTATCTGCACTTATATAAAAGCCAGTCTAAATCGACTGGCTTTCTTAAAAAGACATATAAAATAAAAACGTAAAGAGAGTGTTTTTACATATGTATTATATAATTATTTTTGCGGCAGTTCTATAAGTTATGGACACAAATTTTAAAAATTTTGTGTCAGTAAGTGTCAGTAGAATGGTTCGGGAAACTGTGATATTATATAATCGTAAAAGATAATGTAAATGACACTTTGTGTGTGCCGAATTTCGGTACATTTTTAATGAGAAAGATATAGAAAACAAAAATGTCAGTAGATGTCACTGGAAAGGGAAAAAGGGCTATGGTATAATAAAATAGGCAGGAAAGCATAAAAACGGAATGTTTTCTTGCTCCCAATACCAGCAGGGGAGCTAATGCCTCCTATTCTGGAGATACCAGAAAGGGGGCGTATATTTATGAGTACATATGAAGAATTTAACACGATATTAACGATTGCGTTATTAATAGTTGCGATTCTGAATTTGAAAAATAAATAAGCTGCCCGTAATCTTGGCAGATAGGCAGCTTATTTAATAACTGATATAAGCCCAGAATGGGAAGCTTACCGAAGCATTCCTGCTGGTTCTTTGTTTATTGATATTATATCAATTATACGGAATAGTGTCAACTATATAGAGAATAGTAAAGCAACAATAACTTTCTGAGTTTTGTTGCTTTTTTTTAAATATAATTTATAATATAAATGTATTTAATAAAAGATAAAAATGTATAGGAGAAGAAAAAATAATGAAAACAAGATTAACTAAAAGTGAAATGGAAATCATGGAAGTATTGTGGGATGCGGGAAAAGCATTAACGACATCAGAAATCGTTCAAAGGTCAAAAGAAAAGGAAAAGGAATGGAAAGACAGTTCTGTCCATCTGCTTATAAAAAGTTTAATGGACAAAGATGTTATCAAAGTCGAGGGATTTAAAAAAACAACAAAAAATTATGCCAGGACTTTTATACCTGTAAAAAACAGGGAAGAGTTTTTAGTAGGTCAGATTATAGATAAAAAAACAACGCTTGCTGCCAGGAAAAGGATATATTCTTATCTTATAGAAAAGGAAAGTAATCTGGAAATGATAGAATTTATTCAGAAGCTGCTTGAAGAACGAAAAGAAGAAATAAAAGTAAAACAAAAATAAATGTGCCGAATTTCGGCACATAGAGAGAAAGCCAGCCCTGCCGGACTGGTCTTTAAGAGGAAAGTATAAGAAACTTATCAAAGAATAAGTATTTCTATATTTTTTATTATATCAGTAATTTGTGAACATATTGTGAGAAAAATAAAAATCATCTGACGATAACAGCAGGAGGGGAATATTCCACCTGCTTTTTTTGTGCAGATCAGGAGGAAAAAGAAGGAGAAAGAGAATGACACTTGGAGAAAAAATCAAAAAGTACAGGGAATTACGGGGACTAACCCAAAGAGAATTAGGACAAAAAGTTGGATTCTCTGCAGGAACAGAGGATTCCCGTATAAGAAAATATGAAAAAAATATGATGGCTCCCAAAATAGATATACGGAGGAAGATTGCAGAAGCTCTGGATATAGATATGTCAGCATTAAACGATATAGATATCCAGACGGAAAAAGGTGCTATCAGAGCGTTATTTTATCTTGAAGAAAAATATGGAATGGATATAAAAAAGACAGATAGGGAGATACGTTTAACTTTTGACATAGATAATACAGATATATGGAAACTGATAGAATATCTTGAAGAATGGGCAACGAAAAAAGAAGAGTATATAAAAAAGAAAGGAAATACAACGGGAGAATTTCAATGGAAAATCTATGAGAAGTATAATGGAATAAAAAAGTTAAAGGCTGGATTTGTGAATGAAATGGAAGCAAGGGAATATGCCAGTTTTTTAGAAAACTGTAATAGGATGGCTGGATATAATGGAAGTAGATTTAGCATAGAGTACGGTTGTCCTGTATCAGAAGCACAGGAAGGATACGATATATGGAAAGCACAATTTCCAAAGAATTTAGAATGTACCGAAATTCGGCACAATTAAAAAGGAGAGAGACATGAATATTACAGGGATAGCAAGAGAAAATTTTGAAGAAGCAGGACTGCCATTAAAAAATACAATCGAATTAACTACAAAAAATGAATATACAATCCCCGATATATGGGGATTAAAGGTGGGGAGAAAATTTCTGGACACGGGAGAGATAGAATCTCATTTTGAAGAACAACAATTTTTTGAGATCAGAAAACGGGCAACATTACTGGAATATCCCCATACAGTAATCCTGATGGAACAGGATTTTGCAGAGAGAAAAGTCATAGATTACTATGTTATTTACGATATAAAAGAAAGCAGTAAATATAAACCGACCATTGTAAATGAATATGTAGATAATATAATATTGGGGACAGGGGAATATAAGTGCGAATATGAAATATTGCTTAGCTGCGGTGATGCAACAAGAAGGCTTGTTATCCCAGTTAGGACAATCAATATGCCTATGTATGATTTTATAACCAGTATTGAAGATGAGATAGAAGATGTCATGGACAGAAGTTCGGAAGAAAACATCTTTAGCAACATAATAATTGATAGGAGATTGAATTATGAAACGAATACTGTTTTTACTCTTTGCTGTCGGTCTGACTGCCAATATGACCGTAATGGCTGGAATGAGCACTAGCAAGGTACGTAAGGAGACGCGTTTTCTTACCGATAAGATGGCATATGAATTGAGCTTGAGTACACAGCAATATAATGATGCGTATGAGATTAATTACGACTTTATTTATTCTGTCCGTAATATCATGGATTACGTAGCACGTGGTTACGAATGGGCATTGGATGATTATTATGAAGCGCTGGATATCCGTAACGACGATCTTCGTTGGGTATTGAGTGATGCACAGTATCGCCGGTTCCTCGATGCCGAGTATTTCTATCGGCCGATCTACGTAACCGGAGGGAAATGGAGTTTCAGGGTTTATGTCAATTACCCGAATCGTAGTTTGTTTTATTTTGGTGTGCCTTACCATTACCGTACTTATTGTGGAGCACATTATCGTCCGCACTTTCACCATGTGAGTTATTATCGGGGCAGATATACTAATTTCAACCATTATTCTGCACCGCATCGGGTGAGAGATCAGCGAGTATTCCACTCGTATCGTCGTTCGGATTTCGGTTCTGTCCGGTTCCGTCCGAATACTTCCACTCGTCCGCATAATGCACCGACACGTCCGGGTAATTCTTCCCGTCCGGGTTCATCGACAACACGTCCTGGTACATCTCGCCCAAGTACCTCTACTCGCCCTGATGCTTCTACTCGCCCCGGAACGACAACAAGACCTGGTACGTCGACACGTCCCCGTCCGGAATCTGGAGCAGATCGGCCTTCGACTTCTGTCAGACCATCTACACCGTCCGGAAGTGGAAGACCTGGTAACAATGTTGCTCCTGATAAAAATGGGAATACGAATAGAGTAGAAAGTGATCGTAATTCTGGTCGTCGTCCGGAAACGGGTTCCGGTTCTTCAAGCTCTAATCGCAGACCAACAAGCGGAAGTTCAACTGGTTCCAGTTCCTCCAATCGTGAAAGTGGAAAAACAAGTAGCAGTTCGAGAGAAAGTTCAAGTAGACGAAACGATAGTAGTTCCTATAATAGAAATAACAGCTCTTCCAGTTCCAGCCGCGGTAGTTCCAGCCGTAGTAGCTCCAGTCGCAGTGATTCTGGTCGCAGTAGCGGTAGTACTACCAGTCGTAGCAGCAGTGCCACTTCTAACCGGAGTAGCGGTAGCTCGAGTTCTACTCGAAGCAGCGGTAGCTCTACCCGGAGCAATGTCTCTAGCGGACAAACAGAAAGACGCTCTTCTTCAGGAAGTACGAGAAGCAATAGCACTAAAAGCTCTTCCCGTTCCTCTGAAAGAAACAGCAGCAGTTCAAGAAGATAACCTATTCCTTTATTATTTATATCAATCTCATTACTCCTCAGCGGAAGGAGAACTAGACTCCGGGTTTTCACCGGCTAGACTATTCCGGGCAGCGCCCGTAACTTGGATATCGGGGCGGATACTATCCGCCTCGATTTCACTTATTATTCCTTTCTGTGCAAGCCGCTTGGCAATCAACTTATAATAGCCTTCCATATTCTCCTTTAACTGTCCGCCTTCTGCAAAAGAGCTGCGGAAATGCTTGGGCTTCGGGATAATGGAAGCCAGGAAAATACTTTCTTCCGTGTTCAGTTGTGAAGGGCGTTTATTGAAATAATAAATAGAAGCTTCCTGAATACCATAAACGAGCGGCCCCCATTCAACAATGTTCAGATATACTTCGTACATGCGTTCTTTAGAAGTTAATCTTTCATTCTCTATTAGCCATACAATCAATGCCTCTTCCAATTTACGTGCAAAGTTCTTATTACGGTTCAGGAATACATTCTTTACGAGTTGCATGGTGATCGTGCTTCCTCCACGTGCAAAGCGTTTCACTTGCAGGTCGTAAATCAATGCTTCCCGTAGGGCGTCGGGCAGGAAACCGCGATGGTAAAAGAATGCTCCGTCCTCACTTTGCATAACGGACATTCTTAGGATGGGGGAAATGCTATCCAATGGTGTAAAGTGTTCGCACGAAGGGCCAATAGGAAAAGTCCGCACCGGTATTCCGTTCTCATAAGCTGTATAAATGAACTCGTCGGACATTTTGGAGAGTGAAGTGGCCCCATAGCTTGTGATGCGGAAGTCTTTCTCTTTCAGTTCGGATTCCAGTTTGAGACTATCCAGTTGTGCAAAATCAATATCTAATAGAAAATGATAGGCTAGCTCGCCACTTGTCTTGATGCCTTCCAGATTGCTGAATAATCCTTTGGGGAGAGAGCTGAACAGATCATCTGCCGGAAACCAGGATTTGTTGACCGCAGCAGTGAAATGCCAGTTTCCTTTCTCTTTCTCGGCTCGCAAATAAGGATGAAACTGGAGTTTGTTGAAATCAACAATGGTCGTACTATCCAGCTCGAGTGAGTGCCCGCTTATGTTCATCTCGTAACAGAGTTGTCCACGATCGAGATGAATTACTTCAGGAGAGAGGGCTTTATGAAATACGTCAAGTCCGTTCACTCTCGCTTTTCCTTTGAGGAGCAGTTGATTGGATGCACGCTTATCTTTAGTCATATTATAAGATAGGGTGTCGAAAGTGACTTCTGCTCCAAAACGG
>OLOD01001030.1_pt1 | contig 19371 bp, 20 predicted proteins | sample 1671921 | NCBI WGS metagenome assembly OLOD01 (sample SAMEA3136626, study PRJEB25190) | human gut metagenome | biome: human gut; feature: human-associated habitat; material: faeces | place: Austria | collected 2013
CGATGCAATCGTGTTGAAAAGCACAGGGCCTCCCTTCCTGTGCTTTTTTCTGTTTTCATTTCTGATAATCGTTTGCGTGAATAATCAAAAAGTCGGCGGCACAGGACAGAAAGACATCCTGAAATATTGACAAATCCGATATTTAAAAAGAAAGGGCAGAACAGAAGCGGGTTAATTCTTATTTAATGTTGTGAGCAATCGTGACCTCCATTCATAATTTGATCCCCATGTTGTTCAAGTTTTCAACAGAGAATCCACAGCTGCCCTCCTTTTTAATAGAGATGCCTTGACAGCGGGATGTCAGGAATGAATTGACTGAGGAAGGCGAGGGGAAAGTAAATTCTGTGATCAAGATTGTATTCTGGTCAGTTTTCAATCGCTAAGCGTGCGGTGTTTTTCAACGTTCAGATTGAGGTCAACAAGAAATTTCGTTACTGCTTTTTAAGCAAATTTTAATTGAGCTTCGATTGGCTGTTATTTGTTTATAGATATAAAGAAGAAAATGGAACGATCTTTCATAGTTTATGGATTAAAAACAGTAGTCCTTTACTAAATCATGATTTACTAAATCTGGATTTGAACCAGGAAAGCTTCACTCGTTTTTCTGCTGTTTTCAGGGATAGACTTATAAAGCCACTTCGTTTAACCGCTCTGTCCCCGGATCGGTAAAAAGTTGAGAAAATTCAGTAGTTTGCGATGGGAACAGGGTTGTAAGATCATGAAATTCCGATATAATGAATCTGGAAAAAGAAATCAGGTGAAATTATGGAAACACAGCGTTTAACTAAGAAGGACAGCGCTCAAATTGTAGAAATTTTAAACCGCGGCGGCGTCGTGGCGTTCCCAACGGATACCGTTTACGGATTGGCCGTTCGTTATGACCTGAAAGAAGCGATCCTGAAGATGAAGGAAGCGAAACAAAGACCGGAAACCAAGCCGTTTCCGATGATGGTTTCGTCGAAAGCCCAGATTGAACGGGTTGCCGTTACCGACGCGCGGTCGCAGAAATTGATCGACCACTGGATGCCTGGGGCCTTGACGCTGGTGTTTAAGAAAAGACCGGAAATTGACGAATTGGTGACCAATGGATTCCCGACGATTGGAATCCGGATGCCGGATGATGAGTTTGTTTTGGAAATCATCAATCGCGTCGGTGTTCCCCTGTTAGTGCCGAGCGCCAATTTAAGCGGACAACCGTCGTGTACAACGTCGGAAGAAGTGCTGAAGCAGCTGGATGGCCGGATTGACGCGGTCGTTCTGGGCGAAAGCGGCGCGAGTACGGCCAGCACGGTCTGCGATACGACCGGCGATGAGCTGAAAATCTTACGGCAGGGACCAATTAAGCTGGAAGATCTGAAAGCTTCAATTTAAGGATTTAACAGGCAAAAAAAATAAGAAAAGGAGCGGTGAAGATGAAAATTGCAATGGCTTGTGATCATGGCGCTTATAAGAATAAGGAAGCGCTGAAAGCAAAATTGATTCAGGAAGGTTACGAGGTTGAAGATTTCGGATGTTTCAGCGAGGAAAGCATCGACTATCCGAAAGTGGCTTATCCGTGCGCGAAAGCGGTTGCGGAGGGAAAAGCGGACCGCGGCATCGTCATGTGCGGCACAGGGATTGGCGTCAGCATCGTCGCGAATAAAGTGCCGGGCATCCGCTGCGCGCATGTGCATGATCTGGAAACCGCGAAGCTGACCCGCGAGCATAATGATTCCAATGTGCTGGCAATGGGCGGACGGATTATCAGCCAGGAGCTGATCGAACAGATTGCCGAGGTTTGGCTGACGACGCCGTTTTCCAACGAAGAGCGGCATCAGCGCCGGATTGATCAGATTGCGGAATTAGAAAAGAAAGCGTAATTTCAAGCTCAGTAAAAAACGATCGTTCATTTCTGATAAGAAAATGACAACGATCGTTTTTTTTATGATTCATATAAGTCAGACGGTTCTCATCGAAGCGCTGCTTTTTTACAATGGACCTTATTTGTTCAGCGTGTCGATCACAACCGGCAGCACCTGCTTCTTCCGCGAGATGAAGCCCGGCGCAAAACCGCCCGTCAGCACCGTCTTAAACCCTTCCTCGATGACCCAGCCTTTTTTCCCCGTATACAGGAAATGCGAGCCGGAACCTTTCGGATCCGTGAATAAGATCAACAACAGATCGTAATGATGCTGCAGATTCTGCTCTTCCAGATACGCCAGAAAATCCGGCTTGATCTGTAAATATTCGTCCGGGCAGCGGCACACAACCTGTCCGATCGCCACCTTGCTGTCCTGAATCCGGAACTCCTTGAAATCCTCATACATCAATTCCTGGAACGATTTGTTCATCAACGAATCCGAGGTTCCGACCAACTCCTCGGACAAGGTCTGCCGGTCAACGCCGGAAATCTGCGCCAGCTTCTCCGCAGTGATGCGGTCAATCTCGGTCGTGGTCGGCGATTTTAAATTCATCGTGTCGGAAAGCAGTCCGGCTAACAGAACCCCGGCGATCTGCGCGGGAATCTCAATCTGATGCTGCTCGTAGAGATTGGCGACGATCGTGCAGGTGGAGCCGACGATCTGGTTCACAAACGAGATCGGACTCTGCGTTTCAATCCCGCCTAAACGATGATGATCGACAATCTCGATGATCTCCGCAAATTCCAGATCATGAATACTCTGTTCTTTTTCATTATGGTCGACTAAAATCAACTGTTTCTTCCGATAATTAAACAAGTGATACCGGGAGATCGCGCCGATCACTTCCTCTTTTTCATTGACGACCGGGTACGTGCGGAAGCGCGTCTTCGCAATCCGCTGACTGGCCCCGTCGACCGTTTCGCTGGTCCTGAACACGACGACTTCCCGGGTCATGATCTCCGCGACGCTCGGACTCTGGAAAATGCTGTGCGCCACCGTGATCGCGCTGAGCGGCGTATGCAGGATGGAAACCTGTTCCTGTTTCGCCATTTCCAACGTGATCGAATCCACCCAGTTCTCACCGCAGATCAAAATCAACGACGCTTTCTGGCGGATCGCCGAACGCTGTACCTCCGGGTTGTTCCCGACGATCACGATCGTGCCTGCTTCGATGTTGCTGTTCTGACCTAAAGAAGGCATCAGATGAACTTTTCCATTCGGATGAAACGGCGCTTCATAAAGCAGGGAAGCCCGCGTGGTTTTCAAAATGTTGGCTAACGGCACCCGGCTCATCAGATCCTCCAACGCCTCCTCATCTGCCGTCCACAGATTCGTCAGATCAGAAACGGAGACGATGCCCTCCAGATGATGCTTCTTGTCCACGACAAAGATCCCTTTGTTTTTCCGGGACAGGATCGCATCAAGCGCTTCCTTCATCGTCGTGTCTTTGCTTAAAAGCATCGCTTCATCCATGTCGATTTCTGCCAGCGTGCATTTGGCGCTTGTCAAAAGCATCGGCACGGGCAGCCGGAACCGGTCCAGGATGTATAAGGTTTCCTTGTTGACCGCGCTCAGCCGGGCGGCTACGGTATTGATGCCCAGCTTGTTTTTCAGCGCCGAGTAAGCGATCGCCGAACAGATCGAGTCGGCATCAGGATTTTTATGACCAATTACATATACAGGTTTATCCATAGTTTATCCTCACTGACTTCATCATAGCGAAGTTTGTCAGGAAAAACAAGTTCGATTTGTGACCGCTTTCAATTTACGCACTTCAGGACTGTCCGGCCGTTGACAAAACAGGGGTGTTTGTCCGCTTTTCCGACAAAAGATTTTGTTTGTCTATGTCCTGCCGCCAGACCTTTCGCGTATAATGACATCCGAAAAGGAGGTCGTGCGAAAACTCACGAGAAAGTGAGCTGGAATCCTTTGTATTTTGATAAGAGTCAATGGTATAATAACCGTGATAACGCTAACAGAATAAGGAGAGAGCTTATGTTGAAAGTATTGAATCACCCGCTGATCACACACAAGCTGGCCCAGATGCGCAAGGTGGAAACCGGAACCAAGGATTTCCGTCAGAATCTGGATGAAATCGCCGGGTTGATGGCGTATGAAATCTGCCGCGATCTGCCGACCAGACCGGTGACGATTCAAACGCCGATCTGCGAATGCCAGACGGAAGAACTGTCCAAGGAAATTGTTCTGATTCCGATCCTGCGTGCCGGGCTGGGATTAGTCAACGGCATCACCGATCTGATTCCGACCGCCAAGGTTGGATTTATCGGTCTGTACCGCGATGAAGAAACCTTACAGCCGCACGAATATTTTGCCAAGTTCCCGAACACGATGCCGGACGCTGTCAACATGGTGTTGGATCCGATGCTGGCGACCGGCGGATCCGCCGTCGCGGCAATCGACATGATTAAAAAACGCGGCGCCAAGACGATTAAGCTGGTTTGCCTGGTCGGCGCGCCGGAAGGCGTCAAAGCCGTTGAGGAAGCGCATCCGGACGTCGATATCTATCTGGCCGCGCTGGATGATCACTTAAATGAAAAAGGCTACATCGTTCCGGGTCTGGGCGATGCCGGCGACCGGATCTTCGGCACGCGTTAGTGAAAGGCCTTGTTCAGGCGTTGACGCTGGGCTTCACTATCGTCGTTTCCATTCTGGCGCCGACGCTGGTCGGACTGGCGCTGGATCATGTCTGCGCCGTCCGCCCCTGGGGCACAGTCGTCGGAATTGTCTGCGGCGCGTTCTGCGCGTTCGGGGCTTTGTGGCAGCTGACAAAAACGAAATAAGGAAAACGTATGCGTAAACAAGCCATTTCAATCGCGCTGGTCTTGTCCGGCCTGGTCGTATTGGCCGGCATTTTGACCGATTGGCGGATCGCGTCCGGCTATGTCATGGGCGCGGCGATTTCCGCACTGCTGTACTGGCGCACGACGATGTTTTGTGACCAGGTTCTTGATCAGCAGGCGGCGGGGAAAATCGGCCTGATCGGACATTTTTTATTCAGCTATCTTCTGATGGCCCTGCCGCTGTTGATCGCGGCGCTGGTTCCCGAGGTGTTCAACATCTTCGCGGTAGCCGGCGGCCTGTTTTTGATGAAGGTTGTTCTGATTCTTGATTCTGTTTTAGAAAGGAGGGAAAAAGATGGGTAAACCGCTGCACCTGACGATCCAATCGGATGTCTTCGTCATTCTGGGCGTCACTATCCTGTTGTGTCTGGCCGTCATCGCACTGTCGAAGAAAATCGACAAGACCGATCCGCTGGCCAAACCGCACGGGCTGGTCCTGTTGGCAATCATGCTGGTGGAAACGCTCGATAACCAGGTGAAGGACAATGTCGGACCCCGGATCGCTAAAAATCTGTCGCCGTATGTCACGACGATTGCGATTTACATCTTTTTAAGCAATATTCTGGGCCTGTTCGGCTTCTCTTCTCCCACAGGCAATTACAGCGTCACGCTGATGCTGACGATCATCACGTGGGTGCTCGTCCAGATCGCGCAGCTCAAAGCCGGCGGCTTCAAGGCGTACATGCATTCGTTTATCGAACCGATTCCGGTCTTTCTGCCGATGAATATCTTCGGCAAATTCTCGACGCTGCTGTCGATGTCGCTGCGTCTGTTTGGCAACGTGCTGTGCGGAGGCATTATCATGTCTCTGGTTTACAGCTTTACGTCATGGTGCTCGACCGCTTTAATTAATTTTATTGTTCCTGTCGGATCGGCGTTTAACTTTATCGCTCCGATCCTGACCCCGGCGCTGCATTTCTACTTTGATTTGTTTGCCGGATTTATCCAGACTCTGATCTTCATTACGCTGACGATGGTCTTTATCGGTAATGAAGTTCCGGAAGAAATGAAAAAAGCATAACTATTAGGAGGAAAAAATTATGGATATCGCAAAAGGTTTAATCGCAATCGGCGCCGGTCTGGCAGTTATGACCGGTATGATGACAGGTATTGGTGAAGGTTTCGTCGCCGGCAAGGCCGTTGAGGCGATCGGCCGCAATCCGGAAGCGGAAGGCAAAATTCGTTCGACGATGATTCTGGGTATCGCGCTGTCTGAAACCTGCGCCATTTACGGTTTGTTGGTAGCGATACTGCTGATCTTCGTCTTCTAAACCAGACACGTGTACGAAAACGATAGAGCAGGAGGGAAGATATGATTGATATTGATGTAATCGGCCAATTGCTTCCCAATCCGATCACGATGCTGACGCAGCTGTGTTCCACGCTGGTGCTGTTTCTGGTCATCAAGAAATTTTTGTGGAAAAGCATCACCGGCATGCTGGACCGGCGCGCCGAAAAGATGCAGGAGGAGCTGACCGCCAGCGAGCAGGCCCGCCAACAGGCGCAGCAGGATCGCGAAAACGCCCGTCAGGAATTGAAGGAAGCGGTAACCCGTTCCCAGACGATGATTGAAAAGGCAACGGTGGAAGCCAAATCCGTGCGTGAAGAAATTGTGCGCAAAGCAAAAACGGAAGCCGATGATCAAATTATCCGGGCACGCGGCCAGATTGAGTTGGAACGCTCGCAGATGCAGAGTGAAATCCACCGGGAAATGGTCGAAGTCGCGATGAGCGCCGCGGAGAAGCTGATCGGAGAAAAGAGCAGCGAAGCCGGCGATCGCCAGGCTGTCGATCAATTTGTAAAGGAAGTAAGCGCGTATGGCCAGTCAGGTCGCTGAACGGTATGGCGAAGCGCTGTTTGAACTGGCAAAGGAAAGCGGCGAACTGGTCCGCTGGGGACAACAGGCCCGCTGCTTAGCGGCCGTCGTGGAAGAAAATCCGCAGCTGCTTGATTTTTTCAATGCGGTCAAGATCAGCGCGGAAGAAAAAAAACAGATGGTGAACACGCTGTTTGCCGGACAAGTTGACAGCATGCTCGTGCATTTCCTCGATTTGCTGATCGACAAGAAACGAACGAAGCATACCGTTGAGATTCTCCGTCAGTTTATCAGCCTGGAAAACGCCGAGCGCGGCGTGGCAGAAGGGGTTGTCTATTCCGCACGTAAATTGGCGAAGGAAGACGTGGCGCGCATCGAACAAGCGATGGCGAAGCGGCAGGAACAGAATCTGGAACTGACCAACCGGGTCGATCCGCGGTTGATTTCCGGCATTAAAGTGGTGATCGGCAATGAAGTCATTGACGGCTCCATGAAATCAAAAATTGAATCACTGAAAAGTGAACTGTTGAAGGAAAGCAGGTGAGAGAATGAGTTTAAGACCTGAAGAAATCAGTGCGCTGATCAAAGAACAGATCAAGCACTATGAAGATAAAATTCAGTCGAACGACGTCGGCTATGTCATTCGTGTCGGCGACGGCATCGCGCTGATTCAGGGATTGGACAAAGCGATGTCCTCCGAGCTGCTGCTGTTCCCGCATGATGTTTACGGCATGGTGCTGAACCTGGAAGAAGACCATGTGGGCGCAGTATTGCTGGGCGACGACACGCTGATTAAAGAAGGCGACGAAGTCAAACGCACCGGCCGGATCGTCGAGGTTCCGGTTGGGGACGGCATGCTGGGACGTGTTGTCAACGCGTTAGGCCAGCCGATTGACGGCAAAGGCCCGATTGCCAGCGACAAGACCCGTCCGGTAGAACGGGTAGCGCCGGGCGTTATGACGCGGAAAAGCGTGCATCAGCCGTTGATGACCGGTTTGAAGATCATCGACTCCATGATTCCGATCGGCAAAGGTCAGCGTGAGCTGATCATCGGCGACCGTCAGACCGGCAAGACGGCGATTGCGGTCGATACGATTCTGAACCAGAAGGGACAGGACGTCTATTGTATTTATGTGGCGATCGGTCAGAAGGCAAGCACCGTCGCGCAGATTATGGAAAAACTCCGTCAGCACGATGCGATGGACTACACGACGATCGTTGCGGCGACGGCCAGCGAAATGGCGCCGCTGCAGTATCTGGCGCCGTATGCCGGCTGTGCGATTGGCGAGGAATGGATGGAACAGGGCAAAGATGTCCTGATCATCTATGACGACCTCTCCAAACACGCGGTCGCTTACCGCACCATGTCGCTGCTGTTAAGAAGACCACCGGGACGTGAAGCATATCCGGGCGACGTTTTCTATCTGCATTCCCGTTTGTTGGAACGCGCGGCGAAGCTGAATGACGAACTGGGCGGCGGTTCCCTGACGGCGCTACCGATCATCGAAACCCAGGCCGGCGATATTTCGGCGTACATTCCGACCAATGTCATTTCGATTACCGACGGTCAGATTTTCTTGCAGACTGAACTGTTCAACGCCGGCGTGCGGCCGGCCGTCGACAGCGGCTTGTCCGTATCCCGTGTCGGCAGCGCGGCGCAGACCAAAGCGATGAAGCAGGTTTCCGGCTCGCTGAAGCTGGATTTAGCCCAGTATCATGAAATGCTGAGCTTCTCTCAATTCGGTTCCGACCTGGATCCGGTGACCAAAGCGACGATCGATCACGGCGCACGGCTGACTGAGTTGTTAAAGCAGGGCCAGTATTCTCCGCTGACGATGAGCCAGCAGGTCTTGTCGCTGTTTGCCGCGAAGAACGGATATCTCAAAAATGTACCGGTTGAACAGATCAAGGGCTTCGAGGAAGGCATGCACAAGTTCTTCGCTCAGGATAAAGCCGATCTGATCGCCCGGATTGAATCGGAAAAGAAGCTCGACGCCGATCTGGAAACCGCGCTGAAACAGGCGATGGACGAATATCTGCAGCAGTTTCAGCTGATCAGTGGGATGTAATCCATGGCGCAGGGAAAGCAAGCGTTAAAGGGACGCATCCGTTCCGTCAGCGCCACCCGGAAAATCACCAGCGCGATGGAACTGATCGCCAACGCCAAGCTGCAGAAGCAGCGTGTGCAGATGGAAAAGAACCGGGAATACGCGGTTACGCTGCGCCAGATCGTCAGTCAGATTCTGGCGAACAACCCGGAAAGCGAATGCGTTTATTTAAAGAAAAATCAATCGCCGCGCACGCTGACGTTCATGTTCACCTCGGACATGGGCTTGTGCGGGGCATACAACGCCAATCTGCTGCGGATGGCCGGCGAAGTTCTGGATCCGCAGGATCCGATGATCGTGATTGGAACCAAAGGCACAAGCACGCTGCGGCAGAAGGGATTTAATCTGATCCGCGAGCCGATTGGCTCCGATCATGTTGATTTCTATGTGTTTAACGATCTGGCGGATGAAGCGCTGAAACTGTACGTCAGCGGCGAGATTGGCAAGATTCAGATTCTCTATTGCCAGTTTGTCAACGCTGTAACGTTTACGCCGCAGCTGCTGACGCTGCTGCCGATCAGTCCGATGGAACGCGAAGGCCGGGAGTTTAAGGTGGAAACCTTATTTGAACCAGGGCCGGACGCCATTCTGAATTCGTTAATCCCGATGTACGTCCGCTCGTTGTTATACAGCACGCACATGCAGACCAAAACCGCGGAACAAGGTTCCCGGCGGGTGGCGATGGAAAGCGCGACGGATAACGCCGACGAGCTGATCGACAAGCTGACGCTGCAGTACAACCAGGCGCGTCAGGCGGCGATCACGCAGGAAATCACAGAAATTGTCGCCGGGGCGGACGCCTCGTAGCGAAAGGAGAATTTATGGCTAAAAATATTGGAAAAATCGTACAGGTCATCGGACCGGTCGTGGATATCCGTTATGCCGCCGGTCAGCTGCCGGCCTTGAACAACGCGATCGTGGTGGAGAAAGGCGAAGGCCAGCGCATCACCGTCGAGGTGGCTCAGCATATTGGCGACGACGTCGTGCGCTGTATCGCGATGGCTTCCACCGATGGTCTGGTCCGGGGCATGGACTGCCTCGATACCGAAGCGCCGATCAGCGTGCCGGTAGGCCAGCAGGTCCTGGGCCGGATGTTCAACGTCCTGGGCGATGAGATCGACGGTCTGGGCGAACTGCCGGAACCAAATAAAAAACTGCCGATTCACCGCGCCGCGCCATCCTTTGAGGAACAGCTGACGTCTGCGGAAATTCTGGAAACCGGCATCAAGGTCATCGACCTGCTTTGCCCGTATGCCCGCGGCGGTAAGATCGGTCTGTTCGGCGGCGCCGGCGTAGGTAAAACGGTGCTGATCCAAGAGCTGATCACCAATGTAGCCACCCAGCACGGCGGTTACTCCATCTTTACCGGCGTAGGCGAGCGTTCCCGTGAGGGTAACGATCTGTGGAACGAAATGCGCGAGAGCGGCGTGCTGCAAAAGACAGCCCTGGTCTTTGGCCAGATGAACGAGCCGCCCGGCGCCCGTATGCGTGTGGCAGAAACCGGGCTGACCATGGCGGAGTATTTCCGTGATGTGGAGCACCAGGATGTGCTGCTGTTTATTGATAACATCTTTCGTTTTGTACAGGCAGGTTCCGAGGTTTCCTCTCTGCTGGGTCGTATGCCCTCCGCAGTAGGTTACCAGCCCACGCTGGCAACGGATGTTGGCGAGGTGCAGGAGCGTATCGCTTCCACCAAGAACGGGTCTATCACCTCCGTACAGGCTGTGTATGTGCCTGCGGATGACTTGACCGACCCGGCACCGGCCACCACCTTTGCCCACTTGGACGCCACTACCGTACTGTCCAGAAAGATCGTGGAGCAGGGTATTTACCCGGCTGTGGACCCGCTGGAGTCCAGCTCTCGTATTCTGGAGGCCGATGTAGTGGGCGAGGAGCACTATGAGGTGGCTCGTAAAGTACAGGAGTACCTGCAAAAATACAAAGAGTTGCAAGATATTATTGCTATTCTGGGTATGGAGGAGCTGTCCGACGAGGATAAGGTCACTGTTTACCGTGCAAGAAAGATCCAGAAGTTCCTGTCCCAGCCTTTCCATGTGGCCGAGCAGTTCTCCGGTATTCCCGGTGTGTTTGTACCGCTGAAGGAGTCTATTCGCGGCTTTAAGGCCATCATCAACGGCGAGGTAGACGATGTGCCGGAGATGGCATTCTTCAATGTAGGCACCCTGGACGATGTGCTGGAGAAAGCCAAGCAAATGCAGAAGTGATCCTTGTAGCAAGGAGGTGCCCGTATGGGTGCAGACAATACATTCAAATTGAAAATTGTGGCGTCCAACCGTGTGTTCTATGACGGCCGGGCGCAGACCTTGGTGATCCCGGCTATCGACGGCGGCGAGGTGGGCTTTCTGGCCCAGCACGAGAACTGCGTCACCCCGGTGGAAGTGGGCGAAATGCGCATTAAGGATACCCAGGGCAAGATCATTCACGCCTTTGTTGGCAGCGGCTTTTTGGAGTTTGTTAACAATGAGGCCACCTTGGTGTGCGTGTCTGCGGAGTTGCCCAATGAGATCGACGCCCGCCGTGCTAAGGAAGCCAAGGAGCGCGCAGAGGAAGAAATGCGCCAGCACCACAGCCAAATGGAGTACCACCACTCCCAGGCCAACCTGGCTCGCGCCATGGAGCGTCTGCGTGTTGTCAAGCGCTATCCCAGATAATTTTTCCGAATATAAAAGTAAAGGACCTGTTCACATGAACAGGTCCTTTTTTTAGCTTTATGGCAAAAAATGCGGCGGGAGCAAGCTCCCGCCATGCGAATTGTCTATTTGATTTTATGGATGCTGGGGTAGTAGCAAAAGACGACTTTGCCTACGATCTTCTTTTTCTTTACAAACTTGTGGTCCCAAAAGCGGGAGTCCTCGCTGTCGTTGCGGTTGTCACCCATCATAAAGTAGCTGTCCTCCGGCACCTTGTAGGGGCCATAATCGCCCACCGGGGTGCAGTAAGTGACAAAGTCGTCGCGCAGCTGAATGGTTTTGCCGTTTGTTTGGGTCACATAGACGGTGCCGTCCTTGATCTCCACCGTTTCGCCTGGCAGCCCGATAATGCGCTTTACATAATTTTGGCGTTCATCGTCCGGGTATTTGAAGATCACCACATCGTACCGCTGGGGGTCGTTGGTGATATAGGCCAGTCGGCTGGCCACGATCCGGTCGCCGATCTCTATGGTGCTGAGCATGGAGCCGGAGGGCACTACTGCATTGGCAAACACAAGTGTTTTCAGCAGCAGAGCCAGGATCACGGCAATCACAATGGGCAGCATAAAGTCCACAATATCCTTGACCGGATTCTTTTCTTCCGCCTTGTCCGCGGCAGCCTTGGCTTTGCGGCGGGACTTGCGCTTTTTCTCCGGGCGGGTGCGGCGCAGAGGCGGTGCCTCTTCCTGTGCCGCAGCGGCTTCCATCTGCTCCAGCAGCTTGGTGGGGCTGATCTCTGCCGCCGTCTCTTCCGGACGGCGGGTGTCAAACATCACATTGCCGCAGTTTAGACAGGTGAGCCAGTCGCCGTCTTTCATTACGGCATCGCTGCCGCATTTGGTGCACTTCATTGCATTCTTTCCTTATCAGTCAATAGTGGAGAACTTGGGATAGTAGCGGAACTCCACCTTGCCAACGATCTTATTCTTCTTGACAAATTTGTTTTGCCAAAAGCGGGAGTCCTCGCTGTGGTTGCGGTTGTCGCCCATCATAAAGTAGCTGTCTGCCGGTACGGTGTAGGGTCCGTAGTTGCCGGTTGGCGTCTCTTTGGTCACAAAGCTGTCGTCCAGCTGAACGGTCTTGCCATCCGTCTTGGTCACATAGACTACGCCGTTGACCACCTCCACCGTCTCACCGGGCAGGCCCACAATGCGCTTTACGTAATATTGCTTCTCATCGTCCGGGTACTTAAAAATGACAATATCGTACCGCTGGGGGTCGTCCTTTACATAGGCCAGGCGGCTGGCAATCACCCGGTCGCCCTCTTGAATGGTGTTCAGCATAGACCCGGTGGGCACCACGGCATTGGCAATGATGCAATATTTTAACACCAGAGCCACCGCTACCGCAATGAGAATGGGCAGCAGAAAGTCTATGACCTCCCGCAGCTTGCTTTTTTGCTTTTTATTTTCTTCGTTTGCCATGGTTATTTACGCTTTCGTTTGAATTTGCGGGAACCGGACAGTACCGCCTTTAAGTCCATCAGCTCCTCAAAGGGGGTGGAGCCGTCAGCCACGCTAAAGTTCGCTGCGCTGGAGGCCAGGTCGTCGGTGGCAATCTGTGGGCCTGCCTCCGGTGCGTACGCGCTGTCCACCAACTGCCGGTCCATAAAGAGTCTGACCATTTTGTTTTTGTACCGTACAAAGGTGATGTAGTGGGCACCGTCCTCAAGGGACGCTTGGATCTTACAGCCGCCGAACGTGCCGTATAGGACGCCGTTTGCGATCCAAATCGCCGCGTCTTTGCCCCTGCAGATATTGGCGTCTGCGTTACTGCTCACCGTAAAGGATAAAGTAAAGTCGTTTGTATTCTCCGGTGCCAGGCAGCGGTTGTCCCGGTCGCCGAACTGGAAGATCTTTATTTCAAAGGGCGCCAGGGTGATCTGCATTTTATCCCCATAAGAGAACAGATCCAGGCTGTCTGCCCCGGTGGTGTTGTACACATTGTAGCACTTTACCGCCCGCAGATTCTCCGGGCAGCCCATCAGCTTGTTCAAGGTCAGGGTCAGATCCGTTTTTTCGTCTGTGGGATTGCGCAGGGCAATGATTCCTTCGCCCGCCTTTGTCCAGGCGGCATAGGCATAAATGTTGTTCTCTGCCGGGTCGCCGCCCAGCAGCATGGCGTTCTTTAAGATATGGTGGTTGGCCTTTTGCCAGCGGAGCATACGGGCGAGAATGCGCCACTTGGCGCTGTTCATCTTATTGTAGCTCAGGTACAGCTCGTTAAAGGCCTGGCCCCGACAAGCATTCCAAAACAGGAACTTTTCAAATTCTTCGTCGGTATACTCCACCTTAGCGGTGTTGCCGTAGATCGGTTCGTGATTGTAAATATTCTTGGCCGGGAATTGCAGTGCGCGGGTGCACATAAAGTCGTAGTACATGGAGTCCCGGTATGTGATCTCCGCGTCCACCTGAGCCTGCTGCTCCAGGTTCTTGGCAAAGCCGATGTCCATGGAGTTTTGCAGCCACACGCTGTTCACATATTGCAGCCACCAGGGAGAGGGGTTCACATAGCAGGTCATATTGATCCACAGGGGCTTGTTGTCCTTGGCTCTGCTCTCCCGCAGGCGGGTGAACAGGTCGATCCACCGCTGCCACATTTCCGTAACAAAATACATATCGTTCTCGCCGCCGGTGATGTGGTCATGCTTTGGGTTGGTGCAGGGCTTTAGGCAAAAGCCGTCCAGCTTCAGGTACTGAATGTCAAATTCCGTGCAAGTGTCTGTGAGAAATTTTTCCAGATTTTGCAGGTATTTCTCCGAGCCGACGCAAATGTCCATACTGTTACTGTTCAGGTAGCCGTTTCCGCCTTTTTCAATCTTTTTGGCAAAGCGGGGAGTGGCTGCCGTGTAGCCGCCGCGAGGACCCAGCCAAAGGCCAAAGGTGGAGCCCAGCTTGTGGCACTGGTCGGTGGCGTCCGTCAGCTTGTTGGGGAACTTTTTGTTAAAGCTCCAAAACGGTGCTTTGTAGTTGTTCCAGCCGTCGTCGATCACATAGGCGTCCAGCGGGGGCACGCCGTGATCGCTAAGCCCCTGCTCGATCTCATAAAAAGAGCGCTCAATATTGTCCGCGTCAATGTCCAGCATGTGGTCGTACCAGCTGTTGTACTGCACGCGGAAGTCGCTTTTGGTGCTGATGTATTCAATGTAGTCAAAGAACGCGCCCTGCACCTCTGCCATGGTGTTGCCGGTGGCGCCGCCCATGACAGTAGCAGGGCAGGTAAAGCGGCCGTGTACCGGGTGACCTACATAGTATTTGACTTGACCGATACCGTACTGAATACGGTTGTCCGTGGCCGGAAACTCACAGCCAAAGAACAGGCTGTCAATGTAAAAGGGCTGACCCAGGATCGCCATAGCGTCCGGGATCTGCATGCTGGTCTCCACGTCGTCCGGAATAGAGAAGTGGGTCTGTGAGTTGATCACACCGATGTGTTCCAGGGCGATGTAGTCGATCACCTTGTCCTCGGTGGCTTGGATAAATTGCAGTTGCTTTTTCAGCGTATTGCCGTCCCGGCCCACCCAGTAGCGCATGGTCACGGTGATGCCCTCAAATTCTTCAAAGGTAAACACCAGCTTACCGTCCCGCTCGGCAGAGTCCGTCACCTTCAGTCCCTTGGAGGAGAACTCGGTGCCGTCCGTAAAGTGAAAGGTGAATTCCGTGCTGTTGCCGTCCGGCACCAGGTCCATACCGGAGCGGGTGTTGCGAATGCGGGAGGCGTACAGATACCCCTCGTTGACCTTAAATTCCCGTTGCAGGGCGTTGCTCTTCAATCTGAACATATACTTGCTCCTTTTGCAGGATTTTACAGAACTTCGTCAATGGCTTTTGCCAGCTGATCCGGGCAGGAGGTGCCCTTGCCGTTGCAGTTGATGCCACGCAGCTTTTGGATCACATCTTCTGCCGGCTGCCCCTCTACCAGTGCGGCGATACCTTGCAGGTTGCCGTTGCAGCCACCAAGGAATTTTACATTGTGTACCTTGCCCTCCTCGTCCAAATCAAAGGTGATCTGCCGGGAGCAGGTACCGTGGGTATTATAAGTGTAGCTCATTTGGATTCTCCTGTATTTTAAGATATTATTTTACTTTATTATGTCTGTACTCTCTATTATACATACTCTTGCTCTGGATTGCAATATAGGGTCTGTGACATTTCTGTAAATCCCGCCGGAGGCACAGGACAGTTTTGCTCCGAATGTCCAATAATCGGCACATTGCCTAAAAACATGCCCTTATCTTTGTCAGTTTTGTTCTATTGCATAAAAATCAGCCCTGTGTTAAACTAAAATTTGATATAGGGTACGCTCGTGCGGGCGCCCGGAATTGCTTTTAAGAGAGGTACTGTTTATGCAAAAACTGCGCGTTGGCATCATCGGCGCCGGTCGGATCGGCCAGGTGCACGCCAAATCCATTACTTACCACATTCCCCAGGCGGAGATCGTGGCCATTAGCGATCTGTTCCCGGAGAACGCCCAAAAGGTGGCGGACGACCTGGGTATTCCCAAAGCGGTGCAGGATTATCACGAAATTCTCAATGATCCTACGGTGGATGCAGTGCTGATCTGCTCCTCTACCGATACCCACGCGGATATTGCCGTGGAGGCAGCCAAGGCCGGCAAGCATATCTTTTGTGAAAAGCCGGTGGATCTGACCGTTGCTAAGATCAAGGCAGTGGAAGCGGCCGTAAAAGAGGCGGGGGTAAAGCTGCAGATCGGCTTTAACCGCCGGTACGACCACAACTTTGCCGCCATTAAAGATTTGGCAAACGCCGGCAAGATCGGCCAGCTCCAGACCATTAAGATCACTTCACGTGACCCGGAGCCGCCCCCGGTTTCTTATGTAAAGGTCAGCGGCGGCATCTTCCTGGATATGACCGTCCATGACTTTGATATGGCTCGCTTTATCGGCGGCGAGGTGGAGGAAGTGTTCGTCAACGCTGCCGTGCTGGTAGACCCGGCCATCGGTGAAGCGGGAGATGTGGACACGGCGCTGGTCAGCCTGAAATTCAAGAACGGCGCCATTGGTGTCATTGACAACTGCCGCAAGGCCTCTTACGGCTACGACCAGCGGCTGGAGGTGTTCGGCTCCAAGGCTCAGGCTTCCGCTGCCAACGACACCCCCACCCATGTGGCGTTTATTGATGAGAACGGCAAGGTGACGGATAAGCCGCTGTACTTCTTCCTGGAGCGGTATATGCAGTCCTTTACCGACGAGATGACCGAATTTATCGACTGTGTGCTCCACGATAAGCCCACCAAGACCACGGTGGAGGACGGCTTGCAGGCGCTGCGTATGGGCCTGGCTGCCAAAAAGTCGCTGGCCGAGCACCGCCCGGTAAAGCTCAGCGAGATCGAAGCATAATTTCAATCCAAAGGACTTTGAGTATATGAAGCGAGTTAGACTGACCATGTCCCAGGCGCTGGTACAGTTCCTGGACAATCAATATATCGAATGTGACGGCGTAGAAAGCAAGTTCGTCAGCGGCATCTTTGGCATTTTTGGCCACGGGTGCGTGGTGGGCGTGGGTCAGGCGCTGGAGCAGGGGGGCCATAACCTGAAATTTTATCAGGGCAAGAATGAGCAGAATATGGCGCTGGCTGCTGTGGCTTATGCCAAGCAGATGGATCGCAAGGCCATTATTCCCTGCGTGTCCTCCATCGGCCCGGGCGCGACCAATATGGTTACCGCTTGCGGCTGCGCCACCGCCAACCGCATTCCGCTGTTGGTGCTGCCCGGCGACACCTTTGCCTGCCGCCAGCCGGACCCGGTGCTCCAGCAGGCCGAATTTTTTGACAACTACGGCCGCACGGTAACAGATGCTTTTAAGGGCGTGTGCCATTATTTTGACCGAATCAATCGGCCGGAGCAGTTGATGACCGCCTGCCTAAATGCTATGCGGGTGCTGACAGACCCGGCGGATACCGGCGCCGTTTGTCTGGCCATGCCACAGGATGTGGAGGGCGAGGCCTACGACTATCCGGTGCACTTCCTGCAAAAGCGGGTGTGGCACCTGGATCGCCGCCCGGTGGCAGAGAGCCAGCTGCAGCGGGCAGTGGCTGCGATCAAGCAGGCCAAAAAGCCCATTCTTATTTGCGGCGGCGGTGTGCGTTACAGCGGGGCAGAGGTTGCCCTGCAAAAGTTGGCGGAGACCTATAATATTCCCATTGTGGAGACGCAGGCCGGGCGCAGCTTGGTGCCTTGGCAGCACCCGCTGAACCTGGGCGGTATCGGCGTTACCGGCGGCAAGGCTGCCAATGTGATCGGCCGGGACGCTGATCTGATCATCGGCGTGGGCACGCGGTTCTCCGATTTTACCACTTCTTCCAAGTGGCTGTTTAACCAGGACCGCAAGGTGCTGGGAATCAATATTTGCCCCTTTGATGCGTATAAAATGGATGCCGAGGCCATTGTGGCAGATGCGAAGGTGACCTTAGAGGCACTGCTGCCTGCTTTGGCCGGGTACAAGACTGCCTATACCGGTGAGATTGCAGCCGCCAAGGCCGAGTGGGAAGCCATTGTAGACGATTACTATACCAAAGAGCTGCCCGGTGGGCTGAACCAAACTTTGGCTCTGGGCATTATCAACGAGTTTATGCCCAACGACGCCATTGCTCTTGGCTCTGCCGGTTCTCTGCCCGGGGATATGCAGCGTCTGTTCCGTCCCAAGGACCGTGGCACCTACCACATGGAGTACGGCTACTCCAATATGGGCTATGAGGTCAACGGCGCGTTGGGCGCTAAGCTGGCGTGCCCGGACAAAGAAGTGTATACCTTCTGCGGGGACGGCTCTTTCCTGATGGGTCACAGCGAGTTGTATACCGCTTTGCAAGAGGGATTGAAGATCAATGTGTGCCTGTTTGACAATATGGGTTGGGGCTGCATTGAGAATTTGCAAAACAACCAGGGCACCGATACCTTTGGCACCGTGTTCCGCGCCCGCAACCCTAAGACGGGTATGCTGGACGGGGCGGAGATCGCCGTGGACTTTGCCAAGATCGCAGAGGGCTACGGTGCAAAGGGCTACACCTGCCGCACCTCGGAGGAGCTGCGCGCCGCACTGGCAGACGCAGCTACCCAGGACCGGGCGTGCCTGTTTGATATTAAGGTGCTGCCCAAGACCATGACCCCCGGCTTTGAGAGCTGGTGGCGCGTGGGCGTGGCGGAGGTGTCGAAGAGCGAGACCGTGGCCGCCGCTTATGCGGATATGCAGGCGAATATCGCCAAGACTTTTGATTATTAAGGAGCACAGCCTATGCTAAACCCGGAAAAAGTAAAATTGGCCATTGCCCCCATCGGCTGGACCAATGACGATATGCCCGACCTGGGCGCAGAAAATACCTTTGAGCAGTGCATCAGCGAGATGGCGCTGGCCGGTTTCTCCGGCTCGGAGATCGGCAACAAATACCCGTCCGATCCGGCGGTGCTCAAGCCGTATTTGGACATTCGCGGGCTGCAAATTTGCAACGCTTGGTTCTCGTCTTACCTGACTTCCAAGCCTTATGAGGAGACCATCGCCGCCTTTAAGCAGCACTGCGACAAGCTGCACGCCTTGGGTGCCAAGGTGATCGGCGCTTCCGAGCAGGGCAATTCCATTCAAGGTTGCCTGGACAAATCCATTTTGGACGAAAAGCCGGTGTACACCGAAGAGCAGTGGCAAACGGTGGCGCGGGGCTTTAACGAGATGGGCGCTTACGCCCGGTCCAAGGGCATGTACTTTACCGTGCACCACCACATGGGCACCGGCGTGCAGACGGCAGAGGAGATCGACCGCTTGATGGAATTGACGGATCCGGAACTGGTGTTCCTGCTGTTTGACAGCGGTCACCTGACCTTTGCCGGGATCGACCCGGTACCGGTACTGGAGAAGTACGCCCATCGGGTCAAGCATGTGCACTTGAAGGATGTGCGCCTGGATGTGTACAATAACCGGGTGGTGCCGGAGCACATGAGCTTTTTGGATGCCGTGCGTGCCGGTG
>OLOD01001036.1_pt1 | contig 19290 bp, 15 predicted proteins | sample 1671921 | NCBI WGS metagenome assembly OLOD01 (sample SAMEA3136626, study PRJEB25190) | human gut metagenome | biome: human gut; feature: human-associated habitat; material: faeces | place: Austria | collected 2013
AGTTCAGGCGCAGGGGTGAGGTGCGTGGCTCTCAGCCCCTGCGCCGTGGGAGTGTCAGGCTTCGACTGTGTCCGACTTGGCAAAGTTGGCGTCGATTTCCTCGTCGGTGACCGAATAGTTCACAAGGTCGCCGGAGAGATATTTGTCATACGAGGCCATGTCAACGAGTCCGTGGCCCGAAAGGTTGAAAAGTATCACCTTTTCTTCGCCCGGCTTGAGTTTCTTGACTTCACGGATGGTGGCTGCGATCGCATGGCATGATTCCGGTGCGGGTATGATGCCCTCGGCACGTGCGAACAGACAGCCGGCTTCAAACGATTCGAGCTGTTCGATGTCAACCGCTTCCATAAGGCCGTCTTTCAGCAGCTGGCTGACAATCACGCCTGCGCCATGATAGCGGAGACCGCCTGCATGGATGTTTGCGGGCGAGAATTTGTGGCCGAGCGAATACATGGGCAGCAGCGGAGTGTAGCCGGCCTCGTCGCCGAAATCGTAGCAGAATTTGCCCTTTGTCAGCTTGGGGCACGATGACGGTTCGGCTGCTATGAAGCGGGTGTGGCTCTTGCCTTCTTCTCCGGCAATCTTGTGGCGCATGAAGGGAAAGGAGATACCTCCGAAGTTCGAGCCTCCGCCGAAACATGCGATTACCATGTCGGGATATTCTCCGGCCATCTCCATCTGTTTTTCAGCTTCGAGACCAATTACGGTCTGGTGGAGTGTCACATGGCTTAGCACGGATCCGAGCGCATATTTGCAGTCGGGAGTGGTGCGGGCAAGCTCGACAGCCTCTGATATGGCTGTTCCGAGCGATCCCTGATAGTTCGGGTTGACGGTGAGAATGTCTTTTCCGGCGCGGGTTGACATCGAGGGCGACGGTGTCACCTGTGCGCCGTAGGTCTGCATGATGCTGCGGCGGTAGGGCTTCTGTTCGTATGAAATCTTTACCTGATAGACTGCGGCGTCGAGACCGAAGAGCGATGCCGCATAGGAGAGCGACGCGCCCCACTGTCCCGCGCCTGTCTCTGTGGTGACGTTTTTGACACCTTCCTTCTTGCAGTAGTAGGCTTGCGGGATGGCTGAATTGAGCTTGTGGGAGCCCATCGGCGATACACTCTCGTTTTTGAAATATATGTGTGCCGATGTGCCGAGTGCCTTTTCAAGTCCATAGGCACGGACAAGCGGAGTAGAGCGGTAATATTTGTACATATCCCTGACCTCCTCGGGTATCTGAATCCAGCGGTCGGTGGTGTTGAGTTCCTGATCGCAGCATTCGCGGGCAAAAATCGGATAGAGGTCTTCGGCCTTCATCGGCTCGCGGGTCTGCGGGTTGAGCGGAGGGAGGGGTTTGACAGGCATGTCGGCCTGAATGTTGTACCATGCGCGGGGGATCTCTTCCTCGTCAAGGAAGTATCTTTTTCTTTTTTCTGACATAAATAATAGTAAACTGGGGTTATTAGGATGCAAATTTACTGTTTTATGGTCAGAAAAACACATTGCTCACAGATTTTTTAGCTTTCATGGCAGATTCGCTATGTCAGGAACGGGTTCTTTTATGGCGCTAAAAAAAGCAATCGCCATGTTGACGGCGATTGCGGAGGGGTGTGTCATAGGCTTATAGCTAAATGTAAAGAATAGAATCACAAAGTAAACCGAGGTTTGATGTTTTGTCGTGTTAATAGTCTGTCGCTAATGTTAAAATTAGATGCAATATGAAGTGTCAAAGTTAAATGTATGAATTTATGTCGTAAAGATAAATATTTTATTTTAAAAAACATAAAATTCAGACGATAAAATCGTTAAAAATCAGCATCTTAGGGAATGGCCTAAACCAAATTTAGGGAAATCCCCAAGGCGCTGTGGATATTTTGCAGACAGCTTTGGTTGATAGATTTTTAAAGTCCGCGACCGAGACATTGGTCTACTGATGCGCTTTGCCGCCGGAATGGTCAGTGGATTATTCCGAGGTTTATAGCCCGGCGTATGGCTTCGGGCATTGTCTTCGAACAGAGCTTGCGGAGGATGTTGCTGCGGTGATATTCTACGGTTTTCTCGCTGATGTCCATTGCTCCAGCTATCTCACGGTTGATTCTGCCATCAGCAAGGAGTCTGAGCACCTCGATATCCTTGGCCGAAAGTATGCCGTTGGTCTGCATCGCTTCCCTGCGCCGGCTGTCGAAAGCGGCGCTGCGATATGTTTTCCCGTCGCCGACAATCTCGATGGCATGGAGCAGCTCGTCGATATTCTCGCCCTTCAGCACTATCCCTTGGACATCGGCTTTCATCAGCAGCGAGATGTTCCACAGCTCTTCGTGCATGGTGTAGATGACTACCGGTCTGTCAATCCCCTTCTCGCGGAGGGTTTCGGCAAGGGTCAGGCCGTCGGTGTTGTCCGAGAGCGAAAGGTCTATCACAAACATGTCGATTCCCTCGACATGTCCGGCTATAGTCATGGCCTCTGAGGCCGATGTGGCTTTGAGTATTTTGTAGCCTTGACGCGACAGTACGCTTTCGATTCCTTCGAGGACTATTGGATGGTCGTCGACTACGAGTAGGGTTTTCATTTCTGGCTGATGGTGATTTTATAGGTTGTATCAGTTATCGATGTCCGTGCATCAGCGCCGATGATCGATGCGCGGGCCATGAGGGTGCGTGTGCCGATACCGTCGCTGCCGGCCGTTGACGCGGACTGCGGACGGTCGATTCTGTTGGTAATCGAAAGGGCGAAGCGGTCGCTTCCGTCAAGTGTTATGTCTATGTTGCCTGACGAGGAGTGCTTGATGGCATTGTTGACTGATTCCTGAACAATGCGGTAAAGCTCATGATTCTGTTCAGGACTAAGTGTGTTCCAGTCAAACGAACCTTCATCGGTTAGTATTATCTGTCGTGACGGATGGGCCCGGTTGTGTGATCTCACGAAGTCGATGAGCAGTGATGTCAGTGTTTCATCGGCAAACTGTGGCGGCATCAGTTCATGGGAGAGACGGCGCACTTTGGCTGTGATTTCCTGAAGGCGGCCGACACTCGTGTCAGCCGGCAGCGCCGGGAGTTCCAGCTGGAGTCCGACGAGGTCGCCGGCCACATCGTCGTGAAGCTCGCGGGCCATGCGTGAACGTTCCTGCTCCAGACCGCGGATGTATTCCTGCTGTTTCTCTTGTTCCGCTTTTCTCAACTGGCGTTTGCGGCGGCTGATGGTGATGATTATTGCGCTTCCGAAGAGCATTATGCCCAAAAGAATCACGCTTATAAGAATCCAGCGCTGACGGCTGAGATGTTCGATCTCGATTTCTTTGGTCAGAGTGTCGTAGCGGACCGAGAGGTCGCTAAGTTCACGGTCGATGTCGGAACGGCGCACGGAGTCGAGCGAATTGAAGGCGTTGAGCATGCGGTCGTATGCCTGACGGTATTCCCCCATGTTTGCGAGGCATTCCGCTCGTTCGAGTGCCACGGTTTCGGATGGTTTCCCGTGAGTGCCGAGTGAGTCGATGAGGTTATACATTCTCCATTGGTCGCGGTAGCGCCCCTGACGGCCGTAAAGAGTGGCTTTGGCTGTCAGCACCACTACGGACGACTGATGGTGGGCCGGCAGATAGCTGACGGCATCTTCCATCCTGCGGATGATTTTTTCTGCGGTTTCGAGCGAATCGAGCGATATGTAGGATCTCACCAGCGGGGTGAGAAACTTTATCCTGTAGGGAGGCGACACCCTATCCAGCAGATGTGAGTAGGGACGGAGGGCTTTGATGGCTTCGTCATAACGCTTTTCGCGTGTATGGAGCGCTCCTATGTTGCCGATGGCCGAGAAAATGGCAGTCGTGTCGGCCAGTTCCTCCGCAAGACGGAGCGACCTGCGGGCGAAGTCGAGGGCTTCGGCGATATGGCATGTTTCTACGCAGGCGATTGTCAGCATGTCGGCAAACGACTGTTCCATCTCCGTATTCTTTTCCTTGATTGCTATGTCGAGTCCACGGGTATAGCATGCCATTGCCGAATCATACATTTCCTTACGGCGGTAGCCGACTCCTTTGTTCTGTTCTCCCTGCATTTCGAGCTGCCCGATGCGTGAGCTGCGGCCGAAGGCAATGAGCGTGTCGGCATAGGCCATTCCGCGCTCGATGTCGCCTCCGTTCATCAACGCGACATCGCGTTCGATCATGATGTAGGCTTTGAGTGAATCGCTCATGGCGCAGTTGGCAAACAGCGAGTCGCTTACGGCGACGGCACGGGTAAAGTCGCCCTCAGCGCCGGGTGTGGCCACGAGCATGTAGACTCTCTCCTCGTCGTCGGAGGGAATTGTCTGTTGTGGTTTGCTGTTCTTAATGCAACTGACGGCTACTATCGAAGTGACAATTACAATAAACGCCGTGACATGACGGAGAATCAAATGACGCATAGGAGTGTATATCAGGTACTAAAAAATATCCGCAGGTGGTGTGCAGTCCTTTATGGACGGATACATTCACTTGCGGATATTTGTCTGTGCTCGAAGCGGGACTCGAACCCGCACGGTCGCAATGACCAAAGGATTTTAAGTCCTTCGTGTCTACCATTCCACCATTCGAGCATCCTTATGATTATGGATGATGTAAACAAGAGGCGTGGCCTTTGATGGCGCAAAGTTAAATCTTTTTTGCCATATCTCCAAACCGATTTTATTACCCTCGGGGCTTATTCAAGGCCGATGGATTCGATTTGCTGCATTATCAGGTAGAGAAAGAGGCATGTGCATATCAGGCAGTAGCGTTTGCTGAGGGATTTGTATTCGGCCTTCACCCCGTCATAGTCGGTAGCCTCGGGAGCTGCGGGCCGGAAATATCCCTTGACTGAGAATATCAGGCTGACAGAAAATAGAATTAGCAGTAGCCAGTGTCTCATAACTTTCGCTTGATTGCGGCTTTTGTGGAAATGTTGTATTCCCGTAGGGAGTCGAACCCTAATCGTCGGAACCGGAATCCGATATTCTATCCATTGAACTACGGGAACAAATCGAGATGAACGTTCCGGCGAGGCGGCTTCTTGACCGCTTACGATGTGCCGGAGTGCTTTCATCGGATTGTGGGATGCAAAATTAGTGATTTTTTTGTATTTTTGCAAAGAACAAATCAAAATTTGACTAATGGACGTTAGAATTGACTCTTCGTGGAAAAAAGCGCTCGCCGACGAGTGGGATAAGGACTATTTCCGTCATCTGACCGCCTTTGTGCGTGACCGCTATGCCCGTCAGACGGTTTTTCCGCCGGCCGGCAAGATTTTCGCAGCCTTTGACTCTTGTCCTTTTGACGAGGTGAAGGTGGTGATTCTCGGTCAGGATCCTTATCCGGGCTATGGTCAGGCCAACGGACTGAGTTTTTCGGTCAATCCGGGTGTCGATCTGCCGCGTTCGCTGCGCAACATCTACAAGGAGCTTGAAGATGACCTCGGTTGTCGGGCTCCCCTGTCGGGCGATCTGAGTTGCTGGGCGCGTCAGGGCGTGTTGCTCCTGAACGCGACTCTTACGGTCGACGCGGGCGCGCCGGCCTCGCATCAGAATCAGGGATGGGAGACATTCACCGACGCTGCGATCCGCAAGCTTGCCTCGGAGCGCGACAATCTTGTGTTTATCCTCTGGGGGGCATACGCGCAGCGCAAGGGTGAGTTCATCGACCGCTCGCGCCACTGTGTCATAACGTCGCCGCATCCGTCGCCGCTCAGCGCTTCGCGTGGATTTTTCGGAAGCAAGCCTTTCTCAAGGGCCAACGCCTATCTCGTGTCGAAAGGGATTGCCCCGATTGACTGGTGTTGTGTTGACGGATGTCAGAACTTATAAAATCAGACTGTAAAAAATTTTTTTTCGGAATCATGAAATATACATTGGAACAACGAAAGGAACTTGCGCGCCGTCTGCGCGGCGAAGGCCGTAACTGCAGTCAGTGTGTCGCGATGGCTTTCGACGATATGACCGACGTGGATGCCGAAGTGCTCGCCCGCATTTCGTCGGGATTCGGAAGCGGAATCGGCGGCAAGGGGGAGGTATGCGGTGTGATGACGGGTGCGGCAATGGTGTGCGGGCTCGTCTACGACAAGCTTGAGCGTCCGGCGCTCTACGCCAAGGTGAGGCAGCCGCTCGACAGGTTTGAGGAGCTTAACGGCTCTTATGTCTGTCAGGAGCTGAAACGTCCCGGACGCAAGCCCTGCATCGATCTGATAACGGACGGAGTCGAGATGCTCCACCGGCAGTTTGAGGCCGATGGCTTTTAGTCGCTGTCTGGCCGCGTTGTGTCTGCTCTGGCTTTTTGTTGCCGGCAGGGCAGAGGTGACCGACACGTCGCAGGCCATATTCGACCCGGCTTTCCGTTCGCTGAAGGTGAAGCTTGACGCAAATGAGTTCGCTCCCCCGGTGATTACACTCGGTGACCCGCTGAGCCGGCTGACGGTGAGTTTCGATGAGCTTGGCGACGAACGGCGGTTCATGCGCTACGAACTGATCCACTGCGATGCGCTCTGGCAGCCGGAAGGACTGGTGGCCTCGGAGTTTCTCGACGGCTTCAACGAAGGTGAGGTCGAGGACTATGAGTTCTCGCGGGCGACACTCGTCCACTACGTGCACTATTCCATTACAATTCCCAACCGCGAGATACGCATCACCGAGACCGGCAACTATCTGCTGCGCGTATACGACGAAAGCAATCCTGACGAAACTTTGCTTCAGGCCCGCTTCGGGGTGTCGGACTTTTCGGCAGGGGTCTATGCAGGGGTGACATCGCTGACCGACATAGACACAAACCGGAATCATCAGCAACTCGGGCTGACCGTGGACCTGCAACATGCCGCAGGGATTGACGATCCGTTCAACGACCTCCGGATTGTTGTCAGTCAGAACGGCCGAGCCGACAATGAGGTGGTGCTGACCGCCCCGCAGCGTGTGCTCGGCGACAGGGTGATTTACGAGCATCTGCGTCCGCTGATTTTCAAGGCCGGAAACGAGTATCGCCGTTTCGAGACAGTCTCAACATCATATCCGGGTATGGGCGTGGAGAATATCAGCGCCGATACGCCTATATATAATATGTGGCTTTACACGGACAGTCCGCGTGGCGCGATTCCGTATAGCTACGACAGCACCCAGCACGGACGTTTTTTCATCCGCGAGTCATCGTCGTCGCGGTCAGACACTGAAGCGGACTATGTGATGGTTCATTTCAGTCTTGAAATGCTGGAAATCGCCGGGGCTGACGTGTTTCTCGACGGTGATTTTGTCCAGCGGCGGTTCGACCCTGTGTCGCGCATGGTCTACAACCGGGCGACGGGACGCTATGAAAATTCGATGATGCTGAAACAGGGGGCATACAACTACCAGTATCTCACCGTCCCGTCGGGGAGTCTGCAAGGCGAGACCGCCCCTGTCGAAGGTGATTTTTATCAGACTGTCAACGAATACACGGTCAGGGTCTATCACCGTCCGCGCGGGGGCCGTTTCGACCGTCTGATCGGTGTGGGCATGATTGTGTCGGGAAATTGAACAAGAGGATAAACCAACAAAACCATAATGGAAGAAACAGAGGAAGAAATTATGTTACAGATACAGGATACATTGGTGTCGCTTGACCTCGCGGAAGTGTTTTTTTGCTGCGACCTTGAAAAGTGTAAGGGCGAATGCTGCATCGAGGGCGATGCGGGTGCGCCGATCACGGAGGAGGAACGCGATGAAATCGACCGTCTGATTCCCCAGTTTGAGGACAAGCTGCTTCCATCGGCCAAGGAGCGGATGGCGGAGGAGGGGACGAGTTATCTCGATCCCGACGGTGATCTGGTCACCCAGATTGTCGACGGACGCAACTGTATCTATACCTGCTATGCTCCCGGAGGGCTGTGTCAGTGTGCCATAGAGTGTGCGTATAACGAGGGTAAGACCGGCGCGTTCCGCAAACCGGCCTCCTGTGCGCTCTATCCCGTGAGACTGACGAAATATCCTTCGTTTACGGCTGTCAACTATCACAAGTGGAAGATATGCAAGCCGGCCGAACAGCTTGGACGCAAGCTCGGGGTGAGGCTCTATCAGTTTCTCGAAGGACCGTTGACCGCCCATTTCGGCAAGGAGTGGTATGATGAGCTTAAACTCGCCTGCGAAGCCTATCTGGAAGAATACGGAGAGGATACACAGCTTCAGAAATGACAGATTCTTAGATAAGAGGGATACAGAAATTCAGAAATAACAAAAATAACAGATTTTTATTTTTGGTCATTCGGGTAGACTGAGATAGTCATACCGACAGACGATAATAAAAATCTGTTATTTTTGTTATTTCTGAATTCCTGTACCTAAGAATTCTAAGTAATTTCCTAAGTATTTTTCAGGTTGGGTTTTCAGCGTGGAAATCAGATGATGCCCTGACCGATCATGGCGTTGGCAACCTTCATGAAGCCGGCGATGTTTGCGCCCTTCATGTAGTTGATATATCCGTCGGGCTCTGTGCCGTGTTTCACGCACTGAGTGTGGATATTCTTCATGATTTCATGGAGGCGGCGGTCAACTTCTTCGGCGCTCCACTGGAGGTGTTCGGCGTTCTGGCTCATTTCGAGACCTGAGGTAGCCACACCGCCTGCGTTCACGGCCTTGCCGGGAGCATAGACGGTGCGGCTTTCGATGAAGGCGTTGATGGCTTCGGGAGTACAGCCCATGTTTGAAACTTCGGCAACCATACCAACTCCGTTAGCGATAAGAGCCTTGGCGTCGTCGCCGTTGAGCTCGTTCTGGGTAGCGCAGGGGAGTGCGATGTCTACCTTCTGCTCCCAGGGTTTGCGGCCGGCGAAGAATGTAGAGCCGGCGAAGCGCTCGGCGTAGGGTGCTACAACGTCGTTGCCCGATGCGCGGAGTTCGAGCATGTAGTCGATTTTTTCGGCGTCGAGGCCTGCGGGGTCATAGATGTAGCCGTCGGGGCCGGAGATAGTCACCACCTTGGCGCCGAGTTCGGTAGCCTTGAGGGTAGCGCCCCAGGCCACGTTGCCGAAGCCGGAAACAGCGACAGTCTTGCCCTTGATGTCGTCTTTTTTCTCTGCGAGCATGCTCTGCACGAAGTAGAGAGCGCCGAAACCTGTAGCTTCGGGGCGGATGAGAGAGCCGCCGAAGTCAAGGCCCTTGCCGGTGAATGTACCGGTGCATTCGTTGACGAGCTTCTTGTACATACCGTACATGTAGCCTACTTCACGTCCGCCTACGCCTATGTCGCCTGCGGGCACGTCGCGGTCAGGACCGAGGTTCTTCCAGAGGCAGAGGATGAATGCCTGACAGAAACGCATGATTTCAGCGTCGCTCTTGCCGCGCGGCGAGAAGTCGCTGCCGCCCTTTGCTCCGCCCATCGGGAGAGTGGTGAGTGCGTTTTTGAAAGTCTGCTCGAAGCCGAGGAATTTAAGAATCGAGAGGTTGACCGATGCGTGGAAACGGATGCCGCCTTTGTACGGGCCGATAGCGTTGTTGAACTGCACGCGGTAGCCGATGTTGTTCTGCACTTCGCCCTTGTCGTCGACCCAAGTCACGCGGAATGTGACGATGCGGTCAGGCTCGACCATGCGCTCGATGATTTTTGCTTTTTCAAATTCAGGATGCTGGTTGTAGACGTCCTCTACGCAGATGAGGACTTCCTTGACTGCCTGAAGATACTCCTTTTCACCCGGATGCTTGGCTTCCAGGTTGTTGAGAATGGTGTTAATATCCATGATAGAAGAAATTAATTGAAAAGGTATGTATTGATGATTTGGTTAACGGTGCAAATGTAATAATTATATTTGATAGGGCGGATGAAAAAAATGAAAAAAAGCTGCTTCCATGTTTTATAACATCCGGAAGCAGCTTTTGAAATCTTTTCGTTAAAAGAGTGAGTCTCTCTTGCTGATTATTCGCCGGGGATGATAGCGTCGCTGGGGCAAACTTCTGCGCAAGAACCGCACTCGATGCAAGTATCGGGATCGATGTGGTAGATATCGCCTTCAGAGATAGCGTCAACGGGGCAGACGGGCTGGCAAGTGCCGCAAGCCACGCAAGAGTCTGTGATTACGTAAGCCATGATAGATTAATTTTGGTTGTTAGATAATTTATACGAATATTTTTCTGTTTCCACGGTTTTGCACCGCGCTTTGAAATTGTCTTGCAAAAGTAACTCTTTTCGCGGAAATTCCATCCACATTTTGCAAAAAAAATGCTTAAGGCGGTTTAAAAGAGTGAAAAAGAGAGCTGTGGGCAGTGGAGACGGCCGTCAGGCAATGGCGGCGGATGAAGCCATCCTCATGTGCGCTCAGGATTTCTGCCGGGCTAAAAAAGTTCAGAGAGGCGATGTCTCGCGACAATGCCCCTCTGATGCGAAATAGAATTGTGTATGAATTCTTTATTAGAAGTTTACAAACTTCTTGCCGTTCTGAATAAGAATACCCTTATATTCTTTGGTGACGCGCTGGCCCATCACGTTGTAGATAGGAGCGTTTTCGTCAACAGTTTGGTCGGTGATGATAGACTCGATGGCCGATGTGTCAGCACCGGGATAGTTTACTGCGAATTCAGCAGGAGCGTCTTCGCCTTCAGCGGGAATGCCGTAGAGTGTTACAGAGGGCTTTTCTGTAGTGAAGATAGCACCGCAAGTGATCATCTTTGAACCCTGAGCACCGAAGAGGTACTTGCATCCTGCGTAAACGGGGAACATCATGACGCCGAAACCGTTTTTCTTGATATCGGCAGCGTCAGCGCCGAAAGCGATCTTCTCAGGCCATCTTACAGAAGTACCGTCAACATACTTTTCGATGTCGGCTGCAGCGAGGTTGAGGTAACCCTCAGCGTCAGCGGGAAGAGTATAGACAATGGGCTGGCCGATTGATACGCCTTCGATTGCGAGAGTGTAAGACAGGCACAGCTCACCTTCTCCTGCAAGACCTTCGAATACCCAGTAGTTCTTGTTTGAAGAGAACTTAGAGGGGATGGTCACATAACCGTCTTTTGCTGCTTCAAAGAGGAAAACAGCGCCACCGGTGGCTGCAGTTGAGGTTGACCAGCCGGCGGGGTTAGAGCTGCCGCCGATACCTGAAGGCATTTTGCCGAGGTCAACGCCGTTGATTCTGATTGCGTTGTAGTTGTCCATTGCGATGCTCTGGGGACCCCAGTCATCGGTGTAAGCTACTTTGAATGTGCCGGCTTCACCCTGACCAAGTACTGTACCGCCTTCAACGGTAGTTTTTTCAGGTACGATAGTTGAATCGAAGAAAATGGTTTCAACCTGTGCAGAAGCTCCGAAAGCTACTGCGAGAGAAGCGAGAAGTAGTAAATTTTTCTTCATCGTGGTAAGAAATTTAAAATTAAACAATATTGATTGGTTGGTTGTCTGTTTTATTCATCCGGAGACCGCGGGATCTCCGGATGAAATTTTTTTATGTTTCGGAATTACTGTCTTGTTCCTGTGAAGGTGTAGTCGTAGGTGTAGGTCACACGTCCCTGACGGATTGTCTTGGCAAAAGTCATTGTAGCTTCGCCTCCGAATGAGACAGTGCCGTTGAACGATGTTCCGAGGCCGTTTGTGGTCAGGACATTGTAGAATACGTATTGTGCTGACTGGTTCACGATGTTGGCGCGGCTTTCGGTGCTTGCGAAGCTGGAAGTGTTGTTGAAATCCATAGCCGACGATTCACATCCGATCTTGACCAAAGTGATGTAGGCTTCGTCGGTTGCGCTCAGCGAGAGGGTTCCTTCGGCGGTGACAGGCTCTGCGGTAGAGTTGCGCTGGGTTTTGGTCCATGTTCCGACATAAGTTCCGGCTACTTCTTTCTCAGGGTTTCCGGGCTTGCCGTGGCCGGGTATTTCAGCCTCGTCCTTGCAGCTTGACAGGACCATGACAAGAGCGGTCAGGATGAAGAGGCGATTAAGAATCTTATTCATGTTTGTATAAGTTGCTTGCGTTTAAAATTCGATTAATAACCGGGATTCTGATCCTCAAGTGTCATCGAGGTGTTGTTGTTGATTTCTTTTGCAGGGATCGGACGATGCCATTTGGTCTCGCCTTTGAAGTTCTGCATGTCAGAAATGTTGTCGATGGAACGGGCGAACTCGATGTTGTAGCGTACGAGCTGACGGGTGCGGCGGAGATCCTCCCAGCGGGTGCGTTCGGCATAAAGCTCACGGGCACGTTCGTCGAGCACGAGGTCAAGGGGAGTCTCGGTGAAGCTGCTTGAAATCGAGTAGGGAGCTTCGTAACTGCTGAATGAAGCGAGAGTCGGGAGACCGGCGCGGTTGCGGACAGCATTGATTTTGCTGAGAGCTGAGGTCTGGTCGCCTGCAAGGAGGTAGGCTTCGGCTGCGATGAGATACATATCACTGACGTGGAACACCACGATGTCACGGTAGCAGTTTGACGCAGTAACATTTTCAGAGGCAGGGTCATCCCACTTCTTAACGCATGGCGAAGAAGCGAAACCGGCCTTGATGAAGTTTTCGATTGTCTGAGTGGTCTTGGCGGCAATCGAGCCGTCAGTGTTGAAGTTCCATACTGAAACGCCGGAAGAACTCATCACACAGGCGAAGGGGTTGTTGTTGCCCATTGTGTTGGTGGCGTATTTGACGGTCTGCGAAGAGTGGTTTGCGAGGTCGGCAAGGACTTCTTCGTCGGTAGTGTAGGAGGGATAGAACTTGACAGAGATAGGAAGTTTTGCCTGCTCTTCGGGAGTACAGTTCCAGTAGGCAAGGTAGCCTTCTTTACCCCAAGCGGCGGTAGTTCCGTCAAGTTTGGAGTTGTAGTAGGTTGTCATGAAAGTGCCTTCGTAGCGGGCGTCGCCACGCTCGAACATTTCCATTGCCTTGTAGGATACAGAGTTTGTGCCACCTGACTTAGTGCCTTTGTGGCCGGTAGCCACGCAGTTGCCGTAGTAGCCCATGTAGTCATACATGAGGGAGTGTCCGCCGGTAGTAGTGTTGCCGGGGAATCCTGCACGGTCATACTGGATAGAGAAGATCTCTTCGGCATTGCCTTCGTTGAAGGGAGACCATTTGTCCTCGAACGACATTGTGAGCTGTACGCCGTTGATTGCTTTTTCAGCCCAGTCGGCGGCAGTCTTGAACATGTCGGTGTTGTTGACCGTATATGTTCCTTTTGCTTCGTCGTTCATTGTAGTCCCGAGATCCCATGCGGCCGAAAGGGCTACCTTTGCGGCGAGGGCTGCGATAGCCTGTTTGCTCGCGCGGCCGGTGTGGTCGGTGGCAGGGAGACCTGAAGTGTTGTAGGCGGCTTCAAGGTCTGCGAGCATGGCGGGATAGATTTCAGCAAGCGGGGTGCGGGGATAGTCGCGTGACGATGACTGGATGTAGGAAGTCACGTAGGGGACATCGCCGAAATGCTGGGTGAGGTAGTAGTAGCCCCAGTTGCGGAGGAAAGTTGCTTCAGCCACCATAACGGGGTCGGAGGTGTACTGGATGACACCGTTAGCATAGTTGATGGCGTTGTAGCTGTACTTATAAAGGTTTTCTACAGAACCATCCTCGGCAGTGAAGTTGTAGAGGGAATATGTGCCGTCGTCTGCACCACGGGCATTGATGTAGAGGTCTGTACCCTGATCCGTGAGGTCAATCATGTTGACGATGCTGCGGAAACTGTAGTAGGCAGACACGAGCAGCTCGTCGGGATTCTGGGCGAAATAGTCCTCACCGTTCTGGTTGGCATTGCTCTTGTTTTCTGTATCGAGAAAGTCGCTGCAGCCGGAAAGCGTGACCGATGTGAGAAGCGCCAGTCCTAAATATTTGTAATATTTCATTTTCGAGTTGTTGTTTTTGTATTAGAATTTAATACTTGCACCAAGCTGATAAGAGATTGTGCTCGGTCCTTGATTCTTGAGAGCTGCAAGCGCCCATTCGGGATCGTAGCCTTCATATTTTGTGAATACGAAAGGATTGGTGACGGTGAAATAGAGACGTGCCTGGTTGCAGCCGATGTGCTTGAGCAGCTGGGGAGCGAAGGTGTAGCCGACAGTGATGTTCTTGACCTTTGCGAATGTCGCAGAGACGAGACCGCGGGCTTCCTGGAAGTAGTTGAGGGTTGTTCCGAGACCGTCGGATTCACCGCAGTTGGGGGTCGGCCACTTGCCGTAGTGTGTTTCGGTCTGGTAGACAGGGTTGATGTAAGTACCGTCATCGCGCATACCGTCGCAGTCGATGAGTGTGCCTGCGGGGATGTAGTAGTCAAACATCATCTTGCCGCGGCCACGGTCATGCTGGTCATAGTAGTCACCGCTGTGGAAGTAAGAGTAGGTCTTGCCGCCGAGCGAAGCGTAGATGTTGAACGAGAAGTCGATCGAACCGCCATTGCGGGGGAGTCTGTAGTTCATCGACGAGGTGAAGCTACCTGTCACTTTGGGCTGACGGTCGAAGATAACCTTGTCGTTGTTGTCAAACGAACCGTTTCCGTCTACGTCGCGGATGATCGGCTGGCCTTCGGTCAGACCGTAGCATGCGTAATAGTAGTCGCAGGAGCGGACGGTTTCACCGGGGGTGAAGCCTTTGGCGATAGCGATGTCGTGGTTGGGGACAACCATGTTGCGGTCGCTCACGATGCCGTCCCATGCGTAGGTGTAGACGTTGTCGTATGGCTGGTTGAGGAAGAGCCATCCTGTGGGCGAGCTGCTTGAAGCGAAGTCGCCGGTTCCGTTGATTTCAAGGACCTTGTTGGAGTTGTGGGCGAGGTTGAGGGTGGTTGTCCACTCGAAGACACGGTTTGTGATGTTGACGGTGTTGATCGAGAGTTCGACACCACGGTTGCGCACCTTACCGATATTGGTCTTCATTGTGCCTCCGCCGGCTTCGAGAGGAAGCTCCACGGGATAGAGGAGGTCTTTTGAGTTTTTGTTGTAGAACTCGATAGCACCGTTGATGCGGCTGTTTAGGAAGCTGTAGTCAAGACCGAAGTTCCATTCGTGGGAAGTCTCCCAGCAGAGGGTCTTGTCGACGATGCCTGAGGGATAGAAGCCCTGATAGTAGTCCGGGCCGAAGGGATAGTAGTAGGGGCCTGAGATGCCTACGATGGTAGCGAAGTTGTCGATACCGGAGTTGTTACCGGTGACACCGTAGCTGGCGCGGAGCTTGAGGTTGTCGAGCCATCTTACGTCGCGGAGGAATTTTTCCTCACTGAGACGCCAAGCGAGAGCTACAGAGGGGAATGAGCCCCAGCGGTGGCCGTTGGCGAAACGTGAAGAACCGTCCCAGCGGACTGTACCGGTGAAGAAGTAGCGGCCCATGTAGTTGTAGTTGGCACGGAGGGCGTAGGACAGCATCGAGTATTCAGTGTAGGACGAAGCTGACGAAGAGCTGAGAGTTCCTGAACCGAGATTCCACCAGTCGGTGTTTTCCATCACACCGTTAGAGACTGTGGTGTAGCTTTCTGAGTTTGCCTTCTCCATCGAGAACAGACCCATGAGGCTTACGTTGTGGTCTTTGTTGAATGTGCGGTTGAAGTTGATGGTGTTGTCCCAGACGTAGGCGAATGAATTGTAGTTCACGGCTTTGGCCTCGCTTGAAGAAGGCTCGCCGCCTGAGTAAGTCATGCCGGTCTCAGGGTCGATATATCCTGTGAAAGTACCGTCGCGGTAGCTTGAATAGGAGGGCGAGAAGGTTGACTTCACGTTAAGGCCCTTTATGATGTTGAGCTGGAGATAGACATTTCCGAGAGCACGGTAGGTGGTTCTCTTGTGAGTCTGGTTCTTCATCGAGTAGAGGGGGTTGACGAAGTCGGTGAACTGGTGGTCGTCAGTTCCGAGAGCGCCTTTCGCACCGGGATAGCGGTTGAGGTGGCCTTCAGAGTCGTAGGGCTGCATGAAGGTGTTTACGCGGTAGGCGTTGGAGATTGCGTCATCATAGGCATAGTCGTTGTCCATGCGTGCGAGGTTGATGTTGAAACCTGCGTTGATGACCTTGTTAATGTGTGCGTCGACCGAACCCTTGAAGCTGTAGGTTTTGGAGCCGTCACCGACATAGAGACCGTCTTCCTGATTGTAGCCGATGCCGAAGTGGTAGTTTGCAGTCTCGCTGCTGCCGCCGACCGCGAGATAGTGGTTCTGCTGGTTGCCGTCGCGGGTGACGAGTGAAGGCCAGTCGACGGTCTCGCCGTTGGCAATCATTTCGCGGAGACGGAAGGGTGAGGTGTAGTCATTCTTTGTTTCCTGCAGGAGCGCCTGTCCGAGTTCAAGCTGGGTCTTGGGAGCGTAGGCTGTCTGAGGACCGAAAGGAGTGACATTGTTCATGAACTTGGCAAGACGGTAGTTGTAGAATTCCTGACCGTCCATGAAGTCCGGCATACGGGCTGCGTGGTTGATGCCGTAGTAGCCGTCGTATGTGATGGAAGCTTTAACGTTTTTATTGACGTTGACACCGCCTCGGGTTGTGACCATGATGACACCGGCGGTTGCACGTGAACCGTAGATTGCAGTAGAAGATGCGTCCTTGAGAACGTCGATACGCTCGATGTCCTGCGGGTTAAGGAAGTCAATGTCGCCACACATCACACCGTCGACGATGTAGAGAGGTGCAGTGGAGCTGTTGATTGAAGACTTACCACGGATCTGGACATCGTAGCTGCCGTTGGCACGGCCGGTTGATTTTACAATGTTCACACCGGGAGTGGCGCCCTGAAGAGCTTCGATAGCCGAAGGTGCTCCCTTTGAATTAAGTGTTTCAGAGCTTACAGAAGAGACTGCACCTGTGAGGTCGTTTTTCTTAACCGTACCGTAGCCGATCACCACCACGTCGTCGAGGACTTCGGTGTCGGGCTGCATTGTGATGTCGATTGTGGTCTGGTTGCCGACTTTTACGCTCTGGCTTTTGTAACCGATGTAGGAGAAGTTGAGGACTGCGCCTGCGGGGACGGTGAGAGTGTAGCGTCCGTCGAAGTCAGTCGCGATGCCTGTTGTTGTCCCTTCCTGGATTACTGACACACCGATCATCGGCTCGCCGCTTTCATCAACGACGACACCTGAGACAGTGTGCTTGTTGCTATTTGCCTGAGGGGCAGCTAAATACCCCCCCCCTATTGCTGTCGGCAGCATGGGCTGTCATGCCTGTTCCGCCCATGAGGGCGAATGCAAGCACTCCGCACGCCAACTTTCTGTCGACATTGTTTGATCCGAGTACGGATGATAGAGATTTTGGTCTCTGTTTCATGATAGTTACTAAATGGGTATTATGATGAGTATTGTTTGTTCAGGCTGATTTAACGGTGTGAGCGGTTAAGCACTGATTTCCAAAGTTCCGGTTGAGTTGCTGATTGAATATGATCTGCTGCGAATTTCATGTATCGGTTGGCAAATTTAGTATAAAAATACTTTATGACAAAATATTTAACATAAAATCTATTCATTAACATTTCAATGCGTTACGTCGCTTTTGCATCTCAAGGCATCCCCTTTAGGGTTGGCTTGGGGGTGTGAATAGTGTAGATTGTACAATAAAAGATAAAACCCTATGCCGATGGCTTAAATAGCCAATGACATAGGGCTTTATGAAGGTTTATTAATCGATGTCCGACTAATTCGTGCCAGAGGGGTTATTGTGTTTTATTACCTCTTGATTTACAGCTTTCAGGCAACTTCGATTTTCTTGTAGCGGGGAACGAGGAGTTTCATGATCGCCCAGCCTACGAGATAAGCGACACCGCAGATGCAGAATACGATGAAGTATCCGGCGGGTTTGCCTTCATAGCTCATGAATGCCATGTTGGTCTGTGCGGCATAGTCGAAGAGGATACCGCTGCCGTAGTTGATGAGGAATGATCCGAGACCACCGGCCATACCGCCGATACCGATGATGGTGGCGATGGTCGATTTGGGGAACATGTCGCCCACGACAGAGTAGATGTTGGCGCTCCATGACTGGTGAGCCGCACCGGCTATACCGATGATGATGATGGGAAGCCAAGGCGATGCGGAGCTGAGTGGCTGTGCAAGAAGTGCGAGGAGGGGGAACACTGCGAAGATGAGCATTGCGCGCATGCGAGCGGCGTAGGGGTCGATGTTGACACCACGGCGCGCGGCGCGGTCAATGAATATGGTCGGGAGCTTGCCGCCGTAGATCGAGAGCATGGTGATGAGGTAGAGCACGAAGATCATGACCATACCCTCGCCCGATGATGTCGAGAGCTTGAACACGTCGGTGATGTAGGCGGGTGTCCAGAAGAGGAAGAACCACCACACACCGTCGGTCATGAACTTGCCGACAAACACGGCCCATGTCTGGGGGTATTTGAAACACTTCCAGAAGGGGATTGTGGCTGTCTCGCTGTCCTCGACTTCGGCTTTCTGCTTTGCGCTTTCGTCGGCGGTGTCGTTGTCCTGCTCGATGTAGGCAAGCTCGGCAGCGTTGACGTGGGGATTTTCAGCGGGTTTCTTGTAGAGGACTACCCAGAAGCCCATCCAGACGAAGCCGAGAGCACCGATGATGATGAAGGCCATTTCCCATCCGTTGCCCCAGCCGATGCTCTGGAAGAATTTGGCGAGCGGGCCGATGGTGAAGGGTGCGATGAGAGCGCCGACAGCCGATCCGGCATTGAATATGGATGTCGCGTAGGCACGGTCACGCTTGGGGAAGTATTCGGCAGTCACCTTGATGGCTGCGGGGAAGTTTCCGGCCTCACCGAGAGCGAGGATGGTGCGGGCGGCAAGGAAGAAGTAGACAGATACGGTAGCGATTGTCATTGCAACGTCGCCGGTGGCTTTGACGAGTCCGGCAGCGTCGTGGATGCCGAGCGTGGCTTCAGTGGCCACACCGCAGACTGCATGGAGACATGCGCCGGCCGACCATACGCCGATTGCCCAGAGGTAGCCTTTCTTGGTTCCCATCCAGTCGATGAAGCGGCCTGCAAGAAGGTTGGCCACGGCATAGACGATGGAGAAGACGGCTGTGATCAGACCATAGTTGGCGTCGGTCCAGTGGAACTCGGGAGAAATGAACTCTTTCCAAGTGAGCGAAAGCACCTGACGGTCCATGTAGTTGACAGTGGTCGCGAGGAAAAGCAGCGCGCAGATGGTCCAGCGGAAGTTGGTCATCTTTTTGTTTGCTGCTGCAAGGGGGGAGGTTGCTGCTGATGCCATAGATTAGAATTTGAAATAGTTCTTGGCGTTGTTGTAGCAGATATCCTCGATCATCTGGTTTACTCGGTTTTCTTCGTAGCCTGTGTAGGGGATGAGACCGTTTTCAACGTCGTTGCCGACGAGGTTGCAGAGAGTGCGGCGGAAATATTCGTGGCGGGTGTAGCTCAGGAAGCTGCGGCTGTCCGTCAGCATACCCACGAAGTTGCCCAACAGGCT
>OLOD01001045.1_pt1 | contig 19119 bp, 20 predicted proteins | sample 1671921 | NCBI WGS metagenome assembly OLOD01 (sample SAMEA3136626, study PRJEB25190) | human gut metagenome | biome: human gut; feature: human-associated habitat; material: faeces | place: Austria | collected 2013
ACAGCTATTCCGATACCATGTTAAAAGACGGCGACCGTCTGGAAGTTGTGACATTCGTGGGAGGAGGCTAACATTCATGGAAGAAACCGGATTAGAAAATATGACGGAGAATACAGAGAAAGAAAAAGTACTTAGTAAAGAAGCGATTGTGGCAGCACTAAATGAGAGACATTCTCCGGAGAAACAGAAACTTCTGTCAGCGGGGAGGGTTGCGATTGCCGGGCTTGGCGGATTGGGGTCAAACGTGGCATATGCACTTGCAAGAATCGGAGTCGGCCATCTGCATCTGATTGATTTTGATGTGGTGGATATCACGAATCTGAACCGGCAGCAGTATTTTATGGAGCATATCGGGATGTATAAGACAGATGCGCTGAAATCATTATTGTTAAAGATCAATCCATATCTGGATATCGATACAGATTGCGTAAAAGTCACAGAAGAAAATCTTACGAAATTATTTTGTGACGACCTGATTGTGTGTGAAGCATTCGATAATCCAGAAGCGAAAGCAATGCTGGTAAATGGAATACTGGAACATTTTCCGGAAAAGAAACTGGTATCGGCAACCGGTATGGCAGGATACGGAAGCAGTAATACGATTCGCACACAGAAGTTAATGAAGAACTTTTACCTGTGCGGAGACCGCGAGACGGCACCAACGTATGGAAATGGTCTGATGGCACCGAGAGTGGCAATCTGTGCAGCGCATGAAGCAAATATGATCACACGTCTGATTCTTGGGGAAGAAGATGTGTAAAAAACATTATAGAAAAGACAAATAATAAGAAAGAAGGATTGGATTATGGACAACACAGAAATAAAGAAAGCGGATACATTTACCCTTGGAGGAAAAGAATTTACGTCCCGTTTTATACTTGGTTCAGGAAAATTTTCACTGGATTTGGTGAAAGCATGTGTGGAAAAAGCAGGGGCACAGATTATCACACTGGCACTCCGTCGTGCAAATGAAGGCGGTCTGGCAAATATTCTGGATTATATTCCGGAAGATGTGACACTTCTTCCGAATACATCAGGAGCCAGAAATGCAGAAGAGGCGGTACGTATTGCCAGACTTTCCAGAGAAGTCGGATGTGGCAATTTCGTCAAAGTGGAAGTGGTAAGAGATTCGAAATATCTCCTTCCGGATAATTATGAGACGATCAAAGCTACAGAAATTCTTGCAAAAGAAGGATTCGTGGTTATGCCGTACATGTATCCAGATCTGAATGCTGCAAGAGATCTTGCAAATGCCGGTGCAGCATGTATCATGCCGCTTGGCGCACCGATCGGATCAAATAAAGGGCTTAGCACAAAAGACTTTATTCAGATCCTGATCGATGAGATCGATCTGCCAATCATCGTAGATGCCGGAATCGGACGTCCGTCCCAGGCATGCGAGGCAATGGAGATGGGAGCAGCCGCAGTTATGGCAAATACAGCAATTGCGACTGCGGGAGATGTACCGGCGATGGCAGAAGCATTTAAGAAAGCAATCGAAGCGGGCAGAAGTGCGTACCTTTCCGGACTTGGAAGAACGATTGAGCGTGGTGCAAGTGCATCTTCACCGCTGACCGGATTTCTGCAGGATTAGGAGGCACGACAAATGGGAACAAATCATGAAGATACACATATTAATGAAAGCATTCTAAGTGAGGCGATTCTGGAAGACCAGAAGAAGAACCGGATCGATCACATGACCTATCTTCCAGGCATGGAGGATATCGGATCAGAAATACTCGACCAGGTCGTGGCAGCCATGGAGGCTTATGATTATAATACATATACAGCAGAAGATGTAAAACGTGCACTGGCACATGCAGAGCGCACACCGGAAGATTTTCAGGCGTTATTGTCACCGGCAGCACTGCCATTTCTGGAGGAAATAGCGCAGGCAGCGCAGATCGAGACGAGAAAACATTTTGGTAACAGTGTCTATATGTTCACACCAATCTATATCGCAAATTATTGCGAGAACTATTGCATTTACTGTGGTTTTAATTGCCATAACAAAATCAACCGTGCACAGTTAAATGCGGAAGAGATCGAAAAAGAGATGGCGGCGATCGCTGAGACAGGTCTGCAGGAAATCCTGATTCTGACAGGAGAAAGCCGTAACAAATCTACAGTAGAATACATCGGTGAAGCATGTAAGATCGCCAGAAAATATTTTAAAGTTATTGGTCTGGAGGTTTATCCGGTAAATTCAGACGAATACGCATATCTGCATGAATGTGGGGCAGATTATGTAACGGTATTCCAGGAGACATACAATTCGGATAAATATGAGACACTTCATCTTGCGGGACATAAGAGAATCTATCCATATCGTGTCAATGCACAGGAAAGAGCATTGAAAGGCGGCATGCGCGGAGTCGGATTCGGTGCACTTCTGGGGTTGGATGATTTCAGAAAAGATGCATTTGCGACCGGATATCATGCTTACTTATTACAGAGAAAATATCCACATGCAGAGATCGCATTTTCCTGTCCGAGACTTCGTCCGATCATCAATAATGACCGGATCAATCCGATGGATGTGCATGAGCCGCAGCTTCTGCAGGTAGTGTGTGCATACCGCCTGTTTATGCCATTTGCAAGCATCACGGTTTCGACACGAGAGTGTGAAAGAGTCCGCGATAATCTGGTAAGTATTGCAGCAACGAAGATATCTGCTGGTGTAAGTACCGGTATCGGAAGTCATGTAGAAGATATCGAAGACAAGGGTGACGATCAGTTTGAAATCTCGGATGGACGTTCGGTGGATGAGGTCTATCAGGCACTTCTGAAACACAATCTTCAACCGGTGATGAGTGATTATATCTATGTGTAACAGGGAGCATCTTGTGTTAAAAACATGCCGAATACAGCTGAAAGGAGTTGTCAGTGATAAAATCTGTAAACAATCAGAACTTTAAAATCATTGCAGTCAGCAATCGGAAATTATGCAACCGCCCGTTTTTAGAGCAGATAGAAAGAGTCTGCAAGATACATCTGGAAGCTGTGATCTTAAGAGAAAAAGATCTGACAGAAGAGGAATATGGGACATTGGCAAAAGAAGTAATGAATATTTGCAGCCGTTATCAGGTGTCTTGTATTCTTCATAATTTCTGGAAGACTGCACTAGAACTGGGATGTACATCTGTACATCTGCCACTTCCAATTTTGCAAAAAATAACTGATGAAGAAAAGAAAAAATTTACAAAGATTGGAATTTCTATACATTCTGTAGAAGAAGCGAAAGAAGCAGAGCAATTGGGAGCTTCCTATCTTACGGCAGGGCATATCTATGCGACAGATTGTAAGAGGGGATTACCGCCAAGAGGATTGGGATTCTTAAAAGAAGTTTGCCGGGAAGTCAGCATTCCGGTGTATGGAATAGGCGGAATAAAGTTCGATGAAGAACAGTGGAATGATATGAAAAAATGTGGAGCAGTTGGTGGATGTGTTATGTCCGGAATGATGGAAATATAGTAATCGAAATAAAACAGCTCATTTTTAAAAGAGCAGGAAAGCCTTCTGAGTCGGTACTCGGAAGGCTTTTGCTTTGCACTGGCATATAAGTGCATATCAGATAGTACTTTACAAAATTATTTCTAAGTGTTATATTAATACAAAAATGAATAGTTCAAAATTGAAATAAAAAGGAGAGCTACATATATGAACACAGGAATCGAATTTGCAGAAAAGCTGTCAAAGGCATACAGTGAGACCTGCAAACCGTTATGTCATGAACTGAATATTCCACAGACCGCATTTGACATCTTACTTTTCCTGGCGAACAACCCAGAATACAAAACTGCCAGAGACATCGTAGAAATACGAAAAATTAAAGCCAATCTTGTATCGGTAAATGTGGATAAACTTGTGAATGAAGGCTATCTGGAGCGGAAAAGTGTAGAAGGTGACCGAAGAAAAGTCAATCTGATCTGTACAGAAAAGTCAAAAGAGATTATCCAAGAAGGACAGAAACTTCAGCAGTCGTTCGTTGAAAAACTATTTGAAGGAATGGATGAAGATACAAGAAAAGCACTTCAAAAAGGAATGGCGCATATGGAAGCGAATATAGAGAAGATGTTGGAGGAAAAGAACTAGATGAATACAATATTAATGATTATCGTAACATTTTTCGCGGGGATGGGAGCCGGACTCGGAACCGGATTTGCAGGAATGAGTGCGGCGGCAGTGATCAGTCCGATGCTGATCACATTTCTTGGAATGGATCCATATATGGCAGTCGGAATTGCACTTTCATCAGATGTACTTGCAAGCGCAGTATCTGCCTATACATATGGAAAGAATAAGAATCTGGATGTGAAGAATGGTCTGATCATGATGGTCAGCGTACTTGCCTTTACCGTTGTGGGAAGTTATGTGTCCAGTCTGGTACCATCTACAACGATGGGAAATTTCTCGGTATTTATGACATTCTTGCTCGGCATTAAGTTCATCGTAAAACCTGTCATGACAACAAAAGAAGCTATGGAAAAAGTATCGCCGAAGAAACGTGCAGTACAGTCGTTAATCTGTGGTGTCATGATCGGATTTATCTGTGGATTTATCGGTGCCGGAGGCGGTATGATGATGCTTTTGATCCTGACCTCTGTCCTGGGCTATGAGCTTAAGACGGCGGTAGGAACGAGTGTGTTCATCATGACATTTACTGCCTTTACCGGTGCAGTTTCGCATTTTGCAATCGGGGGAATGCCGAATATAGCGGTGTGGATCTTATGTATTGTGTTCACACTGTTGTGGGCAAGGATTGCGGCAGTATTTGCGAATAAGGCAACACCGAAGACATTGAACCGGGCGACGGGTGTGATATTAGTGGTTCTTGGGATTGTGGTTATGGCGTTTTCTATTTTAAATTAATAGAGAGCAGGAAGAAATTAATATTATAGGAGAGAATAAAAGGTATTAATAGAAAAATAATATGATGTTTTGTTTATTATGCATTCTACAGGGACTGCCGGTGGCAGGTCCTGTAGAAAGAAAAACATTGCTTATGATTCTTTAATATTTCCCTTTTCTATGTTTTCTTTGAGTATCTGGTCTGTTACTTTATATAAAGTCTCAGATCCCAGCTGCGTTTTCCGTTGTCTTCCGTATACCTGTTCGGAAGTAACCTGATGCTCACGCCAGTCGCCACCGCCGTTACTGTTATTGAGAAGCAATGGCTGCAGGTTATCCAGGGAATGTGCAAATTTGGATTCTGGTGTCTGGTAATTTTCGAATTCATCAAAGAGTGCAGTCAGTTCTTTTTTCTGATCTTCTGGTAACAGTGAGAAGATTCGTTCTTTGGCAGCATCTTCACGTGCTTTCTGCGTCTTTAATCTTTCTGTATCGTAGGCATAAGTATCTCCGGCGTCAATTTCCACAATGTCATGGATCAGGCACATGATCATAACTTTTGCGATATCGACGGGTTCATTGGCATAATCTTTTAACAGGTATGCCATGATTGCCATATGCCAGGCATGCTCTGCATCATTTTCACGTCTTCCGTGTCCGGAAAGGTGGGTTTGTCTTAATATATTCTTTTCTTTATCAATTTCGAGAATGAAATCAAGTTGTTGTTTTAATCTTTCCTCCATGATAATTCCTCCTTGTGCGTTCAGTACGAATAAACTATAAGATAGTATAACATAAAAGAAAGCATAATGAAAAGCAAAAACATAGAAAACATATAAAACATATTGACTTAATAGGAAAATGGTGTTAAACTCCAGTTATTAAAAGATAAAAGCTCAGAAGGCAGGTGCAGGAAGTAATGAAACAGATATTATGCTTTGGGGATTCGAATACGTGGGGATTAGATGGAGAGACCGGAAAGCGTTTTCCGTGGGAAGAACGATGGACCGGAATCTTACAGGAAAAACTGGCGGACCGGGATATTAGAATTGTTGAGGAAGGTCTGTGTGGAAGAACGACCATATTTGAAGATCCGCTTCGCCTGGGAAGACGGGGAACAGAATTGCTTCCGACATTATTGGAGACGCACACGCCGGATGCAGTCGTATTGATGCTTGGAACGAATGACTGCAAAACCATATTCGGAGCGTCAGCAGAAATCATCGGAAAAGGAATTGCCAGGCTACTTGAACAGATTAATCAGTATGCAGATAAGATGAAGGTTCTTGTGATATCTCCGATCTATCTGGGAAAAAAGGTATGGCAGGACGGATATGATCAGGAATTTTCGCCAGAATCCGTAGAAGTATCAAAGAAATTAGAACTGGTATATGAAAAAGTGGCCGGAAAGTATGGCAAACGATTCATGCGGGCAGCAGATTATGCGAGTCCGTCGGAAGCAGATCAGGAGCATATGGATGGACAGAGTCATAAGATTCTTGCAGATGCGATTTATAGAAAATTAGAAGCAGAGATTTTATAGAAAAGATAAAAATCCGTTGTCAGTCAATGGTATGTCCTGTTTTACTGGAGTTCCGGTAAAGGGAACATATCAGGATAAGACAACGGATTTTCTGCTATCTTTTGGATGTAACTTCTGCAACGGATTTCCCGGTGATTAATTCCATTACCGTACTTTTGGCATCGATAGCGGTAAACACTCCTGCAAGAATGAAAATGGCCCCGAGATATCCCATCTCCGTGAGCTTCTCATGCAAGAAGATGAAGGAAAAAATCGCTGCAAAGATCGGTTCCAGGGAGAACAGGAATCCGGTATTCTCCGGTGTTGTATATTGCTGCACAACAGTTTGTACAACGAATCCGTAAGCTGAGGACAAGAGAGCAAGTCCAAGAACGGAGATCCAGTCCAACGCGGTGCTCGGAAATATCGGGGATCCGAACACCAGCAGACCGATTATGGAATAAAGACAGGTAAAGCCCTGCTGGTAGACTCCGAGTGCAAGTGGATCTACCTGTCTGGTAAAATAGCTGTTTAATACAATATTGATTGAATAACTGAAAGCCGAAAGCATACAAAGCAACGTTCCGGGCTTGACAGCAAATATATCACCGCCGTTGATCAGTACCATTCCGATTAATACGATAATGATTCCAAGCCTGACATGATGCTCCGGAAGTCTCCGGGAAATAACTGCATGAATGACCGGAACAAGCACAACGGTGGTGCTGAGGATGAATCCACTCTGAGAAGCAGTGATTGTATTTAATCCGTAAAGGATTGGCGTAAGGTTTGTAAAAAGCAGAAAGCCGGTGATGGCACTGTAGAGTAAAAGTCTTTTATTAACTTTCAGTAACCTTTTGAAAAATATAAGTACCAGAATCAGAAATGCGATTCCTGTACGCAGAGCCATCAGCATCAGAGGGGAAAGTCCCTCAATTCCAAGTTTCATAAATATATAAGAAGTTCCCCATGCCATAGAGCAGGTTGTAAGAATCAGATTGGCTTTTTTTGTCGACATAATCGGCGATTCCTCCTATGTAATAGTTTTCTTGTTTTTTATTATATAGTAGAATAGAATATAAGTAAAATTCATATTTATCATGATGAGAATAAGAAAACAAAATATTTTGAAAAATAATCAAAAAAGACATAAGGAGAATGTAGAATCATGAGATATTCAAAATATACAATTTTCTTAAAAGTAGTGGAATTAGAGAGCTTTTCAAAAACAGCAGATTTTTATAAATACTCTCAGTCAGCAGTCACACAGATTGTGAAGTCTCTGGAAACGGAACTTCAGATGACATTATTAAAACGAAGTCACGCAGGAGTGTGTCTGACTTCAGACGGAGAACAGCTCATCCCCTATATATGGGAACTGGCAATGGCAGAAGAAAGAATGTGGGAAAAAGCCGGAGAAATCACAGGAATGGACCGGGGACTGATCCGGATCGGGGTATTCAGCAGTATTGCGTGTCACTATCTGCCGGGGGTGATGAAAGAATTCCGAAAATTATATCCGGGAATTGATTTTGAACTGCATACGGGAGATTATTCCAAAATCGAGCAGTGGATTGCTGAGGGGCTGGTAGATTTCGGATTCCTGATCCGGCCGGTGCGGACGGACTATGATACCATTGACATTATGACGGATGAAATGCTGGCCGTTCTTCCAGAAAAGCATCCAATGACAGAAAAAACAGAGATTCCATTAAAAGCATTTGAGGATGAGTCAGTTGTACTGCTTCAGGAAGGCGGCAAGCAGGAAATCGAAGAACATTTCAAAAAGAATAAGATCGCACCGCACATTTCTTATTATTCCGGGGACGATTATGCAGTGATGTCTATGGTGGAAAACGAGCTGGGAATCGGGATACTGTCGGAACTGGTGATGAAAAGATGCGATTATCATATCGTAACAAGAAGTCTGAAACCGGAGCTGCACCGGGAGATTGTGATCGCGGTAAAGAATGAGAAGAATGCTTCGGTAGCGGTGAAGAAATTCCTGCAGTTTGTAAGAAAAAGGGAAAATCCTTGATTCGTGTATTTTTAAGTAATAAAATATGGAGAAGTGGATAGTGTATATCTATAAATAACAACATTTCAGAAAGGGAGCCTTAGAAATTGCTGGAAAAATTAAGAGAACTTGGAATCAGAGATGAGCTGATCCGTGAGATAACAGAATATAGGGAAACATACCCGGTAGAACAAGAATATGGTTCAAGAATTCCGAAACTGGAACAATTTTACTATGGAAAAGAAGTCTGGGAGCAGGCAATTACCGCAATTTTGTGTGGAGAGAATATTCTGTTGGCAGGTCCGAAAGCAACGGGAAAGAGTCTGTTTGCAGAGAATCTGGCGGGAGTATTTGCAAGACCACGGTGGGATGTGTCGTTTCATGTGAATATGGATGCAGCTTCATTGATTGGTATGGATACATTCCGTGGGGGAGAGGTATCTTTCAGACCGGGGCCGGTGTATACAGCGGCAAAAGCCGGTGGATTTGCCATATTAGATGAGATCAACATGGCAAAAAGTGAAGCAATGGCAGTACTTCATGCGACACTGGACTTCCGGCGGACGATTGATGTTCCAGGATACGAACGTATGGAATTACATCCGGCGACAAGATTCATTGCAACGATGAACTACGGATATGCGGGTACAAAAGAACTGAATGAAGCACTGGTATCCAGATTTGTCGTAATCCAGATGCCGATGATTTCAAAGGAAAGTCTGATTAAATTAATAAGAAAGCATTATCCGGACATCAGGGAAGAAGGAGCAGGAGAACTGACATTTATGTTTCTGGAATTACATAAGAAATGTGAAAATGGAGAGATATCTTCCAAGGCTCTGGATCTGCGTGGTCTCTTAGGAGCAGTCGGTCTGATGGAAAAAGGACTTGATATATTTACGGCACTGGATATGGGAATTACCAATAAAACATTTGATACCTATGAACAGACCCTGATTCGTGATACGATCCGTACAAGAATCTCGAAGAAAATGGTGAAGAAAGATTTGTTTGTGAAGTAGCAGGAAAGTAGTGTGTTATAGCATGGCGGAAATAGAAGAACAAGAATTAAGAGAAGCAAAAAGAGCACGCAATTTTATATGGGCGGCGGCAGAAAATTATGAACTTGAACCACTTTTCCTTGCATTTGCATCGAACGGAACGGCAGATATGTATCTGAATCTGATTATCGGTCTGACTTACAAATGGTACGATCAGGAGAAAATAGATGATTTTTTTAATCAGCTGGGAGGAAAAGACCGGGAACTGTATGAAGGTCTTCTTTGGATCGGACTTGAGAATGCATTGTACCAAAAAGAAAGAAAAATAAGATTAGTAATGGAAGAACTGCGAAGGGAGTATGCGCTGGATAATCTGAACCGTTACAGGAATTATAAAGAATATGCAAGGATAGAACAAATCCGGAATGCACATTGCAGAGAAATTTTGGGACAGCCATCCGAACTAACTACAGAAGAGGAAGAACTTCTGCATGCATTTTCCTATACGGAAGAGATGACAACGGATGAGATTCTGGAACAGACACGAGAGAATCTGTGGAAATATTTTTCTTATCGTCCGTCAAAAGCTGCGAAAAGAAAAGGTGTTTACTTTCTTCAGAAAGTTGCCGGAGCATTCCATTCTGTTGGAAAAGTGAGTGCCACATATGTACGGGCGAAGCATTATGAAGATAAAGACGCTGGCAGTGAGGAAAAAACAGGAGTTATAGAGCGTTCAAAGCATTATCTGGTGCAGTTCTCATTAAAAAATGATCCGGGGGAGGCAAGAATATATGTAGAAGCCTGCTTTGGCAAGAATATGTACCCGCAGACTGAGCAGGAAAGAATAGAGCGGGAGATATGTGTGGATAAACATAAGAATTGTCATGTACTCTTTACAAGAGGAAGATCAGGATGGAAAGAAAAGCAGAAGAGCGAAACAAAATTAAAAGAACTTTCGGAAATAGAAAGAAAACGAGAACGACAGGAAATCCTTGAATTTCAAAAAGAATCTGCCCAGCAATATGAGAGAAATAAACAGTATTATGAGAAGAATCGTGCAATATACAGAAACAGTATAAGAAAACTTACAGAGAAATTACGCATCTGTCTGGAGACACAGGACGAGACATTTCCAGAAATGGCAACGCACGGGAAGATCAATCCGAGAGAAGTATGGAAAGCAGTTTATCTGGATAATCCAAGAGTATTCGAACGGAAAGAAGAAGTGGAGATTCCGGGATTTTCAGTCGATATGCTGATCGATGCATCGTCTTCCAGAAAGCAGATGCAGGAACAGATTGCGGCGCAGGCATATGTCCTGGCAGAAAGTCTGGAAGAGTGTGGAATACCGGCACAGATATATTCCTATTGCAGTATCCGGGGCTTTACGGTGATGCGGATCTTTAAAGATTATGAAGAAGAAAAGGTTGGAAATGAATTATTCGGATATGTTGCGGCAGGAAATAACCGGGACGGACTGGCTCTGCGTGCAGCAGGATATTTGATGGAAGCAAGTAAGAAAGCAAAAAGAATTTTACTTGTACTGACGGATGCAAACCCTATGGACGACCAGAATATCGGTGAGGGAGCTTTTTATACGAACAAGGAATATACTGACCAGCCGGCAATAGAGGATACAGCAAGGGAAGTTCAGAGGTTAAAGCAAAAAGGAATCCAGGTCATAGGAATCTTCATGGGAAGTGCAAAATCCAGAGAGGCAGCAAGAGAGATATTCGACCGAGAACTGGTACAGATTCAGAATATTAATGATTTTGCCGGGGCAGTGGGGCGAGTGCTGGGAGAAGTGATGACGCCATAGGGGACGTGAAAAAGTGGCTTTTTCAGTGTCCCCTATGGCTTACAAAGCACATATATTAATAACAAAAGCATCTGGAGTTAATGTATGACCAGTCAGAAACTAGAAAATCTTTTAAATCTTGCACTGAATTCCGCGGAAGATGAGCGGGAAAAATCCTTGAATTTAAATGTTGGATATGATCCGCTTGACCGGGAATGGGATCTGATCATCAAATATTCCGTAAATCTGGACCGAGTCAGGAAGATAGCATCCAAAGTAACAGAACTTCAAAATGAATATGCAGTCATCCGAATTACAGAATCCAGAATCGACATCTTATCGGGAATTCCGGAAGTTGAATATGTAGAAAAACCAAAACGGCTGTTCTTTCAGGCGGCAGAAGGAAGGCGTGTGTCTTGTATCAATGCGGTACAGGATACACGCCTTTCTCTGTATGGACAGGGAATATTGGTTGCAATCATAGATTCGGGAATCGATTATGCGAATATAGATTTTCGAAATGCGGACGGAAGCACGAGGATTCGGTATCTGTGGGATCAGTCTCTGAATCCGGCAGATGGGGAAACAGCACCGGTTGGATACAGCATCGGTGTGGAGTATACGAAAGGACAAATAGATGAAGCATTAAATGCACAAACTGTATCAGAACAGAGAAGGCTTGTGAGAAGCCAGGACATTTCCGGACACGGTACGGCAGTGGCGGGAGTAGCAGCAGGAAATGGAAGAAACAGTGGAGGACGTTATGCCGGAGTTGCCATGCAGAGTGAATTGATCGTTGTAAAACTTGGTAATCCCATACAGGAAGGATTCCCAAGAACGACAGAGCTAATGATGGGGATCGATTATATAATAAGAAAGGCACTGGAGCTTCGGATGCCTGTAGCTGTGAATATCAGTTTTGGAAATACATACGGCGGACATGACGGGACGACACTTCTGGAGCGCTATATCGATGATGTGTCAAATATATGGAAGAGTGTATTTTGCATCGGAACCGGAAATGAAGCGGCAAGTGCCGGGCATACTTCCGGTAGAATTATTTCAGAAGGAGAAGAGACAATCCAGCTTGCAATTCAGAGCAGACAGTCATCGATCAGTATCCAGATATGGAAAGAATATACAGATCAAATAGAGATTTCGATCATCAATCCATCGGGAGTGCGGGTCGGACCGGTACCGGAGATATTGGGACCACATCGCTTCCGAATTGGTCAGACAGAAATACTGCTTTATTATGGGGAACCAAGTCCTTACAGCATTTCCCAGGAAATCTATATAGATCTGCTTCCGGTAGAAAGTTATCTGACAGAAGGAATATGGAGAATTGTTCTAAGTGCCGGGAAGATCGTGACAGGACAATATGAAATGTGGCTTCCAAGCGACAATGTATTGAACCGTGGAACAGGATTCTTGTTTCCAACAGATGCTACGACGCTCACAATTCCATCTTCTGCCAGCCGTGCAATATCCGTAGGAGCATATGACGCAAGGACATTTGCATATGCGGATTTTTCGGGAAGAGGATTTACCAGACTTACAAATATGGTGAAACCGGATCTTGTGGCACCGGGAGTGGAAGTTATGACAACAACAGTGGGCGGAGGATATGCGGCATTTACAGGAACATCCTTTGCCACGCCATTTGTGACAGGAAGTGCAGCGCTTTTGATGGAATGGGGGATTGTGAGAGGAAACGATCCATATCTATATGGGGAAAAGGTGAAGGCGTATCTGAGACGTGGAGCGAAAAAAGTACCGGGATTTGACGAGTATCCGAATGAGGAAGTGGGGTATGGGGCCTTATGTACAGCACAAAGTATCCCCAAAATATGAAAACGGCTGATCTGAAAAAGTAAATTTCAGTGCCCGAGTAATAAGGATAAAAGGTACATTTTTTTAGTGGGATAATGTTTCCAAAAGTGCTAAAATAAAATCATCATACATAAAGCGAGGCGTAAAACAATGAAAAAAATCAAGTGGGGCGTTATAGGAACTGCCGGAATTGCCAGAAGTTGTACCATTCCGGGAATGATACAGGCATACAACTGCGAATTATATGCAATTGCTGGAAGAAGCATAGACAAAGCTGAACAATTTAAAGAAAAATTCGGATTTGAAAAAGCCTATGGAAGTTATAAAGAATTGTTGGATGATCCGGAAGTGGAAGCGGTATATATTGCGCTGCCAAATACTTTACATTATGAGTGGGCCGTGAAAGCTATGAAAAGCGGCAAACATGTACTGTGTGAAAAGCCACTTGCACCGTGTGAAAAGCAGGTAAAAGAATTATTTGAAACAGCAAAAGAGAATCATGTATATCTTATGGAAGCTTTTGCGTATCAGCACAGTCCATATATCACTGCAATTAAGAAAGAGATAGAAGATGGAACGATAGGAGAAGTTTGTTATATAGATTCCGCATTTATCACATCGGATTATAATAAGGAAAATATCCGGATGAGACGGGAGACTCTTGGAGGGTGTACATACGATCTTGGAGTATACAACACAAGCCTGACGTTAGGACTTCTGAATGAAGAACCAGAAAAAGTCGAGGCTTCCGCAATCTTTTCGGAAGAAAAGATCGATAAGCTGACTTCTGTAGTCATGGAATTCGCAGATGGAAAGAAAGCAGCATTTACCTGTGGCATGACACTTGCAACGGATCAGGACAGGAGACTGGACCGTCTGGAGATAGATGGAACGAAGGGAAGCATTACCGGAACCAAATTTTCATTCAATGGTGATGGAGAATTAAGCTATATGATTCGTACGGCTGAGGGGCAGGAAGAAGTAAAGACGGTAGAAGTTCCACAGAATTATCGCCTGGAGGTAGAACAATTCGGCAGATGCATCGATGAAAATGAGATTCCGGCGGTTACGGAAGAATTTTCGCTGAAAAATGCGAGACTTGTTGAGAGGATTCTGGAGGAAATCGGATATTAAGATGAAAAAGAATGAAAAAATCAGGACGCCGTTAGGAATCATTTCTGTTTTCAAGAATGAAATACCTGAAAGATATCATTGTGTAGTGGAACCGGAGATTTTACGTATCAGTGAGACGCATATAAGGATTCTGACAATAGATCAGGCCGTATCCTGGGGAGAAGAAGTGTATTCACCAAGACTTCATCAGAACTGTATGAATCCTGAAAATATTACACTATATCCACTGGAGATTGAGTGGAATGGGGATAAAGTTACGGTTTCAGATCATTATGGGATGAAAAAGTGGATAACCGGGGAAAAGTTACCGGAAATTCAAGACTGGAATTTAAAACTGAAAAAATTAAGATGTAATCCCTGCAGAAACTGTGGAAGATGTTAGAAAGCGAAAGAAAAGAGGAAAAATATGAATTATTCAGAATGTATAGAAAATGCAAGAACACGTATTGGAAATTATTGTAAGGCCTGTCCGGAGTGTAATGGACGCGCCTGCAAGAATCAGATGCCTGGACCTGGGGCAAAGGGAATCGGAGATACAGCTATCCGTAATTATGATAAATGGAAAGAAATCCGTGTTCAGATGGACACAATTGCAGAAAACAAACCGGTGGATACATCCCTGGAGCTCTTCGGAAAGAAGTTTTTATATCCATTTTTTGCAGGACCGGTTGGTGCAGTGGGATTACATTACGGCGACTGCCTGGATGATGTGAGATATAATGATATTCTTGTGTCAGCATGTGCAAAATACGGGATTGCCGCATTTACAGGAGATGGTCTCGACAGTAATGTGATGGTTGCTGCGACAAAAGCAATCGGGAAAACAGACGGAATCGGAATCCCGACCGTGAAACCATGGAACATAGATACCGTTGCGGAAAAGATGAAGATGGTTCAGGAATCAAAGGCATTTGCAGTGGCAATGGATGTCGATGCAGCAGGACTTCCATTTCTTAAGAACATGGAGCTGCCGGCAGGAAGTAAGACAGTGGAGGAACTTGGAGAGATCGCAAAGATTGCAGGAATACCATTTATTGTAAAAGGTGTTATGACAGTCAGAGGAGCCCTGAAGGCAAAAGAGGCCGGGGCATCTGCAATTGTAGTATCGAATCATGGAGGACGTGTGCTGGATCAGTGCCCGGCGACAGCAGAGGTGCTGGAAGAGATCGCCAGGGCAGTAGGGGATTCCATGAAGATATTTGTAGATGGCGGAATCCGGAGTGGTGTAGACGTATTCAAGGCCCTGGCACTCGGAGCAGATGCAGTCATCATTGCAAGACCATTTGTGACTGCCGTTTATGGAGGTGCGGAAGAAGGCGTAAAGTCTTATATAGATAAGATTGGAACAGAGCTGGAAGACACGATGAAAATGTGCGGGGTAACGAGTCTCAAAGAGATCACCAGAGCGTCTGTCTGGATGAAATAATTACCAGATTCCCATGATATGCTGCATTCCGAGACTTACGATGGTAATTCCGATCCAGCAGCATCCACCGAGCATAAGTGGTTTTCCGCCGGATTTAATCAATTTCACAACATTGCTGTTAAGTCCGATCGCAGCCATAGCCATAATGATAAAGAATTTCGACAATTCTTTTAACGGAGCAAATACATCTGCACTGACACCCATAGTCATACATACAGTTGTGATCACAGCTGCAATGATGAAGTATAAGATGAACATAGGAAATGCTCTTTTTAAGCTGAATTTGTTTGATGCTGAGTCAGCATTTCCAGATTTTGCAGCAGATTTTGCACGGATCAGGGACAATACCAGTGTAATCGGAATAATTGCCAGTGTACGTGTAAGCTTTACGGTCACGGCTGTATTCAGTGTTTCACTTCCGAGATTCCACATACTGTCCCAGGTAGAGGCAGCGGCGGTGACCGAAGAAGTATCATTAATAGCGGTTCCGGCAAATAATCCGAAAGAGCTTCCACTTGTAGTGTCAAAGCCAAGTGCACTTCCAAGTACAGGGAAAAGTACGGCAGCGATAACATTAAAGAAGAAGATTACAGAGATTGCCTGTGCAACTTCAGTATCATCTGCATCGATGACCGGTGCAGTGGCAGCGATCGCAGATCCTCCGCAGATGGATGAGCCGACCCCTACGAGAATCGAAGTATTCGATGGGACATTCATGATCTTGCGGAGAACCCACGCAATGATCAGAGAAGTACTTATCGTACATACGATGATCGGAAGGGACTGCTTTCCGGTCTGTAGAATAACACCAAGATTCATTCCAAATCCGAGCAGTACAACAGCTGTCTGTAAAATAATCTTAGAAGTCCATTTGATACCTGGTTCGGCTTTTCCTTTATTGGTCCATACTAGTGTAATCAGCATTCCGGCCAGGATCGCGATGACAGGTCCGCCGATAACCGGGAAAGCCTTTCCAAGAAGCCATGATGGAATCGCAATCACAAAACAAACCAGTATACCGTTTAGGTTTTTGTTAAAAAAATTCATGTTTTTTCCTCTTTCTCATTTTTTGTTAGTTCATACAGGTTTCCAATTAGAGATTATAACACTGGTAAACGATAATAAAAAATTATATAATATTATTGAACGATAATAAAAAATTATTGACAGATATGACAGAAAATTAATAAAAATCATTTGTGAAAATCAAATTGACAATGAAGGGAAGAAAATTATGCTGGATTTTAGAACAGATACATTCCTTGCGGTATGTGATACAATGAATTTCACAGAGGCAGCAAGAAGGTTACATATTACGCAACCGGCAGTTTCGCAACATATTCGTTTCTTTGAAAAGGAATACGATGTCAAATTGTTTTCTTATTGTAATAAACAGTTGTATCTGACTCAGGCAGGAGAGATACTTAGAAAACGGCTGATGACAATGAAAAATGATCAGCTGGCAATTATGAATGAGATAAGAAATGAATCCCATAAGATGGAATCACTTTCCATAGGAGTTACGATGACGATTGGAGAATATGCAATTGTAGATAAAATAGCAGATTTTCTGATCAGCCATCCGGAGATAAACCTGCATATACATTATGGAAATACAACGCAGCTGTTGACATTGCTTGATGAAGGAAGGATTAATCTTGCGCTTGTAGAGGGCAATTATCCGAAGGAAAATTATGAACATAAAAATTACAGTACGGAAGAGTATATAGCAGTTTGTGCCAGAGATCACACATTCAAAGAAAAATTTCCAGAAACAATGCAGGAACTGGTGAAGGAGCGCCTGCTTGTACGTGAACCGGGATCCGGGACAAGAAATATTTTAGAGGAGTTACTTCTTGCAAGAGGAATGGGGATAAAAGATTTTTTCCATTATACAGAAGTGGAAAATATGCATACAATTATCGGACTTTTAAAAAGAGATTGTGGAATTTCATTTATGTATAAGATTGCAGTAGCGGATGAACTTAAGAATGGAACATTGAAAGAAATCAGACTTTCAGATTTTAAAATGCAGCATGCTTTTGATTTTATCTGGGAAAAGGGCAGTATTTATACAGAAAAATATATTGGAATATGTGAGGAACTTCTGAAAAAAGAGAATATCATATATTGATTAGTTGTACTTATCGATAATGAAAGAAAGTATAAATCAGGAAGGATGGGAATCATATGATGACAAGAGAAGAAGCATTAGCATACGGAATGTCTTTTGACAATGTATATGAAGAAAAGCCATTCCGTGATCCAAACTGGCAGCTGGTGCGGATCAAAGGAAGTAAAAAAACATTTCTGTGGATCTATGAACGGGAAGGCTATATCAATCTGAATGTCAAAGTGAATCCGGAGTGGAGAGACTTCTGGCGCTCGACATATGAGTCAGTGACGGCAGGGTATCATCTGAATAAAGAACACTGGAATACGATCATTCTGGATGGGACTGTTCCGGAAAAAGAGATTAAAAGAATGATCGCAGAAAGCTATGATCTGGTTACGGACAGTCCGACAAAGAGAATTTACGAAGCAGTGAAGCGTATTCCAAAAGGTCATGTGGCAACTTATGGGAAGATCGCAGAGATGGCGGGAGACCCCAGAATGGCAAGAGCTGTTGGAAATGCACTGCATAAGAATCCGGATCCGGAGCATATTCCGTGCTTTCGTGTGGTCAATGCGAAAGGAAAACTGGCCGGGGCATTTGCGTTTGGTGGAGAGGATGTACAGGCAGAACTTCTTCGAGCGGATGGAGTTGAAGTGATAAATGGAAGGGTAGATTTGGAAAAATATGGAATATGTGTCTGCGGAAATCTGGGAAAAAATTCCGGAAGATATTAAGAAGATGATAAATTTTCAGCGGATCAGCTGTTAACAATGGAATAAAAGCTTGACAAATTTCTAAATTTTTATATAATTATCAAAGGTAATTAACTGTGATAATTACTAGAAGTGCCATGAATGCAAAAGAAAGTATAAGTGGTGATTTTACTGATAATATATAAGGAGGACAGAATATGACAAGTGAAATAATAAAAAGGATGTTCGATGCATGTTATCAGGCAAAGCGGACCCGGGAGATGCTCCCACCGTTGCCCGAAGGTGTTCGTTCATCCTTTATTCAATATCTGGATACGATACAGTCTTTGGAAGGACAGGGCGTACAGGTAAAGGTGTCGGATATCAGTGATGCAATGGAGCTTCCAAGACCGGGAGTTACAAGAACTGTCAAAGAGATGGAAGAAAAAGGATACCTTAAGAAAATGGCTTCTGAAGCAGATGGACGTGTCACATACATAGCTGTTACAAGAAAGGGAACAAATCTTTCGCAGAAATATGACGAACAATATTTTAAAAGTCTGCTCCCTTACATGGAAGAAATCTCGGACGAAGATGCAGAATGTATGATACGGACGATAGAGAAATTTTATCAGATCATGTGCGAAAGGAGAAAACATTACGATGAACGATAAGGCATCTTTTAAGGTCGGGATCAGGTTATTGCGGCAGAGACGCTCTTCTGTCGTT
>OLOD01001047.1_pt1 | contig 19113 bp, 19 predicted proteins | sample 1671921 | NCBI WGS metagenome assembly OLOD01 (sample SAMEA3136626, study PRJEB25190) | human gut metagenome | biome: human gut; feature: human-associated habitat; material: faeces | place: Austria | collected 2013
TACAGGATTAATTGCATAAGCTCCTGTAAAGACTCCTGTTTTATCTTTATTAAGTTCTGTTCTTTCTAGATCAGATTTACTTGCACAACTTTCTTTGTAAGCTTCAACTGCTGCTTTTTGTGTGTCTGTTGTAATTTCTTCAACATATGGATGTTCAGGCGCCATAACACAGTATGTTGCTCCAAATAATGTATCACAACGTGTTGTAAAAACAGTAAACACTTTATTTGTTCCATCAATTTTAAAATCAACATTTGCACCAATAGATTTTCCAATCCAATTACGTTGCATTTGTTTTGTTGCTTCTGGCCAATCTAAGTCATCTAAATCAGCTAATAATCTTTCAGCATATTCAGTAATTTTTAAAACCCATTGACGCATTGGTTTACGGATAACAGGATATCCACCACGTTCACTTTTACCATCAATAACTTCTTCATTAGCAAGAACAGCTTTTAATTCTGGACACCAGTTAACTGGAATTTCATCAATATAAGCTAATCCTTGATCATATAATTTTGTAAAAATCCATTGTGTCCATTTATAATATTCTGGATCACTTGTTGCAATTTCACGATCCCAATCATAAGAAAATCCTAATGATTTAATTTGTTTTCTAAAAACATCAATATTTTTCTTTGTAAATTCTGCAGGATGATGTCCTGTTTGAATTGCAAATTGTTCAGCAGGTAATCCAAATGAATCAAATCCCATTGGATGTAATACATTATATCCTTGCATTCTTTTCATTCTTGATACGATATCTGTTGCAGTATATCCTTCAGGATGTCCTACATGTAAACCATTTCCTGATGGATATGGGAACATATCCATACAATAATATTTAGGTTTAGAATCATCATAACAATCAGTTTTAAATGTTTTGTTTTCATCCCAATATTTTTGCCATTTTGGCTCTATTTTTGTGTGATCGAACGGCATATTTTTTCCTCCTTAAATATAAAAAAGCGTCCCTATCTAAGGACGCTAATTTTAACGCGATACCACCTTAGTTCTAGAATACAATCCTAGCACCTCAAAACTTTAACGCAGTTCTACGATATTTTTTACTTTATTCAAAAATACATCTCCTAGGCGAGTTCACAAATACTATAATCAGTTTTCACCAACCACTGACTCTCTAAATATAGGGGATTTGCTAGTACTCCTATTCATTGATTTTGCTTTTCTATTATACCACATCGTAAGCTATATGCAATAAAAAACTTTTCAACTCTTTAACGCTTCTACTATTTCTATTTGTTGTGCTTTCCTTATAGGTATCAAACAGCAAATAAATGTTAAAACACACATTACCATAAAAACAACTAAAACCATATCTTGAGGTATTATAAAAAATTCCTCAATCAAATTAGAAATGCCTTTTTGAATAAACATATTAGCTAAGATAAATAATTGTTTTAAAACAAAATAAGCTTCTATAAACGCAAAATGTGAAATCCATATTCCTTGAAATAAAACAATTAAAATAATTTGTTGTTTTGAAGCCCCTAATGTTTGTAAAATAGCAAAATATCTTTTTCTTTTAATAACTGTTAAATATAAAACAATTCCCAATAAAAAACATGCCGTTACGACAGCTAATGAACTAAAACATATTAAAATCCATTCAATTTGTTGAAATTTTTCATCAATTGTTATAGATAATGAACTATTAGCCAATTTAAATTGATATTGTGGATATTTATTTTTTAAATCTTTTAAAAGTCTTTTATCTTCTACTTGTATAAAAGCTGTTTGTCCTTTTTCTATTTGATAAAGTTCTTTAATCATATGACTCATAGCATATTCATTGAAATAGATTGTTTCCATAATAGTTTCTTTATCTTCAATTCCTACGATTTTAACCTTATAAGATCGTATTTGATTTAAATATTCAAAAAACAAATAAACATTTTTATTTATTAAACTTTTTTTCTTTGAAATATATAATAATTGATCATAGGTAGATTTAGACAGTATAATTTCTTGATCATTTTGGATGATTTTCCCTTGTATTTTATTTTTTGGCTTTTGAATATAATCAGAGATATACAATGTTTTTTCTGTCTGATATTTTTTTGAAGTAGAAACACCTAAAAAATCTATTTGATCATTTTGTAAAAAACGATATATGATTTTTTGATGATAAATTTGATTGATATCTTCTTGAGTTAATAAATGATTATTTTTCTTTTTTAACATAATCGTTGTAGAAGGAATAATTTGTTCTAGTTGTTCATGAATTTGTTTATTAGCTGATTGTGTAAGAGAAAGTGTTAGTAAAATACTTAACAGTGCTAAAAATAATACCTGTACAACGATAAAAGAACTTTTCCATGTCATTTTTAATTCTTTTAACAAAAAATAACAAAATGTTTTTTTACATGTCTTTTCAATACTATTTTCTTTTTTAATCATCGCATTTTGATGAATTAAATGTAATTGATAATCTTTAATTTCATATAAATAATCATGGTATTTTTTAGCTAATAATTCATCATGACTAATAACGATGACTAGTTTTTCCATTGAAAGTTGTTTTAATATTTTAAAAATTTCTTCACTGTTTTTTTCATCTAAAGCACCTGTTGGTTCATCACATAAAATAATAGGATTTTCTGCAATAAACCCTCTATAAATAGCTACTCTTTGCTTTTGACCACCTGAAAGAATACTTGCTTTATAACGTTGAAGTTCTTTTATTTTTAAGCGTTTTAAATAAATTTCTTTTTTAGCAACTATTATTTTTTTAAAATAGGTTACAAGACTTTCGTTTTCTCTTACACTCATATTTTCAACCAAATGAAACTGTTGAAAAATAAAACCAACATATCTTCTAATATAATGAGGAATCTTTCGAATATCTTTTCCATCAACTTCAATTGTTCCTTGATATTGTTGATCCAAACCACCTAACATATTTAAAAGTGTTGATTTCCCACATCCACTTTGTCCTATAATCACATACATTCCTTTTTTTTGAAAAGACATTGTCATATTCTTAAACAAAGGTCGATCAAAAGACTTTGTTAAGTTTTTGATTTCTAACATATTATTCCTCCCTTAAACATTCATATATTTTTATTTTTTTCATTTTCAATAACATAAATCCACTTAATAAAAATCCCTGTAAGATATATCCTAAAAAATAAAAAACATACAACATATATTTTTGATGATATATTTCAGGTAAAACAAATAAATTGACAATACCAAATACTTTGTTAGAGATATCAAACAAAGTAATAATTTTTAAAAAAAGATTAGAAATCAAACAAGATACACTCCCTATTATCATCATTGTAAGTAATACCTTTTTTAAAATAAACAAGGCTAAGTATTTATCTTGATAACCATTAGCTAGCATCAAAGCATATGTCTTTTGGTTTTCATAAAACATTGATAAAATCATGTAGCCCATTAAAACAACAGCAATCATAAAACTTAAAAAAATAAATATAAAACTTACTTTTTTAAATAATTTAATCAATTCAAAATAACTTTGAAATTGTTCATAAACAAGACAAACACCTTTATATTTAGAAGATAACTGTTTTAGATAGGGTTGTACTTCTTCTTTATTTTGGACATAAACTAAACAAGTTGAAAAATCTACACATTGTACTGCAATTTTGTCAGGGAGTGTATAGTAATAAAGTGTTGGTTGTAAGTGATCATCTTTGATGATACCTTTAATATTTAAATAATATTTTTTATTATTTAAAGTATATGTAAGGTAAGAATTTTTGATTTTTATCATCATTGCATCATTAACATACACTTCATTTTTATTTATTTTTCGATTTATAGAAAAAGATTGAAAACTTTTTATGCCTTCAATCTTTCCTATATCCAAATAATATTGATATTTACCTTTAAGTTGTTTAAGTTCTTTTTCTTGAAAAATTCTTTGATTTTTCTTTTGAATCATCACTAAATTATTATTAATAGTATGAGCATACTGTTTTTGATAATAACGATCAAAGCCAAAAAGTCCCGTTATAATTAAAGTCATTGCTAGTACCATATAAATTTGTGATACAAACATCATCAAGCATTTCTTTTTATCCTTAACAAGCATTTTTAACATTTCTTTAAATAGCGAACCACATCTTGTTTTTATAATATGATAACGTGAATATAATTGATGATTCCAATGATAATGATGTTTAAACTTTTCAAAATCTAAATGATATTGTGTATATTTTGAAACTAATTTATCATGAGAAACAATGATAATAAGTTTTTTTTGACTCATTTTTTTTAAAATTTCGTACACTTTTTTTCTATTTATTTCATCCAAAGCTCCAGTTGGTTCATCACACAAAATAATTGGACTCGAACATAAAAGAGCTCTTATCAATGCAACACGTTGTTTTTGACCTCCAGATAAATCAATTACTTTTTTATTTAATAAATCTTCTAGCTCAAATATTTTTACTAATTCTAGCATTTGTTTTTCTATAACTTTTGTTCCTTTTAAACGACAATAAAACAAACAATTTTCCTTTACTGTCAAATAATCTATAAGTTGATAATTTTGATAAACAAAACTTATCATAAGCTGTCGATAATCTTTAATATTTTCTATCTTTATTTGATTTAAAAGGATATCGCCTTCATAATCTTGATCTATTCCTGCAATCAATTGTAAAAGTGTTGACTTCCCACACCCACTTTCACCAGTAATAGCTACAAGACCATTATTTGGAAATAATATATTCAAATTTTCAAAAATAATTCTTTCGCCTTCTATTGTCTTAAACTTTTTTGTAACATTTTTTAACTCTAATCCCATTTTTAAACTCCTTATGTTATAATTGCCTCGGTGATAAAATGAATCAATTTAAATATTCTTTGGATAACAAGCGTTATCATACATATAACTATTACTTAAAAAATAAATACCATCAAAAAGTTGCTAAAGTAGCTTTAAATGCTGATTTTACATGCCCTAATCGAGATGGAACAAAAGGATATGGGGGCTGTATTTTTTGTAGTTCATCAGGATCAGGAGATTACGCTGGAAATGTCCATGATCATTTAGAAGAACAATTTCAAACAATTTCTCAAATCATGAAAAGAAAATGGCCTGAATGTGCCTATATTGCTTACTTTCAAGCCAATACAAACACTTATGGTCCAATAGATAAAATAAAAAAAATGATAGCACCTTTTCTTGATAAAAAAGATGTTAAAGGTATTGCTCTTGCTACAAGACCCGATTGTTTAAACGAAGAAATTGTTCAATATTTAAGTACGGTCAACAAACAAAAAGATGTCTATATCGAACTAGGATTACAAACAATTCATGATCAAACAAGTAAACTTATTAATCGTGGACATACTTATCAAGAATTTCTTGATGGTTTAGCATTATGTAGAAAATATAATCTTGAAGTATGTGTACATATCATCAATGGTCTTCCTTTTGAAACAAAAGAAATGATGATTGAAACTGCTAAAGTATTAGGTCAATTAGATATTCAAGCACTTAAAATACATATGTTATTTGTTGTGAAAAATACAAAACTTCAACAAATGTATGAAAACCATGAATTTGAAATGCTCTCTCGTCAAGAATATATTGATATTGTTGTAGAACAACTTCGTTACATTAAGCCAGAAATTGTCATTGAAAGACTGACTGGTGATGGTAAAATAGATGATTTAATTGCTCCTTTATGGTCCATTAAAAAAGTAACTATTTTAAATGATATTGATAAAAAAATGAAAGAACTTTATGTTTATCAAGGAGATTTATACAAAAAATAGCCCATTTTCTGAGCTATTTTTTTACACTATTATTATATATGATTTTTTAAATTATTTTGTCTCAAATTTGTTTCAAATTTGTCTCAAAAAAAACACTAACCTATGATAATTGGTTAGCGTTTTTATTATTATTTCTATTCAGTTTCGATAAGTCCATAATCTCCATCATTACGACGATATACAATACTAATAGCATCTGTTTCAGTATCACGATATACGAAGAATGAATGTCCGATTAATTCCATTTGCATAATTGCTTCTTCCATATCCATTGGTTTTGGAGTAATTGTTTTTGTTTTTACTAATACGTCTTCTTCTTCATCTTCTAAAGGTTCAATTGATGCTAAATTGAATGCAAGTTTATTATCTTTAGATTTTCTGTTTAATCTAGTTTTATACTTTCTAATTTGACCTTCTAATTTGTCGATAACTAAGTCAATTGCATTGTATAAATCTTGATCCACAACTTCTGCTCTTAAAAGTACATATTCAGTAGGAATTGTCACTTCAATTTTTTGTCCGTAAGGATAAGTTCTTACAAGTACTTTGGCTTCAACATTTTCACTTACAATGAAGTATTTGTCTAATTTTGATAATTTTTCACTGACTTTTTCTTCAATTGCTTCAGTAATTTCAATGTTCTTTCCTCTTAATGTAATTTTCATAATTAATTCCTCCTTTTGATAACTATATTATACTATAAACTTTCCTAAATTCCTACTTTAATATGCTATTTTATCCTTTCCAAAAAAAGGTCATAATAAAAAAAGCTCAATTTATGAGCTTTTTTCTACATATATTTTTTTAAACTTTCTACCTTATCTAATTGTTCCCAAGGTAAATTTGCTTCAGGTCTACCAAAATGACCATATGAAGCTGTCTTTTTATAAATAGGTGTTCTTAAATTTAATGTATGAATGATTCCTGCTGGTGTTAAATCAAATTCTTTCTTGATAGCTTCAAGAATCACATCATGAGGTACTTTTTCAGTTCCTTTTGTATCAATATAAATAGATGTTGGTTCTTTAACACCAATTGCATAAGATAATTGGATTTCAAGTTCATCACACATATTAGCTGCAACAACATTTTTAGCAATATAACGTGCCATATAAGCAGCAGAACGGTCTACTTTAGTTGGATCTTTTCCAGAGAAAGCTCCTCCTCCATGACGTGCATATCCACCATATGTATCAACAATGATTTTTCTACCAGTAAGACCTGTATCTCCATGAGGACCACCAATTACAAAACGTCCTGTAGGATTGATTAAAACACGATAATCTGTATTCATATCATATTTTTTAACAACAGCATCCATGATATTTTCTTTAACAAATTTTTTAAATTCTGCTTCATCAAAATCATCATCATGTTGAATTGACATTAAAATAGTATCAATCACTGGTTTTTCATCAGTATAATCAATTGTTACTTGTGCTTTCATATCAGGTCTAGCCCATTTGAAAGTTCCATCATGTCTTAAAGTTGAAGCATAACGTACTAAATGATGCGCAATTGAAATAGCAAGTGGCATATATCCTTCAGTTTCTTTAGTTGCATAACCAAACATAATTCCTTGGTCTCCTGCTCCACCGACTTCTTCGTTTGTTCCTAGTGCAATATCGCTTGATTGACTATCCATAACAACTTCAATCTTACATGTTTTATAATCCATTCCTTTAGCTTCATCATCATAACCGATTTCTTTTAAAACATTTCTAGCAACAGCTTCATAATCTACCTTTGCATTTGTAGTAATTTCTCCACCAATTACAACTAAGTTTGTTGTTGCAAAACATTCACATGCAACACGTGAGTTAGGATCTTGTTTAAAACATTCATCTAAGATTGCATCACTAATTTGATCACACACTTTATCAGGATGTCCTTCTGATACAGACTCTGATGTAAATAAAATTCTTTCTTTCATTTTTTCTTCCTCCTTAAATAACAAATAAAAAAGCTTCCTAAAGAGAAAGCCGTTAGGAAGCTTTCTCTTATTGTTCAAGAATAAACTTGCTCAGTAAAGGCACCTTCTAACATATAGGGTTGCCACCACTTCATCGATCTTCATCTCATGGTTCTTAATAAGAGTCCTTTTTATTTTATTGATATTCTTCTTTTTTTATTGATGTCATTTTTTCTATGAGTTCATCTTCCAAACCAATCTCTTTTAAAATAAGAGCTATTTTGATTTGTTGTTCTTTTCTTTTATTCAATTTCATCACCTAAAATAAGTTTGTGAAATCAAATAAAAATTATGATGACTTCAAAGACTAAAACATAATATTACAAACTCTCTATAAATGCAAGAAATTTGTATTATAATGCACTAGAAATATTTTGTACCTCTAAAACTCCTGGTACTTCTTCCATTAAAATTTGTTCAACACCATCTTTTAAAGTATCATCAATCATGGTACAACCTGCACATGCTCCAAGCATTCTTACATAAACAATACCATCTTTAAAATCAACATATTCGATATCTCCACCATCTCTTTGAAGATATGGTCTTAATTTATGGATGACATTTTTAATTTGTTCTTCAATATTTTCCATTTTAGCAAACTCCTTTTTATATCTTTGATTTTATATCATATAAATCCTACCATATTTTATATTTTTTCCCTATTAAATACAACACATATGATTAAATTGTGCTATAATAGTGCCGCAAGGAGTGAAATCAAGTGACAAAACTTATCAAACGAGGGGATATCATAGATGTTAAAGTAACTGGTATTCAACCATATGGTGCTTTTGCTCTTTTACCTGATAATTCAACAGGATTGATTCATATCTCAGAAATATCAGATAAATTTGTTAAAAGCATTGCAAGTTATGTACGCATTAATGATATTGTTAAAGTAAAAGTCATTGATTTTGATCATTCTAGCAATCACGCCAAATTAAGCTTGAAAGCTGTTGACAATCGTTTTCGAAGAAAAGACAAAAAACTCGTCTATAAAAACCCTCGAAAACCAATTGTAGAAACACCTAAAGGTTTTTCACCTTTAGCTCAAGCAATGGAAGAATGGTTAAAACAAGGTGTAATGGAGGAAAACTAAATGATCACATTAGATTTATCAAAAGCAAAATTAGCTGAAGATTTAGGATCATACAAAGAAAAAGTAGCAGAAATTCATGATATGATTCGCAACAAAACAGGTGCTGGTAACGATTTCCTTGGATGGGTAGAATTACCAGAAAACTATGATAAAGCAGAAGTTCAATTAATGAAAGAAACTGCTGCTAAATTAAGAGAAAAAGTTGATGTATTATTAGTATGCGGTATCGGGGGATCTTATTTAGGAGCACGTGCTGCTATTGAAGCAATTAATGGTTTATATTCAGATGATAAAGTAGAAATCATCTATGTAGGAAATACTTTCTCTTCAAATTATATTCATCAAGTTGCTAAATATATTGAAGGTAAAGATTTCGCTATCAACGTTATTTCTAAATCAGGAACAACTACTGAAACATCTATTTCTTTCAGAATTTTCAAAGAAATGTGCGAAAAGAAATATGGTAAAGAAGGAGCTCGTGAAAGAATCGTAGCTACTACTGATAGAGAAAAAGGTGCTCTTAAAAAATTAGCTACAGATGAAGGTTATGTAACATTTGTAGTACCTGATGATATCGGTGGACGTTATTCAGTTTTAACTGCTGTAGGTCTATTCCCTATTGCAATGGCTGGTATTGACATCGATGAAATGTTAAAAGGTGCTAAAGATGCCATGGTTAAATATAACGATGCAAACATTGAAACAAATGATGCTTATCGTTATGGTGTAGCAAGACAATTATTAAATAAAGCTGGATATTCAGCTGAAATGTTTGTCACTTATGAATTACAATTAAATAATGTTGCTGAATGGTGGAAACAATTATATGGAGAATCTGAAGGTAAAGAAAATAAAGGTATCTTACCTCATAGTGCAGTATTCTCTACAGACTTACATTCATTAGGACAATTTATCCAAGAAGGTTCTAAAGTTTTATATGAAACAATCTTCGAAGTTAAAAATCCACAAAATGATATGATTATTCCAAGTGATCCAGATGATTTAGATGGTTTAAATTATTTAGCTGGTAAATCTGTTGACTATGTTAACAAAAGAGCTTGTGAAGGTACTATTGATGCTCATGTTAATACTGGTAATGTACCAAATATCATTATTTCATTAGATAAGATGGATGCTTATGGATTTGGTTATATGGTTTATTTCTTTGAAATGTCATGTGCTATGTCAGTTTATTTCTTAGGAGTCAACCCATTCAATCAACCTGGTGTTGAAGTTTATAAGAAAAATATGTTCAAATTATTAGGTAAACCTGGTTATTAAGATTAAGAAAGTAGATTTGTTCTACTTTCTTTTTTTTTACATATTTTATAATGGTGATATGATGAAAAAAGGAAAATACGTTTTAATATTCATTATATTTTTTGTTATTGCTTATCTTTTTTCAAATCGTATTACCCCTAGAATTGAAAATATAGCTACCAAAGAAATAAATCAATTTATTCAAATACTTATCAATCATACTTCATTTACACAAAAAATAGATACACATAAACTTTATAAAAAAGAAAATAATTCCATTAGTTTTCAAATGAGTTATATCAATGATATTGCTTCTAATTACATCAACAATCTTGAAGAAACTCTTTTAAAGCTTGAAGAAGGCACTTTTCAACAAAAAGATAATTCCCCCTATAGTAAAAAACTTTTAAAAATCAATCAACAAAAAGGCATAGTTGCTTATATTCCTGTTGGTTCACTTACCAATAATATTTTTTTACAAGATAGAGGCCCATCTTTTTCTATTAAATATAAAACTCTTTCTTTAACCTCATCAAATATCAATAAAAAAATTAAAAATTACGGTATCAATCACCTTGCCATCTCTATCGATTTAAATATTACAATTATTTTACAAGTCCTTGTTCCCTTATATCATGAACACTTTAAAGAAAATTATACAATTCCACTTGTCTATGAAGTCATTGAAGGTGAGGTTCCCTCATGGTATCAAAACTAAACATTTTAAAAACATATTATCATCTTCCTCTAGAAGATCAATTTTCATTCATCTATGAAAATAAACATTATTATTTAACTAACAAGCCTTTTCCTTTATACTATCAAGAATATATTTCTTTGCTTCAAATTAATCCGTTTAAAATTATCAACAATATTTACCAACAAAAACACTCACAAGGTTATATTCTTTATCAGCTGAAAAGCATTCCAATAGATATACAAAAAATCATTTCTCTATCTCTTAAATCTCAAGAAACCAAAACAGTTAATAATATAAAAAAAGAATGGATCAAATACTATGAATCCATTCTTGTCTATACACCTTCAAATTCTTTAGAATACCAAGTTATCTATTACACCCTATTTACTCTATGTCAGGTATCTATTGAGCTTTTAAATCATTATTTTTTACCCATAACATCCATCAGCCTGTCCTATCAACACAAAAAAATTCATTCATACGAAGATATTTATCTAATAGAAAATATAGAAATCAACATATACATGCATGATCTTTTCTGTTTATACCTAAATAATACTATTTCCATCTACCAATTAGAACAAATAATCAATGAATATAACCTAACTTCAAAGGATCTACAAATTCTTTTATGTTATGCTCTTTTCCCTCAAACATGTCTTGTACATTTCCATGAAGATTCTTTAACAACAAAAAGAAAAAGATTAATAAAATATATTAAAAAATTATCTTCTCTCATTCTTCTTCTTCAAAAATATATTCAAATTCCTTCTCTTAAATGGATAAAATGAACAATAAAACTACCGATTTAATCATTTATTACATTTCGGTAGTTTCCTATTTAGAATAAGATATACTTATTTATTCATTTTTACATACTCTTCTAAACATACTCCTAATTCATTAATCTTTTTAGCGTGTTTTTTCCCCACATAACGATAATGCCATGGTTCATAGCCTACTTTTGTAATATCATTTTTACGCGTTGGATAGCGCAAAATAAAGCCATATCTCCAACTATTTTGTATCAACCATTGTTGTTCAGCCGTCTTTTCTTGACTATGATCAAGACGTTGATTGTTTATAGAAACAATATCTACTGCAAATCCTAATTGATGTTCACTTGTTTTTGGTCTTGCCACCCAAAAAGCAGCTTTATCATATGCCTCTTGCTTTGAATATCCCTGTTTTAAATAATTATTAACTTTATTTTGATAAAGTTGCTCTTGTTTTTCATTTGTTCGATAAGAAGAACAAATCAATAAATTTAATCCTTCACTCTTGGCTACTTTTAACATTGCTGTTAAATCTTTATAAATTCTTCGATCAACTAATTGATTATTATTCAATCGTACTAAATCAACTTTCCAATCTTCAGGAATCGTATTTTCAAAATTAACTAATGTTAATAATTCATCATCATTGCTTTGATAATTTTTAATTTTATGTGTTACTAATTTATTTTGATGATTCATTAAAAAGCATAAACAAGTAACAATCCCTATCATCAAAAAAATAACCCCTAATACCTTTATTTTATTAATTTTCTTCACTTTAATCGCTCCTTCTAACAAAAATGCATCCTTTTTACACTTTTAAGTGTATAAAAAAGATGCATAAAAACATCACCAAAGAAGCATCAAAGTTGTATCAATAACCTGAACTATCTGCTATATATGCTTGATTGTCTGCCATTTTAAACAAATACTTATAAGTTTCTTTATCAGATAAACCTAAGTATTTTCTTCCAAAAGCATAAATCTCTGTGTCCTCTTTATCGCCATATTTTTTATTATAATAATTATACTGATATATCAAATGGGTATCAACATCAATCATAGCGTTAAAAATTCTTTCTTCATTTGTAAAACCCACTTGGTAGACACTTACATTTTTTTGAGAATTCAATCTATTACTATAGTGTTTCAATGTATAATTGTAACATACATAATTTTCATCAAAATTAAATTCTGTTAAAATACCTAGATTTTTTAATATATTTAATTGTTCATTAACAATCGTATGAATTTTTTGAATATTTTCATTACTCATATCTTGAACCTGTGTCGTAGTGATAATATCATTTCCTTTATTTTCATAATCAACAATCAGTTCTAATTTTTCAGCAACTGAAAGTTTACTTGTTTGAATGTGATAGCCTTCATTTTTTATTTTTTCAATTTGAAGATGACCAATTAATTCATCATCTTGTACTTTAGAAACAACTAAAGGAACTAATGGAATAATGATTAATAAAGTAATAGCAATGATAAACTTCATTATGTTTTTATAATTATTCATTATTCTTTACTCCTTATAACAACTGTCACCGTTGTTCCTTTTCCTAAAGTACTTTCAAAATCAATCGTTCCCTGATGAATCTTAATAATTTGATCACATAGTGCAAGTCCTAATCCGGCACCACCTGCACTTCGAGAACGTGATTTATCAACCATATAAAATGCTTCCTTAATTTTATTTAACTCTTCAGCAGCCATGCCACATCCATTATCCTTGATTATAAACTGATATCCTTTTTCTAATCTATTTCCTTTTAAATATATTTTACCATTTTCACTTACTGCTTTACGGGCATTATCTAGTAAATTTAAACATACTGTTTTCATTAAATCTGGTTCAATATAGAGTTCCCCAGGTTCAATTTTAGTAAAAAATTGAATTTGATTTTCTTTCATCAATAAATCCACTGTATCTTCAATTCCCTGAAAAAATACTTCTGCAGAAATTCTATACAATTTAAAATCTTGTTTTTTTAAAACAACTAATTCTAACAATTTCATTGACATCGATTCTAATCGCTTACCTTCTTCAACAATCAAATGAGAATAATTAACAATTTCTTCCTCATTTAAACGTTTAGAACGTAACATATCTCCATATCCTATAATAGAAGTCAAAGGTGTTTTTAATTCATGAGCAAAATTTCCTACAAACAATTCTTGTCTTTCAACAGCTTCATGCAATTCTTTCATTGTTATTTCTAAACGCTTTGCCATCATGTTAAAATCTTTTGTCAGTTGTCCAATTTCATCTTCACTACTTACCGTTAGTGGAACAATTGCATATCCATCAGCAATCCCCATTGTCGCTTTAGATAACTTTTTTATTGGACTAACAAGCCATCTTGTTATCACAAAAATAACAATAGCACTTACAGATAAAAGTATAAGTGTATAATAAAATAATGTTCTAAATTGCTCTTCTCGATTTAAAAAAACTTCAGTAATATCTCGCATATTTTCAAAATAGAGATTTGTTTCATTCAAAGAAAAGTTTCTAAGTGCAAGTAATTTATAGTGATTTTTATTTTTTAAAACAACATATCCTCTTTCGTTTTGAGAAATTTTCTTAAAAAGATGCTGATCATTATCAAAAGAGTCATTTTGATAAACAACATGCCCATTTTCATCTCGAATACAAAACGAAACACTTCCATTAAATGTTTCAACTATCATATTAGAAAATAAGCTTTGCAACAAATCAAGACGTTCTTGAGACGTATCTCCTTTTAGTGTCAATTCTTCTAAATATGGATATAATTCAAGCGTTAATGAATTGACTAAGATATCATTTTCTTGGTAAACACTCTCTGTCTCGCGTTCAAAAGAGTTATTAAAGCTTGTTTGAATCAACATAGCCCCTCCTACACTAAAACAAATAAGCGTTATCGTCATGATACTAAAATAAAGCTTCCAAAAAAATTTCATCAATCCGCCTCCAAACGATATCCAACTTTATAAACGGGAACAATTTTATCTTCTAATCCAAGTTTTTTTCGCATTCTTTGTACATGTAAATCAACAGTTCGGCTATCTCCCATATAATAATCACCCCAAACTGCTTCATAAATTCGATCACGAAATAAAGCAATATTTTTATTTTGAATAAATAATAACAATAAATCATATTCTTTTACTGTTAGATTGATTATTTGATTATTTTTCCTAACAATACGCGAAAGTGTATCAACAGTAATATCATAAACACTTAAAACAGTTGCAGTTTTATGATAACGACGTAATACTGTTTCTACACGAGCTAGTAATTCAATAATTTCAAAGGGCTTTACTATATAGTCCTCAGCTCCCAATTTCAATCCCTTAACACGATCTTTTACATCGCTTTTAGCTATTAAAAAAATAACAGGAATTTCTAAAGGTCGAATATATTCCATCAATTCATATCCATTAATTTTTGGTAACATAATATCTAATAAAATTAAATCAAATTGTTGATGATCAATTAATTCAATAGCTTCTTTTCCATCAAAGGCACATACACAACAATATCCAGCATCTGATAAATTAATTTTAATAAGTCTACTAATAGGTCTTTCGTCTTCGACAATCAATATTTTATTCATGAAATCACCTCACCATTTTATCTTACATCAAAGTTGCATCATATTCGTATCATTTTTATAAAAAAAACACACTTATTTGATAAGTGTGTAAGCTCCATCATGGAGCCTTAACTTTTCTTATATTCGAAAAATTATACTCCCAAGATTGATTAAATCAATTAAATGGGTTATATAAAAATTATTATTAATTTTCAAGCCAATTATTGAAAATAACAAAAGAAAATAGTACAACTAGAACATATAGTAAGTTGAAACTAATTGCTAAATAGTAATTTATAGAGCAGTCTATATGGCTGCTCGTATTACTGTCTATTTTAAATTTTGTTTAATACAATTAATAAGAATATCAGAAATTATTTCAGGAGATTCTTTACAATCATTATTTAGCCAATCAAAAACGATATGATAACTACCTTGTAAGATATATGTTTGTTTATAATTAAAATTATCTTTACAAGGTATTTTTTCATTTAATGATTCTAAAATAATCGGTAAATCAAAAATCTTTTTGGCAAAAGAATGATTTGTACTTGAATTAAATAAGATTTTATATACTTTTTTATTACTTTGCAAAAAAGATAACATATTACACAGATTTTTTGAATTATCACTTTTTATATCACATTTTTCTTTAATCTGTTCTAATAACTCTTGTTCCATTTCTGCAAGAACAGAGTATTGAGAATCATAATATTTATAAAAAGTGGATCTATTTATGTCTGCTTTATTGCATAAATCACGTATATGTATTTTGCTTATATCTTCTTTTTCTAACATTTCGATAAATGTATCTTTTATAATTTTCTTAGTCATAATTACACGACGATTATTTTTTATATTCATAGATAAAATCCTTTCATTAAATATACATATTATAAAATAGTGTTTATTTAATAACCATCATACAAAATCTGATGGTTGAAAAAAACAACATGTGTTGATTATAATATAGAAAAATACAAATGTCAAAGTATATAGAAATGAGGGATATAATATGAAATATCATAAACTGGGTAAAACAGATGTACAAGTACCAGAAATAGGTGTCGGAACAATGATATGGTTACCGAAAAATGAACAAGAAAAGGAAAAATATTTTGAAACATATAAAGCTTGTCTAGACAATGGAATAAATTTTTTTGATACAGCTGAAATATATGGAAACGGAAAATCAGAAAGATTATTAGGGGAATTTCAAAAAAGAGATGGTCGAAAGATTTTGATTTCATCGAAATTTGCACCACCTTCAAAAATGAATCCTTTAACACAAAAAAGAAAATATGTAGATAAAAGTTCACCAAGAGCACTAGAAGAAGCACTTAATGGAAGTTTAGAAAGATTAGGAGTAAATTGCATTGATTTATACTTGATTCATGTACCACCTAAAAAAGGCAACATTTCTGATTATATGGAAATCATGGCAAAAGCAGTGCATGAAAATAAAATAAAAGCTATAGGTGTATGTAATTTTTCAGCAAAACAAATAGAAGAAGCAGTACAAACACTAAAAAAATATGATATACCTTTGGCAGTTGTAATGGTAGGATATAATATATTAAGAAGGTATCCAGAAACGAATGGAGTGTTTGATATTTGTAAAAAATATGGAATATCAATTATTCCGTATGCTCCACTTGCTGAAGGTACGCTAACAGGAAGATATAGGAATAAAAGAATTCCATTTATGTATAAAATGACATCATATTTTGGACATTTAGATATAACAAAAGAAAGAAATGATAATGTTCCATTCATAAAGAGGTTATTTTCATGTCCAAGAGAAAGTGATGTTAAAAGAATGGAACCATTAATGATAGAACTTGATAAAATAGCAAAAAAACATAACAAGACAATTGCACAAGTATCTATAAATTGGTTACTTACAAATCCTGATGTTGATGTTATTCCTATTCCTGGAATGAGAAATGTTAAACAAGTAAAAGATAATATTGGTGCAATTGATTGGGAATTATCAGAAGAAGAAAGAAAAATTATAAATGATATAGAGGAAAGAACACGATAAATTAGAATAATTTTATCTCTTTATGTTAGAATAACCAAAAAAGACAACTCTAAGTCACAATGATCTAGAATTGTCTTTTCCTTTTTGTATGTCTTTATCATAATTATTAATATTATCTTGCATTGATTTTACTCTTTCTTTTATATCTTTACAATATTTGTCATACTTACGAAATTCTTTAATTTTAGGTTGAAGATCATTTATTTCAACAAGTAATTCGTGAGGTGAGTAATTAAAAGTTTCTAAATTAATTAAATCTATTTTTTACCTTCTAAGTTGGCAAGTTTATCTTCAATTAGTTTATAATCTTCTTTAAAATCATCCATTTCTACAATACCTTTAATATAAGCTTGTTTAATTCTTTCTCGTTGTTTTTCTAAACTTCTAATTTCTTTATCAATAGAATTTGTATCAATTTTACTATTCTTATCTTCTAGAATAGGTAAGAAAAACTTTTTAACAGCCATATCATATTCTAATAAATCGTAAATAAAATTCTTCAACAGTTTTTCTACATGACTCTCGTTAAAGTTAATATGACAATGCACACAAGTATAATACATATATTTTCTTTTAGTGCCACCAGAACTTTACATTTCATTATTCTTCCACAATCTGGACATTTAAGCCTTTGGAAGAAAGTATAAATTCTATCTCTAGTATAAGTTCTTTGATTTTTTTCCTTTTGTCTTTGACATTCTTCCCATTTGGCACGAGATATAATAGGTTCTACAACATTCATATAAACTATTGGTTCTAAATTTTCTTGCTTGCCAATTCATTTATATTGTTCATAATCACCCATATAGATTTTATTATCTATAATCTTTTGAATAGTAGTATCTCTCCATTTCTTTTGAGGATAAATATTATTTTCTTTAAAGTAATTAGCAATTTGTTGAAAACTTTTCCCTTCTAAATACATATCAAATATCTTTTCTACATAAGGACGAGTAGAATTATCAATAATCATTGTTTTATCATCTGCACTCTTATAACCAAATGGCCTTTGATCTGGAATATGTCCAGACTTAATTGCACCATTTAATCCAAATTTTGTTCTTTCTGATACAATTTCTATTTCTAACTGTGATAAAACTGTAAGCATTCTTACAAAGAATCTTACATTAGCAGTAGAAGTATTAATATCATCTCTATCACATAGTAGAAAGCAATTATATTGTTCTAAAACTGATATTAGTTCTTCTAAATCCTTAAAATTACATAATTGAAGTAATTTTTCCTCTTATTCTCCTAAACTAAATCCTTCTCTTGCTTGATCTTCTGTTGATACACGAATATAAACTCCTGCTGTTTTCCTTTCATTATCCATAATTACCATTCTCCTTTCTTTTTAGGGTAGTGAAAGGCACCAAAAAAGGTGTCACATAACAAGGACACCTCTAGATTTTATTGATTATTTGTACGACAAAAACAACAAATATTATGGGAGTATCTAAACTCTCAAATCAATTTAATGCCTTGCTATGTATTCTGATAATTCAGATAATGGAACTTTATTTTGTAAGTTTCCTAAATAAAAATATTTCTGTTCATTAAAGAACAAGTATAACTGGTTATTTATTATAACCTTATGAGGTTCAACATACGCTAGATTAGTATGTTCGACAATTCGTAAGCAACCTTCGTAGATTTTATATTTTTACTTACTAAATTTGCAAGACCAATCGATTTTGGTTTTGAGTTCATCACTCATATTGATTTTCTTCTTAATTATTTTAATCATATCACACCTTTCTTTGCAATAACGCACAAAAAAATCAACTATTACTAGTTGACTTAATCATTAACGTCACATTGGTGCGACGGTTTTATCTTATGGAGCGGGTGATGGGAATCGAACCCACGTAGTCAGCTTGGAAGGCTGAAGTTC
>OLOD01001054.1_pt1 | contig 19029 bp, 28 predicted proteins | sample 1671921 | NCBI WGS metagenome assembly OLOD01 (sample SAMEA3136626, study PRJEB25190) | human gut metagenome | biome: human gut; feature: human-associated habitat; material: faeces | place: Austria | collected 2013
TTTACGATTCCAACGATACTCCATAGCAGTGTTCCTATTATATAGGAAAATAATGAAAAATGGTAAAACTGCTTCCGGCACAAAACCGGAAACAAGAATTACTGTGATTAAGTATTAGCCCATAACCACTTCGACAGAGACTTCTGTCTTGCCGGTTGGTAATGGAATCGTATTTCCGTCTACGGCAACACCATCGACGGTCATGGAAGCAACGCCCTTTTCTACGTGTTTCGGGTTACGGACGCTGATGTGATAGGTCACACCACGGAAGTCACGTTTTGCTTCGAAACCATCCAGAGTGGATGGAATACATGGATCGACGGTCAATCCGTCGTAATCCGGACGAATTCCGAGAATATATTGGGAAACGTCCAGGAATGTCCACGCTGCAGTACCGGTCAGCCAGCTGTTCTTGGCTTCTCCAAAGTTTGGAGCATCTTTTCCGGCAATCATCTGCGAATATACATAAGGTTCGGTACGGTGAATTTCGCTGATATCTTCGATATATGCAGGACAGGTTCTTGTATATACCTGCCATGCACGGTTTCCACGTCCGACAACGGTTTCTGCAATGGAAATCCAAGGATTGTTGTGGCAGAAGATTCCGGCATTTTCTTTATATCCTGGTGGATAAGAGGAAATTTCACCAAGTTCTACATGGTATCTGTGATAAGGTGGCTGAAGAAGTACAATACCGTATTTAGTATCCAGATATTTTTCTACGGATTCCATGGCTTTCAGACAGTTTCCTTCTTTCAGGCCGATCTCTGCCATAACGCAGAAGCCTTGTGGCTCGATAAAAATCTTTTGAACCAATCTTGTTTTTGTAATGATCATATGCACGCAGGAACCATTCTCCGTCCCAGCCGGCATTAAGAACTGTTTTTTCCATTTCCGCAATGGCATCTTCTGCAAGTTTTGCCTCGTCTTCAAGTCCTCTGTGACGGCAGATCTCTACATAATCTTTACCGTAACGGACAAACATACCGGCAATGAAAACAGACTCTGCATTTGGTCCTTCGGATGGGCCGAATGTCTGGAAGGATTCTCCCGGTTCTGTGGAGAAGCAGTTTAAGTTCAGGCAGTCATTCCAGTCTGCACGGCCGATCAGCGGAAGTTTATGCGGTCCGAGATGATCGATGGTGTAGTGGAAGGAACGGCGTAAATGCTCCATAAAATCAGTTGCCTTGGAAGGATCACTGTCATACGGCGTTTTTTCATCCAGGATGGTGTAATCCCCGGTTTCTTTGATATATGCTGCGGTACCTGCAATCAGCCAGAGCGGATCATCGTTGAAACCGCTTCCAATATCAGAATTACCTTTCTTGGTCAGAGGCTGATACTGATGATATGCACTTCCGTCTTCAAACTGTGTTGCTGCAATATCCAGAATACGCTCTCTTGCGCGGTCCGGAATCAGATGTACGAAACCAAGCAGATCCTGACAGGAATCACGGAATCCCATGCCTCGTCCGATACCGGATTCGAAGTAGGAAGCAGAACGGCTCATATTAAATGTGACCATACACTGATACTGATGCCAGATGTTTACCATACGATCCAGTTTTTCCTCGGAAGAGGATACCGTAAAGTGAGAAAGCAGTTCATCCCAGTATTTTTTCAGTTCAGCCAGTGCTGCTTCTGATTTTTCTTTGGTATCAAATTCTTTCATCAGTGCTTCCGCACGTGTGCGGTTAATCTTTCCATCTTCGGCGCGTCCGATCCATTTTTCTTCAACAGGATTCTCTATGTATGCCAGAATAAATACGAAAGTTTTAGACTCGCCGGGAGCAAGAGACACTTTCAGATGATGGGAACCTACCGGAGCCCATCCGCTGGCAATGGAGTTTTTGGACTGATCGGACACGACAACTTCAGGAGCAGAGTTTTCTCCGTATGCTCCAAGGAAGGAATCGCGGTCAGTATCAAATCCGTCTACCGGGGCATTCACTGCATACAGTGCATAGTGATTACGACGCTCACGGTATTCGGTCTTATGATAAATTGCAGATCCATGAACTTCTACTTCACCGGTAGAGAAATTACGCTGGAAGTTGGTCATGTCGTCCATTGCATTCCATAAACAGAATTCTACATAAGAAAAAACAGAAAAATCTTTCGTCTCTTTACTGTTATTGGTAAGAGTCAGCTGATTGATCTCACAGTTCTTTCCAACCGGAACAAATGCGGTCAGCTCTGCCTGCAGATCATTTTTACTGCTCCGGAAGGTGGAGTAGCCCATACCGTGATGACACTCATAAGCGTCCAGATCGGTCTTGGCTGGCATCCATCCGGGATTCCAGATGGTATCGCCCTCTTTAATATAGTAGTAGTGTCCATTGCTGTCGAAAGGAACATTGTTATAACGGTATCTCGTCAGACGAAGAAGCTTTGCATCTTTATAGAAGCTATAGCCACCGCAGGTATTGGAGATCAGAGAAAAGAAATTCTCAGAACCCAGATAGTTGATCCATGGGAGTGGTGTCTTAGGAGAGGTAATAACATATTCTTTGTTCGCATCATCGAAATATCCAAATTTCATGTGTGTATCCTCCATATAAAATTATTTACTTGTGACATAGTAGATGAAAGTGGAAAGAAGCATTTGGTGGAGTAATCAATCCATCGTGCTTGTTTTAAATGCCACTTATCTATGAGAGCGAAAACGTTTAAGCACTCTCTTTTATAAATAGAGTATAGTCTCTGAAATTTAAAAAATCAACACAAAATGGCTTAAAACAGGCAAATCCAGCAACTTGAACAAAAACGAAAACAAAAAATATAAGAAAGCAACAAATGCGTGCGCAACATTAAAAAACAAAATATTGCGTAAACGTTTAAGAATAAAACAGCGTGCGCATGCACGGACACAAAATACACATACAATATGCATAAAACAGTCAAGGATAAAGTGTTTAAATTGACGAAATGACAAAAAAGTATTGCATTTACCGGCATATGGGCGGTAAACTTGGCGGTATCCTGTCGGGAGTTGGAACGATTATAGCAAATTCGCCTTTAGGAAAGGTTGGAAATCTCATAGGTGCAGGATTCGGGAAAATAACGAAGTTTATAGCACCTGTAGGAAATGCTATAAAAACAATGCTTGGACCGTTGGGAAATTTAGCAAGTTCCGTATTTGGTCCGCTTGGCGGAGTGGTAGGTAAGATTTTGCCGATTGTTGGAGTAATCACAACAATTATTACTGTCATTCAGTTGGTAAAAAACCACTTACAGGAAATCAGAGCATTTATAGAAAAAACATTCGGAAGTGAAGCATTGGCAATCTTTGACAAGATTGTAGCGGTTATTACGAGTGTTGGAGATACCATTAAAAATATTTTCTCTGATAGCAATATCGGAGAAGCAAGAAACAAGATACAAGAAATTTTCGGGGATAAAGGCGTACAGGTATTTGATACGCTTGTTAATATCCTTGGAAAAGTGAAAACGGCGGTATCAGATGTAATAGCATTTGTGACAACCTATGTAGTTCCTGTCGCAGAACAGGTATTACAGGTAATTATAAATGATGTTGTGCCGGGCATTGTAAGTTTTATACAGGCAGCAGCACCTACGATAATGTCAATTATTCAAAGTATTGTTGATTTTGTCGGTGCAGTTATTCCGATTATTGCAAATTTTATAGCCGGGTTAATGCCGATTATATCGCAGCTTATCTCGTTTTTACAGACCTATGTATTACCGATTATATCGGAATTGTTCAGTTTTATAACATCAACAGTATTGCCTACCATATCAAGCATGATACAGGCGATTTTACCTGTTGTTACCAATGTCTTATCTGTATTACTTCCAGTGATTCAGACAGCATTAACAACAATTTGGAACATAGTAGCACCTATCATACAGGGAATTTTACAGGTGGTACAGGCAGTAATGCCTGTAATTTTATCGGTAGTTCAATCTGTATTAGGTTCGGTACAGGGGATTATACAAAATTTAATGACCGTGCTACAGGGAATTATCTCATTTGTGACAGGTGTATTTACAGGAAATTGGTCGCAGGCTTGGAACGGAATTAAGTCTATCTTTTCGGGAGCGGTCGGAGGACTTGGCGAAATCATCAAAGCACCATTACGAGCTGTTGTATCAGCGGTTAATACCGTAATCGGAGGACTTAATAAATTGAAAGTGCCGGATTGGGTTCCCGGACTTGGAGGAAAAGGAATTAACATACCTTTGATTCCGGGATTTGCAAAAGGTACAGACAGGACACCGAGTACATTCATAGCCGGAGAGAATGGACCAGAGCTGATTACAAACGCTGCCAACAGAAAAGTATTTACGGCAGCACAGACAGGGCAGATATTTAACAATATCTCACAGGCACAGACGGCGGATAATGTATCCACAAGAATGAGCGGGGCCGGCACAATCGTTATAAATGTTCAAAATTCGCCAAGTGTTGTAGTAAACGGAAACGGCGAAGCAAATAACATTAAGCAGCAGTTGGAACAGTATGACGAGGCATTTTTAGAGAAGTTACGAGCAATAATTGTTGCAATTCTGAAAGAACAAAAAGAACAGGAGGACAGGGTAGTATATGCTTAATAACACTTATACAACGGTATCCGGGGATACTTGGGATATTGTGGCTTATAAAGCCTATGGCAATGAAATGTATATGGATACTCTTATTAAGGCGAATATTGAGTATAAAGATACCTATATTTTTCCGGCAGGGGTTGTATTGACCTTGCCGGAAATTGAATTAACGGTATCGGAATCCCTACCACCGTGGAAACAGGGGGTAACGGTAAGTGAGTAATAAGAACTACGCAAGGCGTACCGTGGTAAAACTGTACTTTAAGGGTGCAGATATATCCAAAGAATTATCCAAGTATCTGTTATCCATGTCCTTTACAGACAAAGAAGAGGACGAAACGGACGATATAAGCCTATCCTTAGACGATAGGGAGGGCAAATGGATTAAAGATTGGCTCAATACGAGCAAAGCAGTAAAAACAAAAACAGAAACGGTTACTACAGGCGGTGGAGAGATAAAGGTAGGTGCTATTGTGAAATTCAAGGGCGGACCGGTATACATATCCTCTATGGCAGCAGAACCGACAGTAAACAGGGGGGCAAGCACCTGTAAATGCACAATAGCGAACCACAACGCACACCCATATCATCTAATATCACAGGACGGACAAAGGGTATACGGTTGGTGCAATGCTTCAGATGTTGAGGGCGGAACACCGACAACAACGACCAAAACAACCGTGATAAAAGAAAAGAAAGCCTTTAAGGGTACAGAAATACACGCTATTGTGATACAAAAAAATCCGTATTCAGACGGAAAAGATAAAATATTGGATTGCGGAAAGTTTGAGATTGACAGCGTGAGTTATCAAGGACCACCGCAGAAATTAACCATAAAGGCTACATCAATACCGTATAGCACAAAGTTACGGCAGGAAAAGAAATCTAAGACTTGGGAGAATACCAATCTTAAAAATATAGCAGAAAAAATAGGCAAGGGTAACAGCATGAAAGTAATGTATCTTTCGAGCCACAACCCAAGCTACAAGAGAAAAGAACAGGTAAACACGGCGGATATTGTTTTCTTGAAAAAGTTGTGCAAAAACGCAGGCATTTCATTAAAGGTTACATCAAAAACAATTGTTCTTTTTGACGAAGTAGATTACGAAAAGAAATCATCCGTTAAAAAGATAAAGGCAGGGAAAGGAAATATATTAAGCTACAGTTTTTCGACAAAAACGGCAGATACATCCTATTCAAAGTGCCATGTATCATATACCGACCCAAACACAAAGAAAACCATTGAAGCCACATACACAGCACCGGGAGCAGACCCGGACGGACAGACATACGAATTTAAACATAAAGTATCAAGCCAAGCGGAAGCGTTGGAGTTGGCAAAGTGTCAGTTACGACAGAGAAATAAAGGCGAAACAACAGCGGAATTTACCTTAGCCGGGGATGTGGACTATGTGGCAGGCATAACCGTAACTGTATACGGATATGGAGAATTTGACGGAAAGTACATAGTAGAACAGGCACAACATAGTATCACAGGCGGATATAAGGTACAGATAAAGTTGCGTAGTGTGTTGGAGGGTTATTAAATGGCAGGATTCGGCAGTACAGATATACAGGAACTAAAGGATATTGTGAGAATCGGGCAGGTGAGCAAGGTAAACGCCGGAGAAATGACCGCAAGGGTGCAGATTCCAGACCAGGGCATAGTCACAGGAGATTTAAGGATTGTAAAACGACCGCCAACCGTGGAATGTGAAACAGGATGCAAGATTAAAGTAAAACCTTGGATTCCGACCGTAGGGCAATGGGTATTGTGTATATTCAAGCCGGACGGAGAGGGGGACGGTTTTATTATAGGAGGTATCTAATGGCAGAGATTGGAACACTTGGGGATATTGTCTTTAAGGTATCGGCAAATAAGGTAAGAACCTTTGACGATTTGAAGATAGACAGTAAAACCAATTACGCAAAGCATACAAGGCATCTTAAAAAGCCGTTGTTGGAATTTCAGTACAACGATTCAGACACGGCAAGCCTTACCATTTATTTATCTGCTTTTCTTGGGGTAAACCCTAAGAAGATGCAGGACAAAATAGACAAATACAGAAAAAAGGGGAAAATCCTTACGCTTATTATCGGCGGTAAAAAATACGGCAGCCAATGGGTTATAACAGGACATTCAAAAGACTATGAAAAGTTCGATAATCAAGGAAACCTATTGATAGCCAAAAGCACATTATCGCTTGAACAGTACGCAAAGAGGTAGAAAGGTAGGCGGAAATGAGTTTTACGATAGACACCACACAGGAACAGCCTATAAGCCTTGCACCTCAAACCATATACGAGGAAGTGATACAAAATGTTTGGTTTTTGCTATCCTCAATAGAATACGATATACCGATTAACCGTGAGTTTGGGTTAAATGCAGCTTACATAGATAAACCGATTACAACAGCAACAGCACTTGCAACGGCAGATATTTACGACAAAATCGGAGAATATGAGCCGAGAGCAGAGATTGTAAGCATAGAATTTACGACAGACTACGAAAGGGGCATATTAAAACCTAAAGTGGAGGTAGAAGTAAATGGCGAATACGACGAATACGACGAGGAATATACCGAGTGAGTTACCCGAGGTTGAGTTTGTAGATACCGATACGGAAGCACTTGTAAATAAACTAATAGCCGGATACGAAGAGATTACAGGCAGAACCTTATACCCTGCCGACCCCGTAAGGGCGTTTATCCTTTGGCTTGCAAGTGTAATCATACAGGAAAGGGTAAATATCAACGAATCAGCAAAACAGAACCTACCAAGATACGCCACAGGGCAAAACTTGGATTCACTAAGCGAAATATTCCACAACACCTACAGGCTACAGCCTACGGCAGCGAGGACAACGCTTGGATTCAGCATTACAAAGGCACTTGATAAGGAATATGTGATAACGGATGAAATCGAGGTAACAGTAGACGGATATATCAATTTTGTAACAACAGGATACTTGACATTCCCGGCAGGAGAAACATACGCAGAGGTAGAAGCAGTATGTACCACATTAGGAGAGGACGGAAACGGCTTTATCCCCGGACAGGTAAGCAGGCTTGTTACAGAGGAATTTTTATATTTTAAGGATGTTGCAAATACAACGGAAACAGCCGGAGGAAGTGGAGAGGAAAGCGATACCGCATACTATAACCGCATGAGAGAATCCGAAGAAAGCTACACTACCGCCGGACCGAGAGGAAGTTATACCTATCACGCCAAGGCGGTATCATCACAAATAAGTGATGTATCCGCAGAAAGTCCACAGGACGGAGTAGCGGATATAAGAATAATGCTATACGGCGGAGAGTTACCGAGCGAGGAACTTATAAAAAAGGTGCAGGCATATTTAAGTGCAGATGATATAAGACCAATGACGGATAAGGTAACTGTCGCAGCACCGACAACAGTTGATTTTGATATTGAATTAACTTATTACATACCAAAAGACAAGGAAGCAAGCACCAAAGAAATCAAAAGGGCGGTTGATTTGGCGGTGGAAAGCTACGAATTATGGCAGACCTCTAAAATGGGGCGGGATATTAACCCGTCCTATTTTTATGCAATCCTTATGGATTCGGGCATAAAGAGGGCAGAAATTAAAAAGCCTGTATTCACAGAGATACCAAAGGGAAGCGTTGCGGTATTGAAAAAGTGTACAGTGACCTTTGGAGGGGTCGAAGATGAATAGTTTAAAAGATGCCGATTTTTACGCAACATTTCCGCCCGCCTTAAAAAAAGATGAAAAAATGGTTGCGTTGGGTCGGCTCATAGCGGACGAACTACACCAAACAGTAGAGCAGACAAAAAAGAATATCATATACGCAAATATAAATGAGTTGTCGGAAACATGGCTTGATGTATTAGCGTATGACCTCCATGTAGATTGGTATGATTACGATTATCCGATAGAAGCGAAAAGAGCGATTATCCGGGATAGCGTAAGAGTGCATCAGAAATTAGGCACAAAAGCAGCCGTTGAAATGGCTTTAGGTGGAATACACCCAAAAAGTGAGATAGAAGAGTGGTTCGACTACGGAGGAAAACCGTACAGATTCCGTATTGTACTTGATACGACAGAATCAAGGGTTGCAGCAGACTATGACGAGATTATAAAGACGGTTGACATATACAAGCGTTTAACGGCTCATTTAGACGGTCTTTATTATCAAGGGTCTATTACTGTGGTAGTAATGCCTAAAACGGAATTTTGGCTATATTCCGTGCCTATGACAGGGCAATTAAAGACAGGCACAGAACCACATAGAAATACGGTTGGTGCGGTCAAAAATACGGTTATAGATGTAATGACACAGGCAGCGGGATATACGGCAGAATTTACGCCAACAGGAACAAAGCCGGACAGAAATATTACATTTGCAACAAAGGATACCGAGATTGTGACCGAATCGGACACAACAGGATACCAATATACGAGCAATCAGACAGGACAGGCGAAAGCCGGAACGATACCGCAGAGAAACACGGCAGGAGGTGTAGCACAGGAGGGGATAACCGCACAGGCTACAGGACAGGCGTATAAGTTTGATTCAGACCTTACAGGAACGAAGCCGGATAGAAATATGCAGTATCAAACGGCGGATATGGCAGCAGTTGGAGAAACAGAAGCAAAAGCCTATCCATTTGAAAGCATCTTTACAGGAACAACACCCGACAGGGCGGTAGCTGTAAAGAACAGAGATATACAGACGGTGGCAGACACCGAAACAGAACAATACCCTTATGAAACAGATATGACAGGACAGAAAAAAACAGGTACAGAACCTTATACAAACACAAAACCCGGAATATCTGATAAGGGAATGGCAACCACGGCAGAAACCGAAAGCTACCAATACGAGGTAAAGCGTTGCGGTAAGAATCGGTTATAGCAAATAAAAGTAAAGGAGAGTAAAGAAATGCTGACAGAAAGAGCCTTAGAGAGTTTCAAGCAGTTTGTAGAAACCAATATTGCTTACGCTATGGTCGAGTATGGCGGTACTATGCACAAGGCAAAAATCTTAACAAGAGAACGCCTAAAAGACGGCAGGGTAGCGTTGAGTATTTCCATTACCCCGGAAGTATCGGGGACCACAACAATTACGAAAATTCAGTTGTACGATACGGCTAGTAAGTTGTGGGCGGAAAAGAGCGAAGCAATCAAGTTAAAAGGTACGCAACAGGGCGTGTTGTACCGATTCAGTTTTAATTTTAAGGAGGAATAGAGCAAATGGGATTATTTAAGATTTGGAAAGACCATGTAACGCAGTATTCCAACCGCTACAGGGAAGTGCAGAACGCAGACGGAACTATTACACACGAAGCCGTAGAGGGCGAAGTAGTGCAGGAGGGAACACCGCAGAACGCACAGAACTTTAACGACTTGGAAGAGAGGGTATTATCCGCCGGGTTAATTGCCAATCTTGCAATGCTTAAACTTGGTGCAGCAGAAGGCAGGATTAAGGGATTACAGGGAGAGATTGTAGAAGCAACACTTACCAATACAAAATCATACCCTTTTAACAATTCTAAAAAGACCCTTGCACTTGCTACGCCAAGGGGCAATTTGGACTATACCGTAAATGTCGAAGCGGAAGCAAAGGACGCAGGAGGTGTAGGAGAAATCCATATTACAGATAAGCAGTTAAACGGATTCAAGATTGAGTACACCGGGGCCGCCAAGGAAGTAACGGTAAAATGCACGGTACAGGGAGGTTACGCATAATGGCAAATGTAATTATCAAAAGTGATGAAAGAAAAGCAAATACGGCAGCAGTATTACAGGCTTATGGAGTAAGAGGTAATGCAACAGCAACGCAGAGGGAAGCAGCAGAACACATTGCGGTGCGTTCACAGGAAGCCTACGCAGAATTAAGAAGAATGGGAGGTAACAGATAATGGCAGCAGCAAAGATTATTGTAGTTGAGAAAAACGAGGGCGAGAAAATCGCCTATGACGTATCCACGACAAAAATTATTTTTGGGGATGATGATTTAATGGTAAACATCAAGAACCGAGAGCGTGACGAAGAGGTAACGCTTGATATTTGCAAGGATACACAGGACGGCTTAACCGTTGGCGTGAATACCGAAGCAAGGGAGTATGTGGCACAGGTTATTATCCCGGCAAGGGAATATGAGATTGTGGATACAGGAGAAAAGGACGAGGACGGAAAGGCGATTACAAAGCGTGAACCTGTACCGTTCGACATGAAGAAATGTACGCTTGTATTATGGGCGTTAATTTAATTTTAAGGAGGATAAAATACAATGGCAAACTTTGACGATTTACAGGGTGCAGTAGCACAGTTTGGAGCGAACAACAAGGTAATTTTTGATGATACCGGGATGCCTAGCATTATGGTAGCAGTACCAAAGGCAAAGTATAGTGATGTAATCACAGGAGGAACAGATGAAACATTACCGTTTTGGATTATGGACGGAGAGGAAAAGAGCGTAATTTATGTGTCTAAGTTCCTCAATATTGTAGAAAATGACCGTGCATATTCTTTAGGCGGATACCTGCCTAGAAACTATATCAACTTTGACCAGTCTGTAGCAGCTTGCAAAAAGAAAGGTGCAGGTTGGCACTTAAATCAGACAGGAGTATTTGCGTACCTTAACCTGTTATCACAGAAAATGAGTACAGTACCACACGGAAACACAAACTACGGCAAGGATTATTACCACCCTTACGAGAGGGGAACAATGCCACAGGGAGAAACACAGAGAACACTTACGGGAAGTGGACAGCCTACATGGTATCACAATCACGATATGTCGGGAATTGCAGACATTAACGGCAACCTTTGGGAGTGGACCGGTGGATTACGCCTTATGGACGGAGAAATTCAGATTATTCCTTACGGTAACTCTATGAAACTTGATTGCGATATGTCGGCATCAAGCACTCTTTGGAAAGCGATTAAACCGGACGGAACTTTAGTAGAACCGGGAACGGCAGGCACATTAAAGATTAACGGTGCAAAAATTTCCACAACAGTAGGCGGAAATATGGATACAGTATTTAAGAATGTTACGGCAGACGGAAGTACCGCAATTCCTAAGTTACTGATTGCATTAGGCTTATTCCCGGATTCCGGGGCCTCATACGGAAACGACCATATTTGGGCGAACGTAGAGGGCGAAAGGTTGCCGCTCCGTGGGTCGGCGTTCTACGGTACCACTTATTCGGGTCCGTCCGCTCTCAGCTTGCGTGACCCTCGTTCCTACTCCAACGACTACATTGGCTTCCGCTCCGCTTTTTGCGAACTGTAAACTGATTACTGAATAACTGATAGGGTGTGCGATAGCACACCCTTTATTCTGAAATCCAATCAGCAAGGCAGGGGAAAACGTGGAAGAAATACAGGAAACACAGGGAGAAGAAAAGAAAGTTAATGGTAATGACGTTTTCAAAATCAAAGAAAAGATTTATGAAATGATTTTATATGGAAATCCCCAACTAAAAGACTTTCCGAAAACGGAAAGATATGTATTAGCCGGGGATATAAGAAAGACAATGTGCGGAATGTTGGAAATGGCGGTAAGGCTCGAAAAGAAGTATCACAAGAAAACAACCTTACAGGATTTGGATATTGAAGTTGATGTATTAAGAAATCTGTTAAGGCTTGCCAAAGACCCAAACCTATACCCAAAACAAAAGCCTTGTTTAGATTTTCATACTTGGGAAGTATGGATAAGAAAGGTAGACGAAATCGGTAGAATGATTGGCGGTTATATGGATTTTGTCAATGGAAACCAAAAACAGAAATAAAAATACATTGGGAAATAATCACAAAGTTACGGTGGTTGCCTATCCGTGGGTCGGCGTTCAACAATACCTCTAATTCGGGTCCGTCCGCTCTCAACTTGAATAACCCTCGTTCCAACTCCAACGACAACATTGGCTTCCGCTCCGCTCTGCCCCTATGTCAAGAAGCCTTACGGTTACGACCGCAAGGACAGTACAAACAGGGTTAAAGGGGTTATTTTCCATTCCCGGGAAAACCGAGGAAAAAAATTGTATTGCCGTAAAGACAGTTAGTAAGCACAAGCCGAAAAGATATATATTTGTCACGTTTGAAAGGGTTAAAAACCAAGTAGATTTGTACGGCACATTTTAGCAGTAAAGAGGTTTGATAAATGCAAAGCATTAAGAACATTTACGAAAAGATATATGATTTTGAGAATCTACACAAGGCTTGGGAGGAAGCGAGAAAAGGAAAGCGGTACAGAGATGATGTATTGATTTTCAACGCAAATTACGAAGAGCATTTAATAGATATTCAGAATCAACTAATCTATGGAACGTATGAGGTCGGCAGGTATCATACTTTCTATGTGTATGAGCCGAAGAAAAGGCTTATCATGTCACTACCGTTCAAAGACAGGATAGTACAATGGGCGATATATCGGCAGTTATTCCCGATTTATGAAAAGTCGTTTATATACGATTCCTACGCTTGCAGGCGTGGCAAGGGAACACATAAGGCAGCCGACAGGCTACAGTATTGGTTACGGCAGACGGAAAGGAAGCCGGAACGGTACTATTATCTGAAAATGGATATATCAAAGTATTTCTACAGGGTAGACCATGAGATATTATTGAATATCCTAAAACGCAGGATAAAGGACGAAAGATTACTTGACCTGTTAGAGAAGATTATAAATTGCGAATCTACAAAGTTTGGCTTACCTATGGGGAAAGAACCGGACGAAGTAGAGGTATGCGACCGATTAGGCGATAAAGGTATGCCGATAGGCAATCTTACCTCTCAAATGTTCGCAAATATCTACCTAAACGAGGTAGACCAATACGCAAAGCATGAGTTGGGATTGCATTATTACATACGTTACATGGACGATATTATTATATTACACCACGATAAGAAGTATTTAGCAGAGGTCAAGGAACTGTTAAGAGTATTCTTAGATGAAAACCTACGCTTAAACCTTAACAATAAAACCGCTATAAGACCTTGTAGTATGGGGATTGATTTTGTAGGTTACAGGATTTGGGCCACCCACCGCAGACTAAAGAAGAAAACAGCGGTAAAAATTAAGCGTAATCTTAAAAAGCAGATTGCAAAGGTAAAGGCAGGAGAAGAAAGAAAAGATAGGTTAGACCGTTCGGTGGCTTCATACCGTGGTATCCTGTCACATTGCGACAGTTACGGACTTAGACAAAGCCTTAACACTCTGTTTAAAGAAAATGGTATGGTCGAAAAGAAGAAAGAAGAGATAAGCAGATGTGCAGGAGATTGTAGCAACTGCCCGAACTATACCGAAAGTTATTTTTGTGGATTCATTACACCATATTGCAAACTGCAAGGAAAGGAAATTACACACAATGTATATTGATTCAGCAACAATTATTACTATCGCAAGCGTGTTAGGTGCGTTGTCTGCCATTGGTGCGGTTGCATATAAGGCTATCAAGTGGTTTCAGACACAGGAACAGCAGACAAAGGATATTGAGAATTTAAAGAAACAGGAAAAGGAGGACATAAAGGAAATTAAAGACGAGATGTGTTTACTTACCTATGCCGTTCTTGCCTGTTTAAAAGGTTTGAAAGAGCAGGGGTGCAACGGTCCCGTAACCGAAGCAATCGGAAAGGTTGAAAAGCACATCAACCAAGCAGCACACGGACAGGAAACATAGGAGGAAAACAGAATATGAAATATCTTTTATGCGGAATCCTTGGAATTATCCTTGGATTCCTTGTATTTTATCTGTTATTTAGGATTGCCAATAAAAGCAGGCTCTACAGGAAGTTAAAGGCGGAGGGTAAAAAGAAACTGCCAAAGCCGAACTTTACAAAAGCCGTTTTAGTGGCAGTCCTTTTTACTTACTTTGTGGGTCTGTATATCGGTATCAAAGTAACACTTATCGACTATTCACAATTCGGGGTGCTTGCCACATACATAGCAACCCCGACCACTACAGTAATTGCCTTGTATTGTTGGAAAGCCAAGGCAGAAAACATTATCAAAATCAAAAAGGGATACCCGGAGGAAACTAAGGATATTTCTGTTGATTTAAACAACATCAATATTTAAGGAGGTACGGCGTTATGGGAAAAACAATAACAGCCGGATTTATCGGCGATACAATTAACGGTATCGGGATAAATTCAAGTATCAAATGTAACAACGACAATCTGAACAACAACACAAGCCGAAGCGTATCTTATGTGGTAATGCACTATACAGGTAATTCAAAAGATACAGCAAAGGCAAATGCAAATTATTTCAGCGGTGCGGGGCGTAATGCTTCCGCTCATTTTTTTGTAGATGATGCGGAAATTTACCAAAGCGTAGAGTTGAGGGATACCGCTTGGCATTGCGGGGCAAAGTCCTATAAACACGGCTCTTGCAGAAATGCAAACAGCGTAGGCATTGAAATGTGTTGTACTGCCGGAAACTACAGAATTTCAGACAGGACAAAAGAAAATGCTGCATACCTTTGTGCATTTCTTTGTAAAATGCTTGGGATTGGTGCAAACGGTGTTGATTCCTATGTATTACGCCATTATGACGTAACAGGAAAGAATTGCCCGGCTCAAATGGTAAGCAACCCTACAGAATGGCAGGCGTTCAAGAACAAAGTTAAGGGTATCTTGGGTGGTTCAGCATCCACAGGAGGACAGCATACCGCACAGCCAACAACGGATAATGTGGCAAGCTACAGAGTAAAGATTACGGCAGACGTATTAAATGTGCGTGTCGGCCCCGGAACGGATTACGGAGTAGCCACACAGGTAAAACAGGGAGAAGTATACACAATCGTAGGCGAAGTAAGAAACGGTAACACCACTTGGGGCAAATTAAAGAGCGGTGCAGGGTATATAAGCCTTGGATATACGGAAAAATTAGCAGGAACAACTACAAACACTCCACAGGATACAAGTTACAGGGTAAAAATCAATACCGGCGTTCTGAATGTCCGAAAGGGTCCCGGAACGAATTACCCGGTAACGACACAGGTAAAACAGGGCGAAGCATATACAATCGTTGGAGAGGAAAAGAACGGTAGCACCACTTGGGGCAGATTAAAGAGCGGTGCAGGATATATAAGCCTTGGATATACACAGAGAGCGTAGGAGGACACTATGGCAGTAACGACAGCACAGGTAAAAAAGGTTGTTAAGGTCGCAAGCGGTATTATCTACACACAGGAGGGTAATTACGGAAGCGTAAACAGAAACGACAACAACCACGGAATGAGCATAGGTAAGTGCCAATGGAACGCATATTGGGGCAGGGCATTGCCCCTTTTAAAGTCCATTGTTGAAAAGGACCAGGAACAGGCAAAGGAGATATTAGGGGATGCCCTGTATACAGAGATTGCCGGAAGTAGCGTGGATGCGTGGAATAGACAGGAGAGAGAAGCAACCGAAGAGGAAGCCAAGGCAATATCCAAACTACTAACAACTAAGGACGGAAAGGAAGCACAGGACGATTTAGCGGATGCAGATATTACAGGATATGTAAAGAACGGCGTAAAAATCGGCTTGGTATCCTTAAAAGCACTTGCCTATTTTGCAGACTTGGAGAACCAAGGCGGTAGCGGTGCAAGCTCACGCATTGCCAAGACGGCAGCAGAAGCCACAGGAGGGGCGGAAAAGATAGGACTTGAAGAAATACACGCCTACGCTCTAAAAGATGCCACAATGGGGCAATATGAAAGCCGTAGAAGCAAAGTATACGAAGCAGTAAAGGAAAGCAATTTAGCGGATGTATCAAATACCAAGACGGAAGAGAAACAGAATACACCGCAGAAGCCACAGGAAACGCCTACAGGGGTTTCAAAAGGCGATATAGTAACATTCACAGGCGGAGGAGTTTATATCTCTTCTACGGCAGAATACGCAGCCAAGGAAAAGGACGTAGTAAGCACCTGTAAAGTAACAGGAGTAAACACCAAAGGCACGCACCCTTATCATTGCATATCACAGGACGGCAAAGGTGTATACGGTTGGGTTAATGCAGCAGATGTAAAATAGACCGATTCGGTCACAAAACGGAGGAAAATACTATGCAGATTTTAAAATGGTTACTTGTTAATTGGGATTCAGTATTGCTTATTGCTATGGTCGCAGCCTTAATTATTTACTTAATTAAGACAGGACAGACCAAAATTTTAAAACAGATTGCAATTAAGTTTGTCACGGATGCAGAGGGAGAGTGCGGGGCCGGCACGGGAATTATTAAGCTGTCGGAAGTAGTTGCAAAAATGTACGCATCCCTGCCGAGCGTGGTTAGAATCCTGTTTACGGAAAAGCAGTTGGTACAGATTGCAGAATCTGTATTAGCGGAAGCAAAAAAGAAATGGGAAGCCAACGAGAACCTTACAACGTACATTGAAAACAAGCAGCAGGCAACCCCGGCAGTGGTAACACTTGCAAAAAGTACAAAATAACAGAATATGAAGTAAACAAAAACACCCCCTTGGCTTGAAGCCTTGGGGGTTATTTTTATATTCTGACAGGATAAGGCAGCAGTACAAGAGGGGTAATACCACATTCAGAAAGTTTATATATTTTATGAGAAATGCTAATGCCGTTATCAATCCATATCATAAAACTTTGTTCCTGTAATAATTCAGAGTGGTTTGTAAAGACACAACCGCAATTTATAAGATTATCAGCAACCCACTTTTCACATTCAGCAAATTTCTTTTCTATTCGGCGGTTGTTTTCGACCGTTACCGCCTTACGGTCATTCATATATTTTTCATATTCTTTATAATCCATAATATCCTCCTTGCGTTTTTCCGGGGCAGCAGTACCGCAACCCCGGAAAGATATTTAGTTGAGTGGTTGAAGCCAAACCACATTATCAAAATTTAAGAATCCGCCGGAACGAATGATAGAAAGCAAGGCTTTTTTACCACCGCAAGGCATATATGGCTCTGTATCGCCCTTAAAGGCAAAGAAACCTTTAACCGGGTGCTTGAAGCAGTAGCCACTTGGACGAGTATAGCCAAGCGGATGTTTAAATTTAAGTTCGCCTTTAAGTCTGACAACCTCTAAAGCGTTGTTGATAGTGATTGTTTCTAATGTTCTTTCCATAGTGAATACCTCCTAAAATGTGGATAATGTGAATAACTTTGTGGGTCTGTCTTATTTTCTGTTCCTTATGATGTTATTATATACTTATATAAGTATATTTACAACCCGGAATAATTACCAAAATACTTATATAAGTATATGGAATTATTTGTGCATTTTATATACTTGTATAAGTATAGCACCTGTGATATGATAGAGAAAATAAAAAAGGAGGTGCAGCAGTTGGCAGAAGAAAAGACAGGCGGAACACCTGCAACAAAAGCAAAGAATAAATACAATGCAAAGGCTTACGACCAATTCCTTGTAACGGTCCATACAGGACAGAAAGCGGAGATTGACAGGGAAGCAAAAAAACAGGGATATAAGAGCCGTAACGAATTTGTGGTAGCAGCAATCGAAGAGAAGAAAGCGAGGGGGAAGAATGGATAAATTATTGAATTGTTGCCCCAAGTGTGGAGGTACATTAGAATTTAGTAATTTAATGCAATATTCAAATGTGTATAAAGTAACAAAAAGAGGGGAATTATCCGCAAAAAGAATAAGAAAAGAAGATAACGGGTCTATGGAATGTGGATATTTTTCATGCACTGATTGCGACTTTGTAACAGATGCAGAAATGAATTACAGGAGCAAAGATGAAGAAATAAGGATATATCAGAAAGAAGATAAGTATTACTACAAAAAAATACTTATATAAGTATAAAAAGTTGTTGACAATATACTTATATAAGTATATAATGTAATTGTAGCAAGGAGATAGCAGGAAAGGAGTTAGACAATGGAGAACGAAGAAATGAGTAAAGCTGATTTAATCGCAATGTTAGTATCAATTAGAGAAGTGGCAAGAGCCAACGGAGAACTTAAAACAGTAGAGCATATAGACAAGATTTTAGATGAAGTAAGAAAATAAAACATAAAGAGGGGGCGGACTCCAAAACAATCCTGCCACCGCCCCTTGTGTTATCACATACAGGCAGGAATTGATTTAAACGCACGGAGGTAAAAATATGGCAGAAAGAGAAAAAGAAACATTTGAAGAGTTCAGAGAAAATTACAAAGGGTTTGATTGGGAAAAAGGAGAAATTGTATTTATCCAAAAATCAAACGGTGCAAATTTTTTGATATGGAGAAAAGGCGGACCATGGGAGATTATGGCAAGAAAACACTTTGATAAGCCTGTAAGAAGTTGGAAACACACGGAAAATGTAATGGTAATAACATTGGAATTTTAAAAAGAAAGGCGGTAAGTCAAGAGAAATCAAGGCTTACCGCCTTTTTGTGTCCGATTCGGTCACAATGTTGTACTAACTATAACGCACCTACAGGAAATCTTGATTCTAAGACCAGTGATGAGGTAATCGCTCTGCTTAAGATGA
>OLOD01001066.1_pt1 | contig 18886 bp, 14 predicted proteins | sample 1671921 | NCBI WGS metagenome assembly OLOD01 (sample SAMEA3136626, study PRJEB25190) | human gut metagenome | biome: human gut; feature: human-associated habitat; material: faeces | place: Austria | collected 2013
CGGGGGTGCGTTTTCCCGCGCGCATCCACACGCTGGAAAACGGGCTGCGGGTCGGCATCATCGGCATCGTGACTGACTATGTGAACATCTGGGAAAAGCCGGAGCACCTCGCCGGCATTGCGATCACCGACCCGATCCCCGCTGTGGCCGCCGCGCTGGAAAGGCTGCGCGGACTTTCATGGCTTTGGCGAGGTCTTCTTTTTTGAGAACATAGGCCATTCGCACTTCGTCTTTGCCCATTCCGGGGGTGGTGTAGAAGCCTGAGGCGGGTGCCATGAATATGGTCTCGCCGTCAAGGTCGAAGTCACGCAGACACCACTGGCAGAATTTGTCGGCATCGTCGACGGGGAGCTTCACGACGGTGTAGAACGCTCCCATCGGGATGGGGGTGTAGCAGCCGGGGATTTTGTTTAGCTCGTCGATGAGGAATTTGCGGCGCTCGACATATTCGTTGTAGGTGGCGAGCATGTAGTCGCTGGGGGTATCTATCGACGCTTCGGCCACGATCTGTCCGAGGAGGGGAGGGCTGAGACGGGCCTGACAGAACTTCATGACGTTGGTCTTGAGCTGGGGATGCTTGGTGATGAGCGCTCCGATGCGGATGCCGCATTCGTTGTAGCGCTTCGATACGGAGTCGATGAGCACCACCTGTTCCTCGATGCCGGGAAGGTGGAAGGCCGAGATGTAGGGCGCTCCGGTGTAGCAGAATTCGCGGTAAACCTCGTCGGAAAAGAGGAAGAGGTCATATTTCTTCACAAGGTCGCGTATCTGGAGCATCTCTTTCATTGTGTAGAGGTAGCCGGTCGGATTGTTGGGATTGCAGATGAGGATGCCTTTTGTGCGCGGTGTGATAAGTTCCTCGAATTTCTCGACAGGCGGGAGGGCGAACCCTTGGTCGATGCTTGAGGGGACAGTGACGATTTTCGCTCCGGCCGAGATTGCGAAGGCCATGTAGTTGGCATAGGCCGGCTCGGGAACTATAATTTCGTCGCCGGGGTCGAGGCAGGCCATGAATGCGAAGAGCACGGCTTCCGATCCGCCGGTTGTCACGATGATGTCGTCGACATCGACCTCGATGTTGAAGCGGTGGTAGTATTCACGGAGTTTTTCGCGGAGCGAAGGGAGTCCGGCCGATGGGCTGTATTCGAGCACCTGACGGTCGATGTGTTTCAGCGCTTCGAGTCCGGCGGGCGGGGTCGGGACGTCGGGCTGTCCGATGTTGAGATGGTAGACCTTTATGCCTCTGGCCTTGGCGTCGCCGGCAAGAGGGGCGAGGCGGCGGATTGGTGATGCGGGCATGATTGTGCCGCGTTCTGATACTTTTGGCATAGTGGTTTGGTGGTGTGAGGGGGTGAATGGTAGGGGATAATTGTGTGGACCGGTTTATTCGGCGCTCTGCTCCCGGATGTTGATATATATTTCCTTGTCAATGGGAGTGAGTTCCTTGTGTCGGCGCGACATCATGCGCGATGCGGTGTCGAAGAAGCGGTCCATGATGACGGGTTTCATGCCGAGCGGCGAACCTTCGGTGAACGATGGCAGATATGTCCTCGGGAATCCTGCGCCATAGAAGTTGACACCGACACCGATGACAGTGGCGGTGTTGAACATTGTGTTGATTCCGGCCTTTGAGTGGTCGCCCATGATGAGTCCGCAGAACTGCATGTCGGTCTTGACGAAGCGTCCTTCGGCCATGCTCCAGAGTTTTATTGGTGCATATGTGTTTTTGAGGTTCGAGGCGGTGCAGCCTGCGCCGAGGTTACACCATTCGCCGATGACGGCGTTGCCGAGGAATCCGTCGTGGGCTTTGTTGGAGAAACCGGTCATCACGACATTGTTGAGCTCTCCGCCGACCTTGCAGTAAGGGCCGAGAGTGGTCGCTCCATAGATTTTTCCGCCCATGTTGACTACCGAGTGCTCGCACATGGCAATCGGTCCGCGCAGACATGCGCCTTCCATCACCTCGGCGTCGCGTCCGATGTAGACCGGGCCTTTCGACACGTTGATGTTTGCGCATTCGACTGTCGCACCCTCTTCGATGAAGAGCTGCGAGGGGTCGCCGATGAGACGGCAGCTGTCGCTGAGCGGACGGGAAGAGCGTCCGGCGGTGAGGAGTTCGAAATCGCGTCGGATGGCCTCGTCGTTGAGCATGAAGATATCCCAGACGTTGCTGAGGCGGAAAGGAGTTCCGTCATATTCGGTTTCGGAGGTCGGGTTGCCGTTGCCTCTGCGTGCGATTGTCTCTCCGTTGAAGGTGAGGGCTTCCCCAATGTTTAGGGAAAGAATGGCTTCGACAAGCTTGCTGTCGGGGTGGAGGTTGCCGGCGATGAACAGATTGTCGCCGTCAGAGGCTTCGATCATAGGATATTTCATCGACAGGTAGTCCTGAGTCGAATATGAATAGGCGCCCGGTATGGCTTTCTGCCATTTTTCGGAAATGGTGGTTATGCCGTGGCGAATGAGAGCCACCGGGCGGGTCAGCGTCAGCGGAAGCAGACGGTCGCGCGCCTCAACCGGATCGAAGAGTATGATATTTTTCATTGTGATAAAAGTCACGTTGGGTTTTATTATTATGTATAAGAATGACAAAAATACGAATTAATTGCGAAAACCTCGGTCTGGGAAGGAGTTTTTTTGTATGTAATGCGGATATTGTCGTCTAATACAACTAAATTCAAATGGCTTATCCACGAGTGTTAAATAATATTAATAGAATAAAAATGATTTCTTTGCTATATGAAAAAGTTTTTACCTTTGCAGTGAAAAGAAGCACCACAATAGTTGCAATCCTTGGACTGATAAAATTTTACGCATTAAATTTCACAATATTTGGACTAAGGAAAAAAGGCAACATTGCTCCGCTTGTCATCGCGATGATGGTTTTCAGGGCAAACGATGGTGTAGTGTAAGTATGATATAATCTCTACATTATTGGAAAGGAATAGTTTTATAACTATTTGACGCCTTTTGGCTTTGGTCCTGTTGCTCCTTGATTGAAAGGGGCAGCGGACAATTTTTTTATATATGCCATAGATTTCTGAAAGAGATAGGATTCCTATGACATGTACCGACTTTTCATTTTGACGAATGTGTTAGTTTTTTGCTGTCATTACTGATAGATTCAACGATAATCACTCCCCTTCAACCATCTGAAATTGGGAAATTTTCGCTAAATTTGCATTCGCAAGCGTAACCGCTGACAAAGACCATCCAGTAATCTTATAACGACATAAATAACTCCCTTGTAGACGCTAAGGTTTGGTCGCCTGTCAGCCTTCTTGGGCGTTTTTAGATTTAATAATGAGGCATTATAATCTCGGATTCATTTCAGACGAAGATATATATGCTCACGTAAAGAAGACAGTTGAGTCCTACAGACGTGAGATAACTCTTCTACAATTCAACGAAAATATTGTCGATCCAATAAAACTCACCTTTGACTCAAAAGTATATGGTAAGACAATTCAGCAGGCTATAGAGGATGAGTGCTTTCGTCAGATTGACAAGTCGAATAGCAATAGAATAGGATATTTCCATCAAAATCTATTCAACTATGCAGGAAACGGTTGGATAGTTCCAAAGGAAGGATTTGATGTTGAGAATGATGGCAAACATATATATGTAGAATTGAAAAACAAGCATAACACAATGAATTCGGCCTCTTCTCAAAAGACATATATGAAAATGCAAGCCAAGTTACTTGATGATGATCAAGCTACTTGCTACTTAGTTGAAGCCATTTCTAAAAAATCTAAAGACGAAACATGGAGAATTACTCTTGATAAAAGACCCCGTTCTCATAATCGTATCCGAAGGATGTCTATGGATAAATTCTACGAACTTGTTTTCGGGGATGCAAAAGCTTTTTACAAACTTTGTATGGTATTGCCTTTAATAATTGAAGATGTAGTTAGCGATAATGAAGAATTATCTCTTAACAATACAGTTTACAAGGAGCTTACAAAGGAACATTCCGATTTATTGACCGCCTTGTATCTGCTTGCGTTCTCTACCTATGAGGGCTTTGAACAATTGGTGAAGAAATAAAATATGTCTGCTCAAACAATCTCATTTAACAACTTTTCCGACCTACTTGGAGTATCTCGTGCCACTGTTGGAGCATGGGTGCGTTCAGGTAAATTTCCATATCATAAAGATGATAAAGGAAAAACTTTTTTTTATCTTTCTGAATTAAAGGGAGTGCCTGAAATTGATTCGATGATTAATTCCAAGTGGGATTTGGAGAAAGAATCCCAACCGCTGCATCATTTCACCTCTGCAGAACTGTTTGCCGGGGGTGGTGGGCTGGCTCTTGGAATAGAAAAGGCTGGATTTCATCATGTTTTTTTAAACGAATTTGATCATCATGCTTGTGAAACACTAAGACGAAATCGTCCTAATTGGAATGTGATCGAGGGTGATATTCATGATGTCGATTTCAAGCCGTTCAGAGATAAAATTGATTTTTTATCGGGTGGTTTTCCTTGTCAAGCATTCTCGTATGCAGGTAAAAGACTTGGATTTGAGGAGACAAGAGGCACTCTGTTCTTTGAACTTGCACGTGCAGTAAAGGAAATACGACCCAAAGTTTTTCTTGGAGAAAATGTGCGCGGATTGTTTGAACACGATAAGGGAAGAACGCTGCAAACCATTAAGAACGTCATTGCAGAACTCGGATATACATTGATTGAACCTCGAGTTTTGAGGGCGATACAATATGATGTTCCTCAAAAGCGTGAGCGATTAATCCTAATCGCTATTCGTAATGACATCGCGCCTCTTGTTAATTTTAAATGGCCCGACGTATCTCTTGATGTCAGAACATTGCGTGATGCCTTCTATGCAGGTTCATTATATCCTTGTGACGTACCTGCTTCACAAGGTCAAGTATATCCGGAATCTAAAAGAAAAGTAATGGAACTTGTTCCGGAAGGTGGTGATTGGAGAGATCTCCCTGCCGATGTCGCACGAGATTATATGAAAGGCAGTTATAATTTGGGCGGCGGTAAGACGGGTATGGCTCGGCGTCTTTGTATGGATGAACCAAGTCTGACTCTTACGTGTGCACCTGCTCAGAAGCAGACAGAACGCTGTCATCCAATAGAGACTCGGCCTCTTACGGTTAGAGAGTATGCACGCATACAGACATTCCCCGACAATTGGAATTTTTGTGGATCTTTATCAGCTCAATATAAACAAATTGGTAATGCTGTGCCAGTAAATCTATCATGGGCTATCGGACGTTCTTTGATAAGACTATTTAATGAGATTGCGAGTCGCGGTCTATTTGAACAGAGGGATATGTCATATAGTATAGCGCACAAGACAAAACAACATGGCCTTTTTGAAGGAATGGTATGTGAGAAACCCGTATCATATGAGAAGGAGCCTACTTAAATTTGAATCATTGTACGAGAAGTTATTTCATGCTTTCTTGCAAGGAGACATCCTTCGATTCGATTTCCATTCGATGCACAAATAATAATTCCCACCCTATGCGACATTTGCGCATAGGGTGGGAATTATTATTGACCGATAAAACTCTTATGGCTATTCGCTATAGCCCAATAATAAAACTGTTATTACGATATTAAATAAAGTTTCTTTTCTTTCAAAAAACGAGTTGTATGAGTTAATTCTGATTCAAAGAACCAATCGGCTATGTGTCAGATTGCTTCGTCCTCGACGGTTTCGAGGGGGTCGGCGTCAGCGGGGACAGGGGTATCGGCGGTGGCGGCTTCGAGTTTCTTCATGATTGAGAAAATAAACACAGCCGAGACGAGACAGATGGCCACGAGGATGCCCCAAAGGACATAGACGGGAATCTTACCCCAAAGCACCATCGGTATAGACACGAGATAGTTGCCTACGGCTGTGGCAGCGAACCATCCTCCCATCATCGAGCCTTTGAGTTTCGGAGGAGCGACTTTGCTGACAAAGCTTATGCCCATCGGCGAAAGCAGAAGTTCGGCGAAGGTCAGGAGCAGGTAGGTCGAGATAAGCCAGTTGGGCGACACTGTGGCGGTTGTCCCGACTATTGACAGCGAGCCGACGAGCATGAGACCATAGGCCACGGCTGCCATGATCATGCCATAGCCGATTTTGCGTGGAGCCGACGGCTCTTTGCCGCGTTTGGCAAGCCAGCCGAAAATGGCAAGCGAGAATGGTGTGAGCGCCACGACATAGAAGGGGTTGAACTGCTGGTATTCCTGTGGCTGTATGCCGGTGAGGGGATTGTCGGTGTGGGAGTAGAAATAGTTGAGCGCTACGGCCACAAGAGCAATGATGACGATTGAAATCACACGGCTGAGAGTGCCTTTCGACTGGAAAAGGTTGAAGAGCGCATAGACACCGATGGCGATGCTCGACAATGCCCAGACATTGAAGCCGATGCGTGTCCATCCTTCGGCCTGAGGCGAGGTGCAGCTCTTGGCAAATTCGGTTAGTGTCGCGCCGTTCTGGTGGAATACCATCCAGAAGAAAATCACCACGGCAAAGACGAGCAAAAGCGCAACGACGCGCTGCTTGGTCTGTGCGGGAGTCAGCTCCGGACCGGAATTGGCAACGGTTTTAGCCGAAACAGCCTGTTTCTTGTCGGTCAGTATGTGGGCGTATGTGCTGCGGCCGAGGAAATAGATCAGGAAGCTGACGATGAGCGAACCGCAGGCTATGGCGAAAGCATAGCTGTAGCCGGTCGAGAGTGTGGTGATATAGTCGTTTGCGAAGGCTGCAATGTCAGAACCGACGGTCATGCCGTTTTCAGAAGCGGCGGAGATAAGCTCTGCGGAGTTTTCGTGTCCGTCAAGATAATTGTTGCAGAGAGCCGGAAGCGATGCTACATACGTAAGGCCTTTGCTGTTAAGCGCAAGGTTACACATGGCGGTCGCAGCCATCGGCGCGAACATAGAACCTATGTTTATTGCCATGTAGAAAAGTGAGAAGGCTGCGTCGCGCTGTCCGCTGTAGCGGGCTTCGTTGTAGAGGTCGCCGACCATCACCTGAAGGTTGCCTTTGAACAGACCCGTACCGCAGGAAATGAGCAGCAGTGCGAATATCAGGATTATGAGTGACGAGGTGCTTCGGATGTCGGTTGGAATCGACATGATGAGGTAGCCGACAAACATGACGGCAAGTCCTGTGACTACACATTTTGAAAAGCTCCATTTGTCTGCGACCCATCCGCCGATAAGAGGCATGAAGTAGACAAGGGCGAGAAAGCCTGCGTAAATCTGACCCGATACGGTGGAGTCGAGCCCGAATTTCGCCTGCAGGAACAGCAGGAAGATCGCAAGCATGGTATAGTAGCCGAAACGCTCGCCGGTGTTGGCAAGCGCGAGCACATATAAACCTTTTGGTTGGTTGTTGAACATAAGTGCGAAGTATTAAGTACGAAGTATTAAGTACGGAGTACGAAGTACAAAGGATTGAGTACAAAGTATTGAGTACGAAGTACGAGGGTTTAAGTGCGAAGTGTTGATTTTGCAGTGGGTATTGATAAAGGATAAAGTATTTGGTCTGAAATGGTCGTGTCAGTACCAAATGCTTTATCCTTTAGAAACTTAAATTATGCTTGAATTTATGCCTTGGTCACTCGTTCGAGCCAGTTGACCATGCCGAACATTACGCCCATCGATACGATGCAGACGGCTAGGAATACGCTCCAGCACATCCACAAGGGCCATGCGTTATACATGAGCGGGCCGATCCAGAGCAGGAGGTTTCCGAGTGCTGTCGCTCCGAGCCACAGACCTTGGCAGAGACCCTGCATGTGGCCGGGGGCAACTTTCGAAACGAATGAAAGTCCGAGGGGTGAGATGAAAAGTTCGGCGACTGTCAGGAAGAAATAGAGAAGGATGAGCACCCACGGGCCTGCAAGCATGCCGGCGGTCTCTCCGACGGGCATTGCACGGAATTCAGTAGCCGAGGGATAGCCTGAAACAGCCGAGAAGATAGCGAGGAAAAGGAAGGCGAGACCTGCGAGTCCCATACCGATGGCAATCTTCTTGGGGGTGGAGATTTCGATGCCACGGCGGCTGAGCATGGCGAAGAGAGCCATGACCACGGGAGTGAGGACAATCACGAAGAACGGATTGACTGCCTGCCAGATTTCAGGTGCGATAGTTGATGTGTCGACGAAATCGCGTGCGAAGAGCGAGAGCGAAGTGCCGTTCTGATGGAACGAGAACCAGAAGAAGATAACCACGCCGAGCACTGCGAAGAGAGCCATCATGCGCTGTTTGATCTCCTTGGCCATTGCACGGCGTTCTTCGTCAGAGATGCTGACAGAGGCCGTCTTGGCTTTGGCCGACGGGTTGGGAAGTCCCTTCTTGTAGATGAGGAAGATTGCGAGCGAGAGCACCATTGCCGCTACCGAAGCGATGAACGAATAGTGGACACCGGTGTTGAACACTTCAAGATACTGGCTGCAGAAAGCCTGAATGTCGCCGGCCGCATTTCCGCCTGTGGCTGTGATGAGCGAGTAGAGGTTGTTGATATTTTCGGTCGACATATTGTCGGTCACGCTCAGATATTCATGGCAGAGCGCGGGGAGTTTGGCATTGTAGGCGAGATTGTGGACACCGAGCCACCAGCTGCGGAGCATGGGGGCGACGAAGGGGGCGATGAGACCGCCGACATTGATGAACACATAGAAAATCTGGAATCCGGAGTCGCGCTTGGAGGCATACTTCGGATTGTCGTAGAGCTGGCCTACGATTGCCTGCAGGTTGCCTTTGAAGAGGCCGTTGCCGAATGCAATCAGGAAGAGGGCGAAGCAGGTCATCGGCAGGAGCCATGAGATATTCTCGCTTGTGGAGAGGATGGGAATCGACAGGAGGAGATAGCCTGAACACATCACGATGAGACCGCTGATGATTGTGCCCTTGTAGTTTTGTGTACGGTCGGCAATCACACCTCCGACAAGGCTGAGCAGGTAGATGCCGGCATAGAAGAAGGAATAGATAAGGGTACTCGTCTCTTCGCTGAGTCCGAATTTCGAACATAGAAACAGCACCAGCACGGCGTTCATGATGTAGTAGCCGAAGCGTTCGCCCATATTGCTGAGGGCGGCTGGAATAAGGCCTTTAGGTTGGTCTTTAAACATAGGGATGAAATTTTGCTTGTAAAGTTACTTTTTCAGGTATCGGTTATTTTCGTGATTGGTTTGTTGTCGCAGGAGAGGGGGAGACTTTCGGCAAAAATACAAAAAATATCATTAAAACATAATATAGTCAAATAAAAATGAGGTGAGCTTTTGGCCGATTTTGTAATTTTGTGGCTGTAAAAACATATTTTTAGGTCAACCGCCTGATTAATTAAAATAGCTATGGATAGTACGAAGTTTATCGTCAGTTTCGACAGCCGGAGGCTCGGCTACGGCAATGTGGTGCTCGCCAATTCGCATGCGTCTTATATCCCGGAGGGTGTCACTGTGATTCTCGGGCCGAACGGTGCTGGAAAATCGACTCTCGGACTTGTTATCGAAAAGGGGCGTTATGCCTACGGTAACCGTCTGCGGTTCTGCCGTCCCGACATGAAGGTGAAGATGCTTGCTTTCACTGATATCCATTCACTTACGGGCATCGAAGTGACCCGCTACGACCAGCGCCTTGAGGCTACGGTCAATGACCTCGTGCCGACTGTCGGCGAGATACTCGGCGATAAAGCTGTTTCCGAAAAATGGACGGAGCTATGCAATGCCTTCGCCCTTCGCGATGTCGTCGGTAAACGCATCAACTATCTGTCGAGCGGTGAATTGCGCAAGCTGTTGATAATAAACGCGCTCCTTGAAGCGCCTGACCTCCTGATTCTTGACAATCCCTATATCGGTCTCGACGAGCTTTCGCGCTCCGAGCTTGACAAGGCGATTAAGGGCATAGCTGAGGGGGGTGTCGGTATCGTGCTCCTGTTGTGTGACCCTGCCGAGATTCCTGCCTATACGGATTCTGTTATCGCCATATCCGGCAATGAGGTCTCAGCCCCCGAGACAAGCCCCGAAGCCATTGACGCGCTCCGCTCGCGGCCATTGCCGTCAGTGCCTGAAATGACTCTTCAGGATCTTCCGGCTCAGAAGGAAAGCGCCGGAGAGTTTGAGGTGGCTTTCGCCATTGAGGACGGTCACGTGCGCTACGGTGGCAAATCAGTCCTTGAAGGGGTCGACTGGACGGTCTGTGCCGGACAGCGGTGGGCGCTGACCGGGGCTAACGGTTCAGGTAAATCGTTGTTGCTTAGCCTTGTCTGCGCGGACAATCCGCAGGCTTATGCCAACCGTATCACTCTCTTTGACCGCCGTCGCGGGTCGGGCGAGAGCATCTGGGAGATAAAGGATCGCATTGGTTACGTCTGTCCGGAGATGCAGCTGTATTTCCGTTCGGCTCTGCCTGTTGAGGAAATCGTGGCGGGAGGGCTTCGCAACTCTCTTTCACAGTTCCGCAAGCCCACATCCGATGAGCTTGACGAGGCGCGCACTTGGTTGAGGCTTCTCGACATAAGCCACATCGCCGACCGACGGTTTCAGGAGCTTTCGTCCGGTGAGCAGCGGCTCGTGCTTCTGGCCCGGGCATTCATCAAGCAGCCGTCGCTGCTTATTCTTGACGAACCTCTCCACGGACTTGATGCCGCTCACAAGGAGCGTGTCCGCCTTCTCATCGATCTCCTTGTCAGCCGCAACGGAACGTCGCTGATATTCGTGACACACTACACCCGCGAAATCCCATCGAGCGTCACGCAGGTCAAGACCTTGCAAAAAATCTGACATTCCCGGGTAATTAAACTTTTCGGTTGAAATTTATGTTATTTATTTTGCAGAGAGAATAAATTTTATTATCTTTGCAATACCTTATCGCCCTTAGGTGGAAAATACTAAGGCTCGCCCGCCTCAATTCAAAGGTGGGCTTATTTTTTATGGATAAACAACGAGTAATAGTTTATATAGACGGATTTAATTTCTATTACGGGCTCAGGAAGGATGCACGGTGGAAGAAATATTATTGGCTGGATATAGTCAAACTGTTTGAGATGTTTATGCGTCCCAATCAAGAGCTTGTTGCCGTAAAGTATTTCTCGGCAAGAGTCGATGATATTGAGCAAAGTTTACGTCAAAGTGCATTTTTTCAGGCAAACAAGGAGAATCCTAAATTCAGGCTGATTCTTGGTAAATATCTGAAAAAAGAGATTGTTTGCTTCAAGTGTGGTAATCGGATTCATACCCATGAGGAAAAAGAAACTGATGTGCGTATCGCAACTCAGATTGTGGCAGACGCGTATCAGAATAATTGTGATCTCGCTATTGTCGTATCTGCTGATAGCGATATGATTCCTGCAATAGAATTGGCAATGGAAGCCGGGCATAAGGTTGTTGTTTATTTTCCTCCGCACCAGTATTCAAGTAATCTTGCGTCGATGGCATCCAGTAAGCCTGTTCAGCTCAAACAATACGAGAGTCGATTCAGACAATGTATTTTGCCTGATGTGGTTCATCTTGCAATTCCGGATTTTGATTTGAACATTCCTCCAAAGTGGAAAGCTTTTCAATAGAAGGTATTTCCCGATTTACAATGAAATATTTCGCTTTTGCAGACTGTGTTTTTTAATGGAGTGGCCGTATGCGCTGAGGTAGCCTCATTTATCGGGCTATCCTTAGCTGTTTCTAATAAAATATTTGTAAATTTGCACTCTTGAAAAATAACCATACAATTTCTATAACATCATGGCAAAGAAAGCATTGTTAATGATTCTCGACGGATGGGGAATCGGCAATCACTCAAAGAGCGACGCGATTTTCTCTACTCCGACCCCCTATTGGGACTATCTCGTAAACACATATCCCCACAGCGAGCTTCAGGCTTCAGGTGAAAACGTCGGTCTTCCCGACGGCCAGATGGGCAACTCGGAAGTGGGACACCTCAATATTGGAGCCGGTCGCGTGGTCTATCAGGACCTTGTGAAAATCAACAAGGCATGCAAGGACGGTTCGATCCTCACCAACCCTGAAATCGTAGATGCGTTCACCTATGCCCGCGACAACGGCAAGGCCATCCATTTTATGGGGCTTACCAGCGACGGTGGCGTTCACTCGTCGCTCGACCATCTCTATGCGCTCTGCGACATCGCGAAGCACTACGGTCTTGAAAAAGTCTACATCCACTGCTTCATGGACGGTCGTGATACCGACCCCCGCAGCGGCAAGGGCTTTATCGAGGCTCTCGAAGACCACTGTGCCAAGTCGGCCGGAAAAATCGCTTCGATTATCGGCCGCTATTATGCAATGGATCGCGACAAGCGCTGGGAGCGTGTCAAAGTGGCCTACGACCTTCTCGTGAAAGGCGAAGGCAAGCAGGCTGCCGACATGGCCGAAGCTGTGCAGGAGAGCTACAATGACGACGTTACCGACGAGTTCATCAAGCCTATCAACAACTCGACTGTCGACGGAACTATCAAGGAAGGCGACGCAGTGATTTTCTTCAACTACCGCAACGACCGCGCCAAGGAGCTCACCGTAGCCCTCACCCAGCACGACATCCCCGAAGCCGACATGAAGGTTGTCCCCGGACTCCAGTATTACTGCATGACTCCCTACGACGCTTCGTTTACCGGCGTACACATCCTCTTCCCGAAAGAGAATGTCGAGAACACTCTTGGCGAATATCTGTCGAGCCTCGACAAGAAGCAGCTCCACATCGCCGAGACCGAGAAGTATGCCCATGTGACATTCTTCTTCAACGGCGGACGCGAAGAGCCTTACGAGGGCGAGGAGCGCATACTTGTAGCTTCTCCGAAGGTTGCCACCTATGACCTCAAGCCCGAAATGAGCGCCTATGAGGTCAAGGACAAACTCGTCGAGGCCATCAAGGAGGAAAAATATGACTTCATCGTCGTGAACTACGCAAACGGCGACATGGTGGGCCACACCGGTGTCTACGAAGCAATCTGCAAGGCCGTGAAGGCAGTCGACGAGTGTGTCAAGGACACCGTTGAGGCAGCCAAGGAAGCCGGCTATGAAGTCATCATCATCGCTGACCACGGCAACGCCGACAATGCGGTCAACGCTGACGGCACTCCCAACACCGCCCACTCGCTCAACCCTGTGCCCTGTATCTATGTGACAGAGCGCAAGGACGCCAAGGTCGAGGACGGCAAGCTGGCAGACGTAGCTCCCACCATGCTTAAGATTATGGGCCTTCCGCAGCCCAAGGAGATGACCGGCCACGCCCTCATCGACTGATGATTTTCAAAAATTATTGATGGAATCAATCAAACGACTCTATAAGATTGGCCACGGCCCGTCGAGTTCTCACACGATGGGGCCTCTGAAGGCTGCTCAGGAGTTTGGCTCCCTTCACCGGGATGCCGCATCGTTTACTGTGACCCTTTACGGCGCTCTTGCGGGCACCGGAAAGGGTCACATGACTGATGTGGCGATACTTGGCGAGCTTGAGAAGATTGCCCCGACCACCATACTCTGGCAACCCGACATATTTTTGCCGTTCCACCCCAACGGGATGACCTTTGCCGCGTTTGACAGCGAAGGGCACGAGACAGACCGCCGTACGGTCTATTCGATCGGCGGAGGTGACATAGTGAACGAGGGCGAGGACCGTCCGCAGGTGCGCGATGTCTATCCCCTGAGCAAGATAGCCGATATTCTTGCTTGGGCCGACAAGTCGGGCAAGAGTTTCTGGGAATATGTCGAGGAATATGACGACCCCGACGTGTGGGACTATCTGGCGGAAGTCTGGAAAGTTATGAAAGAGGCGGTCGAGCGCGGAATCGATGCCGAAGGGGTGCTCCCCGGAGGGCTTGGCGTGCGCCGCAAGGCCGTCAGCTACTATCTCCATGCCTCCGGCCACAACGACAGCCTTCGTTCGCGCGGGCTTGTCTATGCCTATGCTCTTGCCGTCAGTGAGGAGAACGCATCAGGCGGCCGGATTGTGACCGCTCCGACCTGCGGGTCGTGCGGAGTGCTCCCGGCAGTCCTCTATCATCTTTCGACTTCAAAGGGCTTTTCCGACAAACGCATACTCCGTGCGCTTGCGACAGCCGGACTTTTCGGCAGTGTCGTCAAGCATAATGCCTCGGTCTCCGGTGCGGAGGTCGGTTGTCAGGGAGAGGTCGGCGTGGCATGCGCAATGGCCGCCGCCGCTGCGAGCCAGCTTTTCGGAGGTACGCCCGCACAGATTGAATATTCTGCTGAAATGGGTCTCGAACACCATCTCGGACTCACCTGCGACCCTGTCTGCGGACTTGTGCAGATTCCCTGTATCGAACGTAACGCCTATGCCGCGGCCCGTGCGCTTGACAGCAACCTCTATGCCTCGTTCTCCGACGGGCGTCACTCAGTGTCGTTCGACCGTATCGTCGAGGTAATGAAGCAGACCGGCCACGATCTTCCCTCAATCTATAAAGAAACGGCCCAAGGCGGTCTGGCCATCATCAAATGACAGGTCTCCGCTGCTCTACACTCATAAACATAATCTCAATTCCATAAGAAACCAATCCTCACCCTCCTCTCATATTTCGAAAGGCATCATGACACGAAAGTATGACTATCTCGTAATCGGTTCAGGCATAGCAGGCATGAGCTTTGCCTTGAAAGTAGCGTCGAAAGGGCGCGTGGCACTCATCTGCAAGACCACTCTTGACGAAGCCAACACGGCTCTCGCTCAGGGAGGCGTGGCTTCTGTCACAAATCTCGAAGTTGACGACTTCGAAAAACATATCAACGACACCATGATTGCCGGCGACTGGCTCAGCGACCCCGAGGCAGTCCGCAAGGTGGTGACCGAAGCTCCTGCGCAGATACGCGAGCTGATAGACTGGGGTGTCGAGTTCGACAGGAAGGCCGACGGAACTTTTGATCTTCACCGCGAGGGCGGCCATTCGGAATTCCGTATCCTCCACCATGCCGACAACACCGGCTTCGAGATTCAGGAATCGCTCATCGAGGCTGTCAGAGCAAATGAAAACATCGATATTTTCGAACATCATTTTGCAATCGAGATAATAACCCAGCATCATCTGGGAAAGATCGTGACCCGCCGCACTCCCGATATAACCTGCTACGGGGCATACGTGCTCGACACCGTCACCGGCGTGGTCGATACATTCCTATCGCGCATCACACTCATAGCCACCGGAGGTGTCGGGGCGGTCTATCAGACAACGACCAATCCGCTTGTGGCGACAGGCGACGGAATCGCGATGGTCTACCGTGCCAAGGGAACGGTGAAGGACATGGAATTCATACAGTTCCACCCGACCGCGCTCTATCATCCCGGCGACCGTCCGAACTTCCTCATCACTGAAGCCATGCGCGGCTACGGCGCTGTGCTCCGCAACCTCAAGGGCGAGGAGTTCATGCACAAATATGACCCGCGCCTGTCGCTCGCACCACGCGACATCGTTGCCCGTGCCATTGACTCGGAAATGAAACTTACAGGCGACGACCACGTGTATCTCGACGTGACACACAAGGACCCTGAGGAGACACGCAAGCATTTTCCGAACATCTATGCCAAATGTCTGTCGCTCGGCATTGACATCACCAAGGACTACATACCTGTAGCACCTGCGGCCCACTACCTCTGCGGAGGCATCAAGGTCGACGGAAACGCTGAGTCGTCGATACATCGGCTCTATGCTGTTGGCGAATGCTCGTGCACAGGCCTCCACGGCGGCAACCGTTTGGCATCCAATTCGCTGATAGAGGCTGTTGTCTATGCCGACGCGGCTGCGAAACATGCCGTAGCCAATGCCTCGCACTATGATTTCCGCACCGATGTCCCCGAATGGAACGACGAGGGTACTCGCCACACCGAGGAAATGGTGCTCATCACCCAGAGCATCAAGGAAGTCAACCAGATTATGGGTACGTATGTGGGCATCGTTCGCTCCGACCTTCGCCTTGACCGTGCATGGAATCGCCTCGACATTCTCTATGAGGAGACCGAGAAGCTTTTCAAGCAATCGAAGGCATCGCGTGAAATCTGCGAGCTGCGCAACATCATTAATGTCGGTTACCTGATCATGCGTCAGGCCAAGGAACGCAAGGAGTCCCGAGGTCTGCACTACACGGTCGACTATCCTCCCGTCCCACACGGGCCTGAGACCATAGATTAGGACGGCGTTACAATAAAACACCGGTTTCGGGTGTTATAATAATGTATGACACAACTCAATAGAATCTTCATATCAATTATCATGACGGCTCTGTGTGCGCTCTGCGCATACAGCAGCCCTGTCATGTTGCCCGACACGGATGTTACCGTGGCCGATGACCCCATAAAGGTCGGCAGCGGCCGTGTGAAACCGTTGCAGGGCTATTACTTTTTTGACGGCGAGGACGGCGAAAATACTCTGATGCTCGTGCTTGCCGATGTGACAGTCTATCCGCCGCTGAAGTTCAAAAACAAAAAGGAAGAGGAATTCTACTGGAAGACGGTCCGCGATGTCAAGAAGACTCTTCCATATGCCAAACTCATCTGCGAGACGCTTATCGAAACCTATGAGTACATAGAGACATTTCCGACCCAGAAGGAGCGGGAGGAACATCTGAAAAAGATGGAGGGGGCGGTTTTCGAACAGTATAAGCCGGCTCTTAAGAAATTTACGAAGTCACAGGCACAGATGCTTGTCAAGCTAATCAACCGCGAGACCAACCAGTCGAGCTACAATATCCTGAAAGCCTTTCTCGGCTCATTCCGTGCCGGGTTCTGGCAGACATTCGGACGTATATTCGGTGTCAATCTCAAGACATCCTACAAGCCTGACACCGACCGCAAGGATGCTATAGTCGAGCGCGTCGCCACGATGGTGGAACTGGGGCAGCTCTAATGCAGTCGTCGCAGCAAAGTCGCATGCACAGGCTTTCCGGACACCCATAATAAAATTAAATCGGCAGATTTTTAGATTTGGTAAATGAATGTCCTGCTGCCGGACATCGCTTTACCATTCAGGCAAGATCAAACCTCGTCGCTGTAAATTTAATATCAGTGTCAGATAAATATCTATAAACATCCGATTACCAATAAAATCCCCACAGATAATCCTAATGATAGGGATTCGCACACAATTAATTTTACACCAGAGCGTTATTGATGATTTCAAACGTTTTATCGGGTAGCAATAATAAGTTGTATTTTTTTTGTAAATATTTGTTAAATTAGTCTTTTTGTGGGGTAGATTTAGTTAAATAATAGGTTTGGTATTGTATTTTTAATTAAAATTTAGTATATTTAGCCTCATTATAACTAAACTTAACTAAAACACCGCCATGAATTCAAATCAGTTATGCTATTTCCTTGCAGCTTCGCTGCTCATGCTACTTGCCGTAGCCGCTCCCGTGCGTGCTGCTGCACCTCAGACAACAGAGTCGGAAAATCCCGACGGTATCTGGAATGTGGTGGTCGTCGTGCCCGATATCGAAGCCGTCCGCTCCTGCGCCCGCTGACCCACCTCACAGACGGTTGACTTGTCGGGTCTATGAGCTTACGGCATTCTGAGTTATCAGGTTATTACCAAAAATTAGATAAGTAATGATTTAGTAATTCATCAATTGCTCCATTTAGTAGTGTAAGTAATAAAATAATGTATAAGGTATGAAAGAGCCTTATCTACATTATCTATAATAGAATAATTGATGGGAAAATAAAGGATATTCATTTAAATTATATACAATGAAAATATGTAATGCTTTATTGTGTGGCTTTGCCCTAATGTTTAGTGCGTGTAGTAGTAATAGTGATGTGGCTGATAATGAGCGTAAGGATATAGTGCTGGACGGCAGTGAAATAGCTATTGTCGATACGCAGATCAGCTCTGCCTTTGATATGCTGCGTTACTTTGACTCCAATTCAAAGGAAGGTAATTTCATGGTGTCACCTCTGAGCATACAGTTTTCACTCGGTATGCTTGCCAACGGTGCGCAGGGAAAAACACTCGATGAGATTACTGCCGCCCTTGGTAGCCACTCCCTCGACGAGCTGAACGACCTTAATAAACGCCTCCTCTCCGAACTGCCCAAAGCTGACAAGAAGACCACTATCCGCAGTGCTAACTCCGTGTGGCTTAACAAGGGTTTAAATGTCCATCCGGAGTATTCACGTTCCGTAGCAGACTTCTATCGCGCCGAGGCTGCGACGGTCGACCTTTCGACTGAGGAGACCATGAAAAGAATCAATGACTGGTGTTCCTCAAAAACCGAAGGCATGATTCCGACCGTAATCAAAGAACCTTACACGGACAATACAGCATTTGTTATGCTTAACGCCTTGTATTTCAAAGGTGAATGGCAAAATCCGTTTAAAACTGAGAACACTGTAAACAAGGAATTCACCAATGCCGACGGAACAGTCTCGAATGTTGCCACTATGTGTAAAAAGGAATATATGCCCTATTTCAAAACGGAGAAATATGAACTTGTCCGCATGAATTACGGCAACGGCGCATATGCGATGACTCTGCTGCTCCCGTCGAAGGACTCGTCGCTCGGCGAGGTGTTGCAGACACTCGATGCGGAAGCTTGGGCAGCTTGGAAAAGCAACCGGGTAGTCAAAGATTGTATGCTTGAAATGCCGAAATTCACGATAGACACCCGTTTTGATCTCGACGGTTATTTTGGAAGTATGGGCATCAAGGAGGTTTATGATGCCAATAAGGCCGATCTGTCGGCGATGTCTGACAGGGCCGTGCATCTGTCGAGATCAGAACAGTTTACCCGTATTGAAGTTGATGAAAAAGGGACAGTTGCTACGGCTGTCACGAAGCATGAATCGTGGGATACCGATGTTTACTTTGAGCCGGTAGAATTCCATATCGACCGTCCGTTTGCTTTCATTATTGAGGAGACATCGACAGGCGCAGTTCTCTTTACAGGCCGTGTGAATAAACT
>OLOD01001067.1_pt1 | contig 18875 bp, 10 predicted proteins | sample 1671921 | NCBI WGS metagenome assembly OLOD01 (sample SAMEA3136626, study PRJEB25190) | human gut metagenome | biome: human gut; feature: human-associated habitat; material: faeces | place: Austria | collected 2013
AGGGCCAAGCCACTGCCCGGCGGCATCGTATCCTGTGCGGCTGGCGGGGCTGAGCTTTGCCTGCCCCGCCAGGTGGCGGATCACATCCGCAGCGCTGCGGGCGGGGTAAACTGTCAGCTGCTCGGCCACGGCGGCTTCGGCGGCGTTTTCGGCAGGAACAAACAGCTCGGTCACGCCCGCCTTTTGGGCGGCAAGGGCCATGGGCAGGGCACCGGCAATGGGGCGCAGTGTGCCATCCAGCCCAAGCTCACCCAAAAATGCCTGGTGCGGCTCTGGCTGTGGGATGTACTGCTGCGCCGCCAAAATGCCGATGAACACCGGCAGGTCATACAAACTGCCGGTCTTGCGCACATCGGCGGGGGCCAGGTTGACGGTAACATGGCTGGCGGGCCAGGGGCAGTTCAGGTTTTTGATGGCGCTGCGCACCCGCTCGCTGCTTTCCTTCACGGCGGAATCCGGCAGGCCCACCATGGCAAATTTGGGCAGACCGCCGCTGATGTGGGTTTCCACGGTAACGGGGTAGCCATCCAGCCCTGTTACCCCCAGGCTGACAACGTGTGCATACATGGCGCAGCCAACTCCTTTTTTCAACAAATTGCGTACTTTGATTATTTTCAGTATATCCTGTTCCGCCCGCGGCGGCAAGCATATTTTTTGTGCCCAAAATCTGTCTTGACGCTGTAGGGTAAAAAACAGGCAAAGCCCCGGCAAAAGGCCGGAATTCCAGCTTTTTTTGATTGACAACGCAAACTAAAATTGATATATTTAATTTGAACAAGTAAATTTACCCAAAACTTTTACAGGGTAAGAAAGTGATGGTGTCCAAAATGTATAAAGAAATGTACAGCCGTTGGCTTGCTGCCAACCTGGATGACCCCGACCTGAAGCCGGAGCTGGAATCGATTCAGAACGATGACGCTGCCATTCAGGATCGTTTTGCCGTTGCCCTTAAGTTCGGCACTGCCGGTCTGCGCGGTGTGATCGGCGCCGGTACCAACCGCATGAACGTGTATGTTGTGCGCCAGGCTACCCAGGGCCTTGCCAACTGGGTCAAGACCCAGGGCGGCACCCAGACCGTTGCTATCAGCTATGACAGCCGCATCAAGAGCGATGTGTTTGCCAAGGCTGCTGCCGAAGTTCTGGCCGCCAACGGCGTAAAGGTGCGCATTTACAGCGCCCTGATGCCGGTTCCCGCACTGAGCTTTGCTACCCGGTATTATAACTGCAACGCCGGTATCATGGTAACGGCATCCCACAACCCGGCCAAGTACAACGGCTATAAGGCCTACGGCCCCGATGGCTGCCAGATGACCGATGAGGCCGCTGACATCGTGTACGCCGAAATCCAGAAGACCGACATCCTGACCGGCGCCAAAACCATGCCGTTTGCCGAGGGGCTGGAAAAGGGCATCATCGAATACGTTGGCGATGACTGCATCAACGCCCTGTACGAAGCAATCGAAGCCCGCTCCATCCGTCCCGGTATCTGCAAGACCGCCGGCCTGAAGCTGGTTTACAGCCCGCTGAACGGCTCCGGCCTGGTTCCGGTCACCCATGTTCTGCATGACATCGGCATTACCGATATCACCGTTGTGCCGGAACAGGAAAAGCCGGACGGCAATTTCCCCACCTGCCCGTACCCCAACCCCGAAATTTTCGAGGCTCTGCGCCTTGGCCTGGAACTGGCCGAAAAGTCTGGTGCAGACCTGATGCTGGCCACTGACCCCGATGCTGACCGCGTTGGCATTGCCGTTAAGTGCAAGGATGGCAGCTATGAGCTGCTTTCCGGCAACGAAGTCGGCGTTCTGCTGCTGGATTACATCTGCGCGGGCCGCATTGAGCAGGGAACCATGCCCAAAGACCCCGTCATGTGCAAGTCCATCGTGTCCACCCCGCTGGCGGACAAGGTGGCCGAGCATTACGGTGTTGAGTGCCGCAATGTGCTGACCGGCTTTAAGTGGATCGGCGATCAGATCGCCAAGCTGGAAGCTGCTGGCCAGGTTGACCGCTTCATCTTTGGCTTTGAGGAAAGCTATGGCTACCTGGCTGGTCCTTACGTCCGCGATAAGGATGCCATCATCGGCTCTATGCTGATTTGCGAAATGGCTGCTTATTACCGCGCAAAGGGCAGTTCCATCAAGGAAGAGCTGGAGCGCATTTACGCCGAGTATGGCCGCTACCTGAACAAGGTTGACAGCTTTGAGTTCCCGGGCCTGTCCGGCATGGACAAGATGGCGAGCATTATGTCCGGCCTGCGCGAGAACCCGCCCAAGGACTTTGGCGGTGACGCCGTTGTAAAGGTTGTGGACTATAAAAAGCCTGAAGAGACCGGTCTGCCCGCCGCCAACGTGCTGATCTACACCCTGGCATCCGGCTGCACCGTTGTGGTGCGCCCCTCCGGCACCGAGCCGAAGATCAAGACCTACTTTACCACCAAGGGCAAAGACCTGGCCGAAGCCGAAGCCAAGAAAGAAGAACTGGCCGCTGCCGTTAAGCCGCTGCTGGCATAATGTGATTCCATAGGTTTGGCGCTTTTGGGCCGCCTGCTGTAATACGCAGACGGCCTTTTTTGTATACAGCCCCCTAGCCGCCGCAGTGAGGAAATAACGCGCATTTTCAGGCTCCGCTTGGGGAATCACCCCTCAGTCACCTTCGGCGACAGCTCCCCTCGAAGGGGAGCCAAAGGCTTTGCGGAAAAGTGTTGCGGCATCTGCTACAAGGCCCCGGAACGGTCAAGACCGTTCCCTACAGAGCATTTTATTGTGTGCGGCCAACCCACAAACACCCAGTAGGGCGGGGGTACCCGACTCCGCCGGAAACTTACCGGAGCAGATACAAAAAACGTGTGATGTACTTTGCCCCACAGTAGGAGACGGCGTCCTCGACGTCCCGGATGGGCATATAAATGATTGCACTTTTGCTGGCAATTTGCCGCCGCAAAAGATTGCCCGCACTACTTGACAAAACACAAAAACTCTGGTAAAATACTCTAGCAATCGTTCAGAGGGCTGCTCCACACGCACAGGATGGCGTCTGCTGGTAGCCGAAATTCGAAGATTGTGATGAGCACATATATCAAGTATGGCTCCCTTTAGTCATGATCGAGAAAGAGGTGAAATGAAAATGAAGCAGGGTATTCATCCCAACTATGTGGATTGCACCATTACCTGCGCATGCGGCAACGTGATCCATACCCGCGATACCAAGCCGGAGATCCGCGTTGAAGTTTGCAGCAAGTGCCATCCCTTCTACACCGGCAAGCAGAAGCTGGTTGACACCGGCGGACGTGTTGAGCGCTTTAAGCGCCGCTACGCCAACAAGGCTGGCAAGTAATTGCATTAAGGTTTTGTATACCGCAGATGGCAACATCTGCGGTATTTTTTTCAAATACATCATCTTGCATCTCAAAGGAGAACCCCTATGCCGGACTATCAAACGATCCGCGGTATTTCCACCTTTGAATATGAAGAAAAGCGCTCCCGCTTTATTGCTTCCGCTGCGTTTGCCGATACCGAGGAAGCTGCCCTTGCCCACCTGAACCGCATCAAAGCGGCCAACCGCACCGCGCGGCATAATGTGTATGCCTATGTTCTGCGCGAGGGCGGCCGCACCCGCTACAGTGATGACGGCGAACCCGCCAAAACCGCCGGTACCCCCGTGCTGGAAGCCATCGGCCATGCGGGGCTTTCGGATGTGATCGTGGTGGTTACGCGGTACTTTGGCGGAGTTCTGCTGGGCACCGGCGGGCTGGTGCGGGCCTACACCGCGGCGGCATCCGGAGCCTTGCAGCAGGCGGAGATTGTCAGCATGCGGCTGGTGACGGATTGCGCCGTGACCGTGCCATACCCCAAGTTTGAACAGGCCCAGCGGATGATCGCAGCCGCCGGGGCCAAACTGCAGGAACCGGAGTATGCCGACGCTGTGACCCTGCGCTGGCGCATGCCTGCCGGAACCGAAGAAGCCCTGTGCCATGACCTGAGCGAGCTGACCCGCGGCAGTGCCGAAGTGACGATCAGCAAACCACTTTACGCAGCTTTTTGATGCTGCGCAGTCATTTCTGGCAAGAAAGCAGAATTTCCCATGAAATTTTTACATTTCATACAAGTGTTTGGCGGCTTTTTATCGTATTTATAATATAGAGAGCTGTTTTTGGGCATGATATGCCCAACGGGGAACCGGATAGGGGAAAGGAGGCTGCGCCGTGACTGTGCGGGAAGAGACCCAGACAATTGAACGCCTGACCTTAAGCCCCTATGCCGCTTTAAGTGAGCAGAGCTTTGGCCGCCGCACCCCGGAACCGGAAGATGACCTGCGGACCTGCTACCAGCGTGACAGGGACAGAATTTTGCACTGTAAAAGTTTCCGGCGGTTGAAGCAGAAAACACAGGTGTTTCTTTCGCCGGAGGGCGACCACTACCGCACCCGGCTGACCCACACGCTGGAAGTCAGCCAGATTGCCCGAACCATTGCCCGCGCCCTGCGGCTGAATGAGGACCTGACCGAAGCCATTGCCCTGGGGCATGATCTTGGCCACACCCCATACGGCCACGCGGGGGAGCGCGCACTGAACCGGCTGTGCCCCGGCGGGTTTACCCACTACCGCCAAAGCCTGCGGGTGGTGGACTACCTGGAAAAGGACGGCAAGGGCCTGAACCTTTGCTGGGAGGTGCGCAACGGGATTATTACCCACACCAAAGGCGCCTGGGCCCGCACGATGGAAGGCTGTACCGTGCGCTATGCGGACCACATTGCCTTTTTGAACCATGATATTGAGGATGCTGTGGCCGCCGGTGTGCTGAACCCCGCCGCCCTGCCGCGGGATGCCGTGCAGGTGCTGGGAGATACCAAATCCCGGCGCATCACCACAATGATCACCGACCTTGTGGCAAACAGCGCAAACTGCAAAAATGGGAAAATGCAGTTTTCCCCCGAAGTGGAGGAGGCATACGGTGTGCTGAAAGACTTTATGTACAGCACGGTGTATGTGGACAAGGATGCCAAGCGCGAAGAGAAAAAAGTGGACAAGATGATCGAAGCGCTGTATGAGCGCCTTTGCGCGGACCCCACGCTGATGCCTAATTTTTATATGCAGGTGGCATATCACCAGGGAATGGACCGTGCCGTGGCGGATTATATTTCCGGCATGAGCGATGAATTTGCTACCCGCCTGTTTGAGGAGCTGTTTGTGCCGCAAAAGTGGCAGGTGCTATAAAATTGGCAGTATGTTAGAGCACTGCCGCCCGCCCCGAAGAGGCGCACATTGTGCGCCCGCTACGATATATACGCGAAAGGAGGCCCGGAGCCCCATTGATCCCACAGGAATACATACAGGAAGTGGTTGCACGCAATGATATTACCGAAGTAATCGGCCAATATGTGCAGCTGCGTCATCGCGGGCGGACCTATACCGGGCTGTGCCCTTTCCATAACGAGAAAACCCCTTCGTTTACCGTCTACCCGGATACCCAAAGTTTTTACTGCTTTGGCTGCGGTGCGGCGGGGGATGTGATTAACTTTGTGCGCAAAATTTCCAACCTGGGCTATGTGGAAGCTGTTAAACAGCTGGCGGGCCGCGCCGGGATGCCCATGCCGGAGGAGGACGACCAGGAAAGCCGTTCCCGCTCCCGCCTGTTGGAGATCAACCGCAACGCCGCGCGCTATTTTTATGACCAGCTCAACGCCCCAACGCCGGAAGCCGCCATGGCCCGCCGCTACTGGCGCGAAAAACGCGGCCTTTCGGATGCGGCCATCCGCCGGTTTGGCCTGGGCTATGCACCGGAAGATTTTGTCGGCCTTCTGCACTACCTGCGCCACCGCGGCTTTACCGAGCCGGAATTGGAATCCTCCGGCCTTGTCAAGCGTAGCGCCAAGGGCAATCTGTATGATATCTTCCGCCACCGCGTGATGGTGCCCATCATTGATGTGCGGGGCAATATCATTGCGTTCGGCGGGCGCGTGATGGATGATTCCAAGCCGAAATACATCAACTCGCCCGAAACGATGGTCTACCACAAATCCCGCACGCTGTTTGCGCTGAATGTGGCAAAAAAATCAACGTCCAAGCGGTATATCCTCTGCGAAGGGTATATGGACGTCATCTCGATGCACGAAGCCGGGTTTGATACCGCTGTCTGTGCCTGCGGCACGGCTTTGACGCCGGAGCAGGTCAAGCTGCTGACGGAATACGCCGACGAAGTGGTGCTGAGCTATGACTCGGACGAAGCAGGCCAGAAGGCAACGGAGCGCAGTTTGGCGTTGTTTTCCGGTACCAATTTGCAGGTGCGGGTGCTGAACATCCCCGGTGCCAAGGACCCGGATGAATTTATCCGCACCTATGGCCGCGACCGGTTTGAAGCCGTGCTGGAAGGCACCGCAACCCCGCTGGAGTTCAAGCTGGCTAAGGCAGTGAAAAAATATGACCTGCGCAACGATGCCCAGCGCCTGCAATATGTGGATGAAGCCATCGGCATTCTGGCAGGCAGCGCGGTCAGCCCCACGGCGCGAGATGTGTATGCCGGGCGCATTGCGGAGCAGACCGGCATTGATAAAAAGGCTGTGTTGGTTCAGCTGGAAAGCGCCGTGCGCGGGGCCGGGCGCAGGGCGCGCCGCAAAGAGCAGAACGAACTTTCCCGCCAGGGGATTGCGGCGGATATCCGCGTGCCCTATGACCGCGGGGGCGAAGCTGCCCTGGGGGCCGCAAGCGCCGCCCGCCAGCTTGTGGCGGCTATGCTGCAGGATGCCGGCGCCATCCCCTACATCCGGGAGCGGCTGAACCTTGGCATGGTGGTGCTGCCGGAAATGCAGCAGGCAATCAAGGCGATTTACGACTGCGCCGCCCGCGGCCAGCCCGCCAACGCCACGACCCTTTCCCCCTTGTTGGAGGAAAAAGCCTACAGCCAGGTGATGCTGGCCCAGGCCCAAAACGCCGATACCCGCCTGACCCGCCGGGATATTGATATGCTGCTGGATCGTTTGCAGACCGCAAACCCCGAAAGCGCCCAGGTGGCAGGCACCACAGACGATGAATTCCGGCAGAAATTTGCCGCCCTTGCCCGCAAAAAAGTGGGCGAACGCCCGCCGGAAGAATAATTTCCACCCGGCCAAAACCATGTTGTTTTATCCCGTTCCAGTAAGATGGGCAGAATAAAAACCAAAGGAGAAACTACTTATGGCAGAAAAGAAAGATTCGATTCGCAACCTGATTGAACAGGGCCGCCGTGCAGGCAAATTGACCAGCACCGAAATCAGTGACGCTATGGAAGAAAGCAGCCGTGTTATTGACGCGGAGCAGATGGAAAAGCTGTATGAAGAGCTGGAAAGCAACGGCATTGAAGTGGTGGATGATGACGCCACTGATATGTCCGCTGTGGCCGATATGGGCGAGGAGGGGATGGATGACTTTGAGGATACCGTTACCTCGGACGGCATTACCATCGATGACCCCGTTAAGGTTTACCTGAAAGAGATCGGCCGCGTGCCCCTGCTGACCCCCGATGAGGAAGTGCAGCTGGCCCTGGATATCCAGAAAGGCGGCAAGGACGGCGAACGCGCCAAGCAGCGCCTGAGCGAAGCCAACCTGCGTCTGGTAGTTTCCATTGCAAAGCGCTATGTGGGCCGTGGCATGCAGTTCCTGGACCTGATCCAGGAAGGTAACTTGGGTCTGATCAAAGCGGTTGAAAAGTTTGACCATACCAAGGGCTTCAAGTTCTCCACCTATGCAACGTGGTGGATCCGCCAGGCCATCACCCGCGCCATTGCGGATCAGGCCCGCACCATCCGTATCCCTGTGCATATGGTGGAAACCATCAACAAGGTCAAAAAGGTTTCCAGTCAACTGCTGCACGAAAACGGCCATGAGCCCAGCGCCGAAGAAATTGCCGAGCGCCTGGATATGCCGGTGGACAAAGTGCGCGAGATTATGCGCGTGGCACAGGAACCCGTCAGCCTCGAAACCCCCATCGGTGAGGAGGAAGATAGCCACTTGGGCGACTTTATCCCCGATGAGGAAGCCCCCGTTCCCGCCGAAGCCGCCAGCCAGACCCTGTTGAAAGAGCAGCTGGCCGATGTGCTGAAAACCCTGACCCCGCGTGAAGAAAAGGTCCTGCGCCTGCGCTTTGGCCTGGAAGATGGCCGCCCCCGCACGCTGGAAGAGGTGGGCAAGGAATTCAACGTTACCCGTGAACGTATCCGCCAGATTGAAGCAAAAGCCCTGCGCAAGCTGCGCCACCCCAGCCGCAGCAAAAAGCTGCGCGACTTCCTGGATTGATGCCGTGATTCTTATTCTTATATAGAATAGAGATAGCAAATTAAAATCATCTGCACCCGTACTGCTGTTTGCCCGGCGGTGCGGGTGTATTTTTGTGTGCAGCAGGCATAAATGACAAAGCCACAGCATACGATTACCCTGATGATATAGGGGAGGGGATAACGATGTGTGGAATTGCCGGACAGATCAGCGCGAACCCAAATAAGATTGCAGCCAACTACCCAGCTTACTGCCGAATGCAGAAAAGCCTTGCACGCCGCGGGCCGGACCAGCGGGGAATATACCTGCACGGCCATGCGGCGCTGATCCATGCACGGCTGGCTGTGGTGGATCTGGAAAACGGCTGCCAGCCCATGGTGCTGGATCAGGGCGGGGAGAAATACATTCTGGTGTACAACGGCGAGCTGTACAACACGCCGGAGCTGCACGCCCAGCTTGCGGCTCTGGGCCATCGCTTTGTAAGCCATTCCGATACTGAGGTTTTGTTACATGCTTTTGCCCAGTGGGGGCCGGACTGTCTGGAAAAGCTGAACGGTATTTTTGCATTTGCTGTGTGGCAGCAGCGGGCGCAAAAGCTCTTTCTGGCGCGGGACCGCATCGGGGTCAAGCCGCTGTTCTATGCCCTGCGCGGGGACAGCCTGATCTTTGCTTCCGAGCTGAAAACGCTGCTCTGCCACCCGGAGATCCCGCCGCAGGTGGATGTCCATGGGCTGGCCGATGTGCTGCTGCTCGGCCCCGGCCGCACGCCGGGGTGCGGGGTGTTCCGCAATGTGCAGGAATTGAAGCCCGGCTGCTGCGCAGAATACACTGTGCCACAGGTTGGTGCGCCGCGCCTCACCGTGCGCCGCTACTGGCAGCTGACCGACCACGAACACCCCGATGATTTTACCCACACCGCAGCCAAAGTGCGGGACCTGGTGATGGATGCCGTCACGCGGCAGCTGGTATCGGATGTGCCGGTGGCAACCTTCCTTTCCGGCGGGCTGGATTCCAGCCTGATTTCGGCAATCGCGGATTCCCACTTTACGGCGCGGGGCAAAACGCTGCAGACTTTCTCGGTCGGTTATCAGGATAACAAAAAGTACTTCCACGCCACCCATTTCCAGCCCAGCCCGGATGCGCCGTATATCCGCACCATGAACCAGTTCTTGAACGCGCAGCATACCTGGGTAACGCTGGACAGCGAAGCACTGGCCGCCGCCCTGCTGGAAGCGGTGGACGCCCGCGACCTGCCCGGTATGGCGGATGTGGACTCCTCGCTGCTGCTGTTCTGCCGTGAGATCCGTAAAACAGCCACCGTGGCACTTTCCGGCGAGTGCGCGGACGAGATATTTGGCGGTTACCCCTGGTACAGGGATAAGACCGTGCGGGAGCGGTATGGCTTCCCTTGGGCACAGAGCACGGCATACAGGGTCAGCTTTTTTAAGCCGGAGGTGTTCGGCGGCATTGACCCGGCGGCGTATATTGATGAAGGCTACCGCGCCACGCTGGAGCAAACTTCTATCCGCCCCGGTCTGGATCCCCTGGAACAACGGATGCGCCAGATGTTTGCCCTGAACTTTAACTGGTTTATGCAGACCCTTTTGGACCGCAAGGACCGAATGAGTATGTACAGCGGGCTGGAAGTGCGCGTGCCGTTCTGCGATTACCGCATTGCGGAATACCTGTACAGCGTGCCGTGGGAATATAAGGATTACGAGGGCCACGAAAAAGGCCTGCTGCGCCAGGCGATGCAGGGCGTGCTGCCCACGGAAGTGTTGTGGCGAAAAAAGAGCCCCTACCCTAAAACATGGAATCCGGCGTATTTGAACGCTGTCAGCGCCATGCTGCGCAGTGCGATGCAGGACCCGGATGCCCCGCTGCTGCGTATTGCCAAGAGGGCAGCGCTGGAACAGCTGTTGACCGCTGCCGAGACTGCGACCCCCTGGTATGGCCAGCTGATGACTACCCCGCAGACCATTGCCTGGTTTGTGCAGCTGAATTACTGGCTGCAAAAATACCGGGTGGAGCTGGTGTAAATACCCGTGTGGCGGGCCCGGCATCAAACGCATAACACCAAAAACAGACGAGTGCCCACCCTGCACACGGATAACGGCGGGAAGGGCACTTTTTGTTTGCAAAGCGCAAAAAACGGGAAAATGCAGAAAAAACGTAGGCTGCAACCCATACAAAAAACACACAAGGTAATTGGGCATTGTGCCAATTAGCGGCATTTCAAGGATTTGTCAAGTGGCAAAAGAAATGCAAAAATAGCACTTTGCCAAAAGAAATGTGACACGCAGCCGGGTGTTCAATTGCCTGATAAAAAAACACGCAAAATGCCAAAAGAGCCCTTGACAATCAGCTTTTTGGCTGGTATACTGGCATAGTATCACAAAATGGAATAGAGCGCCCTAAAGGAATTTTGATTTTTCCGCGTTTTTTCAAACTTTGTTAAAAACGACGAATGTTCCAAGAAAATCATTGCTTCGGCGGAGCGCTTTTGCCAAAAACAAATCTGAACGGAATAGGAGTGGTCGCATTTTATGGTAAAGGTCAAGCCCGTACAAAACGGTCGAACCTCCAGAATGAGCTTTTCCCGCATCAACGAAGTGATTGGCATGCCCAACCTCATCGAGATCCAGAAAAACTCTTATAACTGGTTCCTGGACGAGGGCCTGCGCGAAGTGTTCCACGACATTGACGCGATCGAGGATTACACCGGGAATCTCTCGCTGGAATTTGTCGATTACCGTCTGGACAAGCACCCCAAATATACCATTAAAGAATGTAAAGAGCGTGACGCAACGTATGCTGCGCCGCTTTATGTCACTGCGCGCCTGTTGAACAAAAGCACCGGCGAAGTGAAGGAACAGGAAATTTTCATGGGTGATTTCCCGCTCATGACGGATTCCGGCACTTTCATCTCCAACGGTGCAGAACGTGTTATCGTCAGCCAGCTGGTTCGTTCGCCCGGCGTGTTCTATGCTTCCAGCAAGGACCGTACCGGCAAGGACCTTTTCACCGCAACCATGAACCCCAACCGCGGCGCATGGCTGGAATACGAAACCGATTCTTCCGATGTATATTATGTGCGCATTGATAAAAACCGCAAGCTGCCGGTTACTACCTTCCTGCGCGCACTGGGTCTTGGCACCGATGAGCAGATTCGCCAGTACTTCGGCGATTCTGAACCCAAAATCAACGCCACCCTGGAAAAGGATATCACCCATTCCACAGAGGAAGCCCTGCTGGAGTGCTACCGCAAGCTGCGCCCCGGCGAGCCGCCGACGGTGGAAAGTTCCCGCAGCCACATCAACCTGCTGTTCTTTGATCCGCGCCGTTACGACCTGGCTCGTTTTGGCCGCTTCAAGATGAACAACAAGCTGTGCCTGTCCCGCCGTATTGCGGGCTATAAGACTGCCGAGGACATCATTGCCCCGCTGACCGGCGAACTGCTGGCCGCCAAGGGCGAGCGCATCAACCACGAAAAGGCTGTTGAAATTGATAACGCCGGTGTTTCCCGCGTTACTGTTATCGTGGAGCGCAAGGGCCAGGATCCGGTCAATGTGATCGTGTTCTCCAACGGCTGTGTCGATGCCCAGAGTTTCTTCAGCTTTGACGTGAAGGAATGCGGCATCAACGAGCGCGCTTCCTTCGCCGAAATCCGTAAGATTCTGGATGCTACCTCCGATCCGGAAGAGCAGAAAGAACTGCTGACCAAGAATCATGATAAGCTCATCAGCCGCACCGTTACCGTTGACGATATCTTTGCTTCCGTCAACTACCTGCTGGGCCTTGATCATGGCATCGGCGTGACCGATGAAATCGACCACTTGGGCAACCGCCGCGTGCGCAGCGTTGGCGAATTGCTGCAGAACCAGTTCCGCATCGGCTTTGCCCGTATGGAGCGCGTTGTGCGCGAGCGCATGACCCTGCAGAACCAGGAATCCGGCGAGATCACCCCGCAGAGCCTGGTCAACATCCGCCCGGTCGTGGCTGCCATCCGTGAGTTCATCGGTTCCAGCCCACTGTCTCAGTTCATGGACCAGAACAACCCGCTGTCTGAGCTGACCCATAAGCGCCGTCTGTCCGCTTTGGGCCCCGGCGGTCTGTCCCGTGACCGCGCAGGCTTCGAAGTCCGCGACGTTCATTATACCCACTATGGCCGTCTGTGCCCGATTGAGACGCCCGAAGGTTCCAACATCGGTCTGATCTCCTATCTGGCATCTTTCGCCAAGATCAACAAGTACGGCTTCATTGAGGCACCTTACCGCCGCGTGGATAAAGAAACCGGCGTTGTTACCGATGAAGTTGTTTATATGCCCGCCGACGTTGAAGATGAATACATCGTGGCACAGGCCAACGAACCGCTGGACGAGAACAACCGCTTTGTCCGTTCCCGCGTTTCCGGCCGTCATCGCAACGACATTCAGGAATTTGCCCGTGAACAGGTCGATTTCATGGATGTCTCTCCGCGAATGATGGTTTCTGTGGCTACCGCCTGCATTCCCTTCCTGGAAAACGATGACTGTAACCGTGCTCTGATGGGCTCCAACATGCAGCGTCAGGCTGTGCCTCTGATGGTTACCCAGCGCTCTCTGGTTGCTACCGGCATGGAATACAAGGCTGCTACCGACTCCGGTGTCTGCGTGCTGGCTGCCCATGACGGCACCGTTGAAAGCGTTGACGCAGATAAGATCGTTGTCCGTCTGGAAGATGGCTCCGCCGATACCTATGAACTGATTAAGTTTATGCGCTCCAACCAGGGAACCTGCGTCAACCAGCGCCCCGCCGTCTATGTGGGCGATGTTGTCAAGAAGGGCGACGTTCTGGCTGACGGCCCCGCCACCAAGGATGGCGAGATCTCTCTGGGCAAGAACGCTCTGATCGGCTTCATGACCTGGGAAGGCTACAACTATGAGGACGCTGTTCTGCTGAACGAAAAGCTGGTCCGCGAGGATATCTACACCTCTATCCACATTGAGGAGTACGAGAGCGAAGCCCGCGATACCAAGCTGGGACCTGAAGAGGTGACCCGTGATATCCCCAACGTCGGCGATGATTCCCTGAAGGATCTGGACGACCGCGGCATTATCCGCATCGGCGCCGAAGTCGAGACCGGCGATATTCTGGTTGGTAAGGTTACCCCGAAGGGTGAAACCGAACTGACCGCCGAAGAGCGCCTGCTGCGCGCCATCTTTGGCGAAAAGGCACGGGAAGTACGTGATACCTCCCTGCGCGTTCCCCACGGTGCTTACGGCATTGTTGTGGATGTTAAGGTCTTTACCCCCGAAAACTCTGACGAGCTGCAGCCCGGCGTGCGCACCTGCGTGCGCGTCTATATCGCCCAGAAGCGTAAGATCAGCGTTGGCGATAAGATGGCAGGCCGTCACGGCAACAAGGGTGTTGTTTCCCGCATTCTGCCGCAGGAGGACATGCCGTTCCTGCCTGACGGTACCCCGCTGGATATCGTGCTGAACCCCCTGGGCGTTCCTTCCCGTATGAACATCGGTCAGGTGCTGGAAGTCAACCTTGGCTATGTTGCCAAGGCCCTTGGCTGGCATGTGCAGACCCCCGTGTTCGATGGCGCGCACGAATCCGATATCCGCGACTGCCTGGCCGAAGCCCGCGATAAGTGGCATGGCGACCATGCACCGGAATATCCCACCAAGCTGCCCCGCCTGATGGGCGATAAGGGCCACATCATCGATTTCAGCAAGATCGACCTGACCGATGACGGCAAGACCACCGTTTACGATGGCCGTACCGGCGAAAAGTTCCCCTCCAAGGTTACTGTCGGTTATATGTACTACCTCAAGCTGCATCACCTGGTTGATGATAAGATCCATGCCCGTTCCACCGGTCCGTACTCTCTGGTTACTCAGCAGCCTTTGGGCGGCAAGGCCCAGTTCGGCGGCCAGCGTTTCGGCGAAATGGAAGTTTGGGCTCTGGAAGCTTATGGCGCGGCTTATACCCTGCAGGAAATCCTGACTGTCAAGTCTGACGACGTTGTGGGCCGTGTCAAGACCTACGAAGCAATCGTCAAGGGCGAAGATGTGCCGAATCCGGGCATCCCCGAAAGCTTCCGCGTTATGCTGAAAGAACTGCAGAGCCTTGGCCTGGATATTGTTGTTCAGGATAAGGAAGGCAACGCTGTTGATATGCGTCAGGAATATGACGATGACGATGCCAACTTTGACAACAGCGATATCGGTGATAACGTTCTGCTGGAAAGCGAGCTGCAGGATGATTACAGTGTCAAGGATGCCGATGAAGGCTTTGACGACGACCTGGGCGATGAGGAGCCGGATGAAGCTTCTCTGGCACAGATCGAAGCCGACAATGGCGACGACCTGTTCGACGGTGAATGATCGGAATGCTGTTTACGTCACGATTAAATGAGAGGGTTCGCTGAATGGAAAATAAAGAGTTCGATTCTATCAAGATCGGCCTTGCTTCTCCCGACCAGATCCGTGCCTGGAGCTATGGCGAGGTCAAGAAACCTGAAACCATCAACTACCGCACCCTGAAGCCGGAGCGCGACGGCCTGTTCTGCGAGCGCATTTTTGGACCTACCAAGGACTGGGAATGCCACTGCGGCAAGTATAAGCGCATCCGCTATAAGGGCAAGATCTGCGATAAGTGCGGTGTCGAAGTTACCCGCGCTAAGGTCCGCCGCGAGCGCATGGGCCACATTGAGCTGGCTGCACCCGTTTCGCACATCTGGTATTTCAAGGGCATTCCCAGCCGCATTGGCCTGATGCTGGACATCGGCCCCCGCCAGCTGGACAAGGTGCTCTACTTTGCAAACTATATCGTTACCGATCCCGGCTTTACTCCGCTGGAGAAAAAGCAGCTCCTGACCGAACGCGAGTACAAGGAGATGCGGGAAAAGTACGAAGATACCTTTGAAGCCGGCATGGGCGCCGAAGCCGTCCAGAAGCTGCTGGCTGAGATCGACCTGGAAGCTCTGTCCGCAGAGCTGCATGAGGAACTGGAAAAGGCTACCGGCCAGAAGCGCGTCCGCCTGTTGAAACGCCTGGAGTGCGTTGATGCATTCCGCCTGTCCGGCCAGCGCCCGGAGTGGATGATCCTGAACGTTGTTCCGGTCATCCCGCCGGATATCCGCCCCATGGTCCAGCTGGATGGCGGCCGCTTTGCGACTTCCGACCTGAACGATCTGTACCGTCGCGTGATCAACCGCAACAACCGTCTGAAGCGCCTGCTGGAGCTGGGCGCTCCCGACATCATCGTGCGCAACGAAAAGCGCATGCTGCAGGAAGCAGTTGACGCCCTGATCGATAACGGCCGCCGCGGCCGCCCGGTCACTGGCCCCAACAACCGCGCCCTCAAGAGCCTTTCCGATATGCTGAAGGGCAAGCAGGGCCGCTTCCGCCAGAACCTGCTGGGCAAACGTGTTGACTACTCTGGCCGTTCCGTTATCGTTGTCGGCCCTGAGCTGAAGATGTACCAGTGCGGTCTGCCCAAAGAGATGGCTCTGGAGCTGTTCAAACCCTTCGTTATGAAGGACCTGGTCCAGAAGGGCATTGCCTCCAACATCAAGGCTGCCCGCAAAAAGGTCGAGCGTGCTTCCACCGAGGTGTGGGACTCTCTCGAAACCGTCATCAAGGGCCATCCCGTTCTGCTGAACCGTGCACCTACCCTGCACCGCCTGGGCATTCAGGCATTTGAGCCCGTTCTGGTCGAAGGCCACGCCATCAAGCTGCACCCGCTGGTCTGCACCCCCTTCAACGCTGACTTCGACGGCGACCAGATGGCTGTCCATCTGCCGCTGTCCACCGAAGCACAGCGCGAAGCCAAGATGCTGATGCTGGCTTCCGGCAACCTGCTGAAGCCGTCTGACGGCGAACCTGTCACCGTGCCCACGCAGGATATGATCCTGGGCTCTTACTACCTGACCATGGTCAACCCCGAAGACCCCGGCCACGACAAGGTGTTCCGCGATGAGGACGAAGCCCTGATGGCTTACGCCGAGCATATCGTCACCCTGCAGGCTCCCGTTAAGGTGCGCCGCACCATGGACTTTGGCAACGGCCCCGAAACCGCCCTTGTCACCACCACTGTCGGCAAGATCATCTTCAACACCCCCATCCCGCAGGATCTGGGCTATGTGGATCGCAACGACCCCGAACATAAGTTCGATTACGAAGTCGATTTCCAGGTCACCAAGAAGAAGCTGCCCGACATCATCAGCCGCTGCCTGACAAAGCATGGCACCAAGCGCTGCGCTATCATGCTGGACCACATCAAGGCACAGGGCTATAAGTATTCCACCCTTTCTGCCATCACCGTTGCCGTGCCTGACGCTATCATCCCCGAAGAGAAGCCGGAGATCCTGGCTGCGGCTGACAAGAAGGTTGAAAAGGTCATGAAGAACTTCAACCGTGGTCTTATCTCTGATGAAGAGCGCTATAAGAACACCGTTGAGATCTGGCAGGCAGCTACCGAGGAAGTTTCCAACGCTCTGTCTACCAACCTGAAGACCCACCACCAGCGCAACCCCATCTATATGATGTCCGACTCTGGTGCTCGTGGTTCTATGGACCAGATCAAGCAGCTGGCCGGCATGCGCGGCCTGCTGGCTAACACCGCAGGTAAAACCCTGGAAATGCCTATCCGTGCAAACTACCGCGAAGGCCTGAACATCTTGGAGTACTTCATCTCTTCTCGAGGCGCTCGTAAAGGTTTGACCGATACCGCACTGCGTACGGCTGACTCTGGCTACCTGACCCGCCGTCTGGTTGACGTTTCTCAGGAAGTCATCATCCGCGAGGAAGACTGCCACGCTACCGAGGGTATCCTCGTCAGCGAGATCAGCGAAGGCAACGCTACCATCGAAAGCTTCTCCGAGCGTCTGATTGGCCGTTATGCTCTGAATGACGTGAAAGATCCCAAGACCGGCGAACTCATTGTGTCCAAGGACAAGATGATGGATATGTTCGACGCTGAAAAGATCAAAGCTGCCGGTATTACCGAGCTGGAGATCCGCAGCGTGATGACCTGCCGTGCTCACGTTGGCGTCTGTGCCCGCTGCTACGGCTCCAACATGTCCAACGGCCAGTGCGTTAAGGTCGGTGAATCCGTCGGTATCATTGCGGCACAGTCCATCGGCGAACCCGGTACTCAGCTGACCATGCGTACCTTCCATACTGGCGGTATCGCATCTGCTGAAGATATTACTCAGGGTCTTCCGCGTGTTGAAGAACTGTTCGAGAGCCGCCGCCCGAAGGCAATGGCTATCATGTCCGAGATCGCCGGTACCGTCCATATTGACGATACCAAGAAGAGCCGCCACGTTGAAGTGACCGGTGTTGACGATAACGGCGCACCGGTTACCAAGAGCTACCTGATCCCGTTCGGCCACCGCCTGAAGGTGATGGAAGGCGATGTGCTCGTCAAGGGCGCACTGTTGACCGAAGGCCATGCTTATCCGCAGGATATCCTGGCTGTCAAGGGCCGCATTGCTACCCAGAACTACCTGATCAGCGAAGTCCAGAAGGTTTACCGTCTGCAGGGCGTTGAAATCAACGATAAGCATATCGAAGTTATCGTCCGCCAGATGATGCGTAAGGTTCGTATTGACGATGCAGGTTCCAGCGAGTTCATCATGGGCAGCGTTGTCAACCGCCGCGATGTGATGATCGAGAACGAGAAGATTCAGGAACGCATTGATGCAGGCGAAACCGACCTGAAGCTGGTCCAGGCCAGTCAGATCCTGCTTGGTATCACCAAGTCCAGCCTGGCAACCGACAGCTTCCTGTCCGCTGCATCCTTCCAGGAAACCACCCGCGTTCTGACCGAAGCCGCCATCAAGGGCAAGGTTGATCCGCTGGCCGGTCTGAAGGAGAACGTCATCATCGGTAAGCTGATCCCCGCCGGAACCGGTTTGCCGGAGGTTGAAGAAGAGCTGGCTCGCGCCGAGGAAATCCGCGATGCCGAAGGCAGCGCTTACGACCACGCTGAAAAGTAAGACTTTTCTTATCTGATAAGCTTAGCCTGACAATAAAACATAACATCCCCCACAGTATTCTCCGCACGGGCAACTGCGAACGGAAAGGGTACTGTGGGGGATTTTTTATGCTGCTTTGCGGGGAATGAAACTGCTTATTGCGGAAAAGTGGCAGAAAAGTGATACAAAGTTGCTTGAAAATAGTAGTACAGCTGTGCTATGCTGGCCCCAAAGAAAGGGGGATAGCACTATGACATTGGGAGAGAAAATTGCATCCGCCCAGAAAGAAAAAGGCATGACCCAGGAAATGCTGGCAGAGCAGCTGGGGGTGACACGGCAGGCTGTGGCAAGGTGGGAAACAGGAGTTTCCCATAGTTAAAGATACCACACCAAATATGATGAACCCACGCTTATACACTACCAGCTATAATAAACCGCAAGGACAGCAATTTGATACTGCTGTCCTTTCTTTTATAAAATTGCAGTACACAGAAAAAAGCTGTAAAATGATAAATATATTTGTCCTTGTAACAATTCTCGGACATTTGCCTGTTATACTATCTGCAAAAAGCAAAGGAAGTGAGGATATGAAGCAGATTTTAATTGTCGAGGACGACAGTTTTTTGAATAAGATGTTAGACTATAACCTGACCGCAG
>OLOD01001076.1_pt1 | contig 18748 bp, 14 predicted proteins | sample 1671921 | NCBI WGS metagenome assembly OLOD01 (sample SAMEA3136626, study PRJEB25190) | human gut metagenome | biome: human gut; feature: human-associated habitat; material: faeces | place: Austria | collected 2013
GTTTACTATACCACTGCCGCAAGGAATCGTCAAGCACTTTTTACAAAAAAATTTATATTTTTTTATAACATTATTTGCAAGATCCTTTTTCTTCAATCATTGACTTTCGCCCTCAGACATGATAGCGTCAATACATATAACAAATTCATTATTTTATACCCTTTCCCCAGTTTGGAGGTTTCTATGTATCAGCAGCAATCACCAGCATTAAAAGAAACAAATCCTCATGGCTCCCAGGCTTTTCCCTGTGCTTTTTACCGTTTAAAACTAAGCGGACACGGAATCCTGGTCAAGCACCATTGGCACGAGGAGGTCGAGATTATTTACTTTCCCGGTGGAACCTTCACCTTAGATATTAATATGGAAACATTTGATGTATCTTCAGAATGTTTTTACTTTATTAATCCCGGCGAACTGCACAGCATACGTGCACGCTCAAAAGAAGTCTCCATGGAATACGCTGTCGTTTTCCAGCCGGAGCTGCTCTGCTCTCCTTTTTACGATACGGTTCAGACTCAGCTTATCCAGCCATTGCAAAATGGGCGTCTGATTTTCCCAAGATGTATTTCTGCAAACCATCCTGTTTTTCCTATTATAAAGGAGCAGTTCCAGAACATCACTAACGCATTTTACCGCTGCAGCTTTTCTGAACAATTGGAAGAGCTTCATGATTCCTTACATATAAATTTATTCCGCGCTTCTGGAAATGCCATTGTCGGCCTGGCAGATCAGCTTCTGATCAAGGCTTCCCTGTTAAATATTTTCGCAGATTTTTCCAATCGTCAGCTTTTTTCCCAGACTGAAAAATCTGATGACCGCAGGGTCGAGACCATAAAAACCACAATCACTTACATCCGCGACCATTACCAGGAAAAAATTTATATCCGCGATCTGGCATCCCTGATCGGACTCAATGAGCAATACTTTTGCCGTTTTTTTAAAAAAGCAATCGGCATGTCTCCCATAGAATACCTGAATGAATATCGCATCCGCCAGGCAGTACGTTTATTAAAAGACAGCAGTCTTCCAGTGACCGAGATATGTCTGGACTGTGGTTATAACAATATGGGGAATTTTCTCAGAGAATTTCGCAAATATACAGGAACCACACCTCTGCAATATCGGAAACACAGCCAGGGGATTGAGAATCCTTCCTTATAAAGCATACAGGCTTTATTCTTTTTCAAAACAAAGACCTGTCTACCAGAATGTTCCTAAAAACCTTCTGGTGAACAGGTCTTTTAAAATTTTTATTTTAGAATACCAGCAGCTGCATCATAATCCAGAATGATTCTTGCATCCTCCATCAACTTTAATGCAGAGGCTGGAAAATCCATAGTAGGCCTTGTCTGATACAGTTTATTTACAGCCTCAGCTTTATGTTTTCCACAAATCTGAAGTATAACTTTCTTCGTCTCAAAGATATGATGAATGCCAAGTGTGATTCCTCTTGTCAATTTCATGCCGTCAGAAAAGTATTTCTGTCCTACCTGCATAGTCGTTTCAGAAAGCTGAACAACTTTTGCATAATCTTCAAAGTTATCTCCTGGCTCATTTAAGCCAAGATGGCCGTTCATTCCCATACCAAGAAGCATCAGATCAATATGTCCGTTGTCAAAGATAAACTGATCAATTCTTTTACATTCTGCTTCCAGATCTGTCGCATGAACATCAAACAATGTCATCTGCTCTTCCTTGATTCCAAGAGGTCCGTACAAATGTTTGTGCAAAAAATGAGTACAGTTTTCAGACTCATCTTCCAGGTCCAGCCACTCATCCAGGGAAACGAATTTCGCTTTTGAAAAATCAATCTCTCCTTTATCCTGCATCTCCTTCAAGATTTCACAGGTTTTCACAACTGTCATTCCAGCGGGAAAACAAAGAAGTGCATCTGGTTTCTTTTCCAGAGTCTCCTTCACCAGCTCCGCACAACGCCGAGACATATCTTTTTCACTGTCATAAATCTCTGTGACTGGAAATTTTCCAGGCAATTTTGCTCCTAGCAGTTCTGCATTATGCTCCATACAATAACACACACTCTTTTCTTCAATATTTTTTTCAATACATTTTCTGCAATTTCCATGCACACTGCAAAGAATGTGCGGACATTTGCAATACATCTTTTCCATAGGTCTTACCCCTTTACAGCACCTGCTGCCAGACTCTCCTGAATATTGTTGCTCAGGAATGCATACAGCAAAAGTGTAGGAATTGTTGCAATTGTCAGACCAGCTCCAATAAGCCCCCATTTGGTAGAATACCTGCCAACCATATTGTTTACACCTACTGTGATGGTCATCCACTGGTCACTGTTGATGAATGTCTGTGCCAGCATCAACTCATTCCAGGAATCCAAAAAGTTCAGGATTGCCACAGTCGAGATGATCGGCTTAAGTAACGGGAGGATGATCTTAAAAAAAATCTTATACAGACTTGCTCCATCAATAAACGCAGCCTCTTCCATTTCTTTAGGAATGGTTTTCAGGCTTCCGCTGATCAGCAGGATTGCCATTGGCAGGTTAAATGCCACATACGGAACGATCAGAGACCACAAGGTGTCTCTTATTGTCTTTAAGTTCCGGTACAGTGGCAGAAGTACTGCCTGAAGTGACAACATCATTCCCAGAAGGAACAGAATGTAAACCACTGAGCTAAGTTTCCATTTCAGTCTGACCAGAGCATAGCTTGCCATAGACGCTAATATTGCAGTGGCTACAATGGTTACAGCTGCAACCAATAAACTGTTTATCAGATACTTATAAATATGTGCCTGTCCGAATACTGTAGCATAATGCTCCCAATGCCATTCCTTCGGAAGTCCGATGATATTCCCTCCAAAAATCTCAGCATTGCTCTTCAATGAGAACGTGAACAGCCAATACAGGGGGAATAACTGGATTATCGTCCAGAAAATCAGGCCGCTATACATAACTACCTTTACAGGTGTCAATTTTTTTCTTTGTTTGCCCTCTTCCTTTATTTTCATGAATCGCTCCTATATTTCCCCATGATTTTTTTGAATATAAACTGTACTCCAAATGTAAACAAAAGACATATGATAATAATTGCGATTGCAACCGCACTTGCGTATCCGTAATGGTTGCTGGAAAAAATCTCATTATACATCATCAAAGACAGTACACTGGACGCATGCATTGGTCTTCCGCCAGTTAAAATAAAAATCATATCAAAAGACTTCAAGGAACCAACGATACAAAAAATTGTTACTGCCTCAATCATCGGAATAATAATCGGCATAATAATTTTCGTAGAAATCTGAAGTTTAGAAGCTCCATCAATCTTTGCAGCCTCAATAATGTCTGATGAAATGGATTTTGCCGCGGAATAAAACAGCAACATATTGTAACCAATATCTTTCCAAATCATTGGAATAAAACAAGCTACCAGAACTGTTGCGGAAGACCCCAGCCAATTCTGTTTCCATTCCGGATGGCCAAGCCATTCAAAAAACACATTCAATAATCCATAGGATGGATGATAAATTTTCATCCACAAGTTTGCAATTACTGTACTGGATATAATAACCGGTATGAAAAAAGCATTGCGGAAAAAGTTTTCTCCCTTTACTCCATTCACCAATACCAGAGCCAGCAACATAGAAATTGGCATCTGAATTAAAACGGAAGCAGCCGCTAATAATAACGAATTTTTTAAAGAAAGAAGGAAAACCGGATCCTTGAACATTTCTATGTAATTATCCAATCCTACAAATGTTCCTTCAGAGATTCCGTTCCATTTCAGCAAACTGTAATCAGCCGACTGAATGATCGGAATGGCTACAATCAGGAGAAAAAGAATCAAACCTGGCAAGATGAAGAAACATATGGCTTTTTTACTGCGCAATGCTTTTTCCATATTAAACCTTTACCTTTCTGTTATTCTGCTAATGCTTCCTCTTTCGCCTGCTCAATCTGGGAAGCAAAATCTTCAGGTGTTATACTCCCTTCAATAACCCCCTGAAGTAAGTTATAGGATGCATCAATTGCAGAGCCTGTGAGGAATGTGTCCCACGCAAGTACATATCCGGTAGAATCCTGAATCAGTTCTTGAACTTTGGCAAGAGATGGACTGATATCAGCATCACCTGTATCAAGATCTGTCCAACAAGGAAGGGAATCGCCAAGGATATACGCTTCTTTTGACATGTATTTTGTCATTCCATATGCGAAATCAAATGCTTCATCCGGATGCTCAGTTGCGTTGTTTATCATAAAGAAATCAATAACACCACCAGAATACTGAGTTGTATCACCTTTTCCATTTTCAACTGATGGGAAAGTTGTAACTACAATCTCGTCCTGTGAGCATGCATTGTCTGGACTGTCAACACTCTGTGCTGCCCAGCTTCCGGCGAAAAACATTGGAACCATGCCACTGTAGAACAGTTCCTCTGCTTCATCAGAAGAAATTCCAAGTGTACCCTCCGGGAATGCACCAGCTTCGTTCATTTCCGCAAGAAGTCTTGCAGACTCTACGATTTCAGGAGTATCCAGTGTAGCGTCACCAGCAAGTGCAGAATTCATATAATCAGCGCCAGCGGTACGAACTGCCAGCATATTTTGGATCATTCCAATGTGCCAACCGTCTTTCGCGCCGAGAACCATTGGGGTAACACCGTTTTCTCTGAATACTTTGATGCATTCGATCATCTCATCATAAGTAGTCGGGATTTCCAGGTTATTTTCGTCGAAAATCCTCTTGTTGCAGAAAAGAACACCAGCCCACTGTTTCAGCGGTAAACCATAAGTCTGATCATTATATGTACAATAGGTTGTTGCCCCTTGAAGCAACTCATCATTTACTCCATATTTCTCGTAATACTCATCTAACGGAAGTACAACGCCTGCATCTACATAAGTTTTTGCATATCCTCCACCCCAGCAGAAGAATACATCTCCCTGTGAGCTGTCAGCTGCTGCTACTCTAAGTTTAGTTGTCTGATAATCAACCTCCTGTGTTGCAATCTCTTCGATATGAATGTTTGGATGTTCCTCTTCGTACTGAGCAATATAATCCTGTACAAGCGGGGCCATTGGTTGTCCCTCCGGCCAGATGTCCCAGAATTTTAAGGTAATCTCTTCATCTGTAAGCTGGACATCATCTGCCGCGCTTACACTTACTGCCATGGATGCTGCCATAGCTCCCACCAACAGTACGCTTAACATTTTCTTACCTCTCATGTGTTGTCCTCCTTTACATTACGTAAAATATTATATTTATTTTTTTCTTTTTCTATTTCTGCATATACTTCGGACGGTACTTCTTCGTAATGATCGTCCAGACCCATAAGATAGGCTCCCACAATAGGCTCATATACGGAGTCTATGATATTTATATTTACTGCTTCCTTTTTCAATTCAGATTCAACAGTTTCCCGAAGGGCCGGTACCTTACATTTGAAAATACTTCCAGATAAAACAATATCTACCTTCTCATCCAGGATATCCAACTGTCTCATTCCAGAAAGAATATATGGAACAATTCCCCGGGCAAAGTCTGCGTAAACCTCCATAGCAACCTTCTCAACCACTTTGGGGAGTCCCAGATAATCCGATGAACCAATTCTGTGATCCACTCGCATTTGCAGAAGTTCATCTACAGAGTCTGCATGAAACAACTCACATAAATAATCCTTTAGTACAGTTGGTGTCCCCACCCCCGCCTGCGCATCAAACACCTTTTGTACAGCAGCCGCTCCAATAGATGCTCCGCCTTGAACAGAATCCGGAATATAATATCCAAAAATGATTTCCCTGCTACCATTTCTGACTGCACAGTTCACACCGGATCCGGCACAGATAATTCCACATTTGTCGCTGGCTGTTGCTGCTCTCATTGCAATAAGACAATCATTCACGATAGAGATGTGTGAAATCTTAAAATGGTCATACATAGCATTCTGGACAAGTTCTTTTTCATAGGCCCAGTCGATTCCGCTCATTCCGCCATATAATCCGCTGATATCCTCATATGCAAGTCCAGCCTGATCCAGAGCTTCATCAAACGCTTCCTTTGCTGCTTCCATCGCCATTTCCATTCCGTTAACAGAATGAACAGCGCCAAAGCTTTTTCCCATTCCAAGGATATGTCCGTATTCATCTCCTACTATTGCAGCAGTTTTACTGCCCCCTTGGTCTATTCCCATAAAGTATTTCATACAAATCCTCGCTTTATGTTCTGTTTATTTAAAAAACTGAGGTAAAAATTCCTTGCTACCCTTTAACAGGTCCGGAACAAGCTTCTCAACAACAGAGTATTCTCTTACTAACGGATGTGCCAGCAGTGCCTGTTTCATCTTTGTTACATTACCTTCAACAGCAGCTTCCACTGCAAGCATCTCATAATTCTTAACCTCGCTGATCAATCCCCAACACGGTGCAGGAATATAAGATTTATGAATTGGAGCCATACCGCGTTTGTTTACCAGGCAATTTATCTCAACAACTCCATCATCCGGAAGGAATGGTACAGCACCCTTATTCTGAACATTTACAACCATCTCAGTATCTACATTGTTGTAAACAGCATTTACAAAGTTCATGGCAACTTCTGAATAACCACCGCCGCCTCTCTTATAGAGTTCCTTCGGAATATCTGCATTGTTCTCATCTGCATAGCCTGCAAATACAATTTTCTCAAGATCCTGTACGTATTCGCCTCTTGTCTGGCTCTTTGCTTTCAGTTCTTCAACTCTCTGACCTGTCTTATAGTAATACTGTAAATACGGGCTGGTCAGACAGCCAAGAAGCTTCTGGATATCTGCTCCCACATCATCATTTGTCTCTGCCAGAGTCTCAAATTCTTTTTCTGTGACCGGTCTTCCGTCAATAGTGATGTGACTGATAAAGTTCAGGTGATTCAGTCCTACATAATCGTACTGTACACGGTTGTAGTCGATTCCCATGCTTCTTTTTGCCCACATTTTCGGGAAAATACCGCCAGAACAAAATCCTGCGATGTTTGCGTTTGTGTAACGTTTTACAGCTTCTGTCACAAGCCCTGCCGGATTGGTATAATTGATCAGCCATCCATCTGGAGATGATTTCTCCATATGTCTTGCAACATCAAGCATGACCGGAATGGTTCTGAACGCTTTCATCATTCCACCAGCACCTGTTGTTTCCTGTCCGATCAGACCATATTTGAGAGGGATTTTTTCATCCTTAACACGCTGTTTGTTACCTCCTACACGGATCTGAGTATCTACAAAAGCTGCTCCATATAAGGCATCATCAATATCTGTAGTACTTCTTATCTTGATTGGAAAGTCTCTCTTTGCAGAGTAGCGCTTGCAAAATCCTTCCATCACCTCAAGTCGGTGTGAATCGATATCATATAATACCAGCTCATCAATCGGTAAACTTTCTCTGCGAACAATCATCTCATCTAGCAGTTCTGGTGTGTATGAACTTCCAGCTCCTACAATTGTAAATTTCATAGTGTCCTCCTTTTTGTTTAACGTTACACATTTTATCTAAAAATAAATTATCAGTGTAACCTGACAATTTATTTTCGTTCTGGTTATTAATTTTCTTTTCTGGTTGTCTGACGAATAACCAGATTGGGATAAAACATTTTCTTTTCTTTTATTTCTTTCTTCTCTTTAATATCTGAAATCAGAATATCTACAGCTGCTTTTCCCATATCGCTAAGAGGCTGTCTGACAGTTGTCAGGGGAACATAAGAAAAATTGTGGTTTCGCGGCTGATCATCGTCAAATCCAATCAGCATCACATCATCCGGAATCCGAATTCCAGCTTCTAAAAGAGCTCTCATACCCCCGTAGGCCGTCTGGTCGGAACTGAAAAAAAATGCATCTGGAAGATCTGCCTTTCGACAGGTAGAAAGAAATTCCTTAAGAGTATTGTAACCCTCTTCTTCGGACCATCCAGACTGAAGTATCATAATATTGGAAGCACCGTGTTTTTTCATGGCACTCAGATAACCTTTCTGCCTTCTTCGCGCAGCCTGTCGGTTCTCATCACCGGCAACATGGGCGATATTCCTGCATCCGCATTGGAAAAGATAGTCCACAGCCACTTCGGAACCATATTGATTATTTAGCAAAATATTATTTACATTCAGGGAACCCATATCATTCTCAATCAGTGCAAATGGAAAATGTGATCTGGCAAGCTTAGTGATCAATTTCTTATCATCTAAGGCACTTCCGTAAATTAGGATTCCATCAACCCTTTCCTGCATGAAAAAGTTTATATAACTGCTCTTCTTCTCAGTACTGTTCCCAGCACTACAAAACAGAACATCATAGCCAAGCTTTCCCACTTCTTCTTCAATAGCCTGGATTAAATCAAAAAAATACGCATCACATAAAGTATCTACTACAACACCAATGGTGTTAGTTGTCTTCAAGACCAGCGATCTGGCAAGTCCATTGGGTGTGTACCCAAGTTCATCAATCGCTGCCTGTATCTTCTGGCGGGATTTCTCGCTGACTCCATATTGATTATTTACGACTCTGGATACAAGTGTAGCTGAGCACCCGGCTTTTTTTGCTACATCGGTTATAGATACCATATATTCTGACCTCTCGAATGTAATATATGTAATATTTGTTTTGTTTAACGTTAAACATAGTATATTCCAGTATTTGCAAGATGTCAACTGATTATTTGATATTTTTTGTTTATTTGTTTATGTTATTATATTTTGCAATATATTTATTGTGCATTATATACTATATTTTCTTGTGTATCGTAACACATTATATGTTTGTTGGATTTTATATATATTTCTATAATTTTAAACTCGTTTGAATTTAAGGGACACGTTCTGGTCAGAATTTCGTAATTTTTAATCAAATTAAGGGAAGTATTTTTCTTTTCATGTATGTATAATGTACTTAGTTCAAAGATAATCATTATATATAAGGAGACATAAATGAATAGCACGGAAAAAAAATGGTGGAAGGAAGCTGTGGTTTATCAGATTTATCCACGAAGTTTCATGGACAGCAACGGGGACGGAATTGGAGATTTAAAAGGAATTATTGAAAAAATTCCCTATTTGAAAGAGTTGGGCGTAAATGTAGTCTGGTTATCTCCCATTTATCAGTCCCCAAACGACGATAATGGCTATGACATCAGCGACTATCGCAGAATCATGGATGAATTTGGAACCATGGATGATTTTCAGCAGCTGCTGATGCTTTGTCATGAAGCTGGAATCAGACTGGTAATGGATCTGGTCGTTAATCATACTTCTGATGAGCATGCCTGGTTTGTGGAAAGCCGTAAAAACAGAACCAATTCTTACCGCGACTATTATATCTGGCGGGATCCTGCTGATGGAAAAGAGCCTAATAACTGGGGTTCCTGCTTCGGAGGTTCTGCATGGCAGTTTGATGAACAGACCGGCCAGTATTATCTTCACTTTTTCTCAAAGAAACAACCAGATCTGAACTGGGAAAATGAAAACGTAAGGAATGCAGTTTATGACATGATGAAATGGTGGCTTGACAAGGGCGTAGACGGCTTCCGCATGGATGTGATCAGTCTGATTTCCAAAGACCAGAAATTCAAAGATGGAGAACCGGAGCTTACTGGCTACAGCAGTTTTAATGTATGTGCCAATGGTCCAAGGGTTCACGAATTTCTCCAGGAAATGCGGCGTAAAGTATTGTCCAAATACGACCTTCTCACAGTTGGTGAATGCACTGGTGTCACTTTGGAAGAGGCTATGAAATACGCAAGCAGTGATGAAAAAGAACTGAACATGGCATTCCAGTTTGAGCACGTAACTCTTGATGCTGACACGAACAATAAATGGGGACTGAAGCCTCTGAACCTTGTAAAATTAAAGGAAATCATGACCAAATGGCAGGTTGGACTTGAAGGCAAAGCGTGGAACAGTCTGTTTTGGTGTAATCATGATCAGCCGCGAATGGTTTCCCGCTGGGGAAATGACAGAGAATACCGTGAAATTTCCGCAAAAATGCTTGCCACCTGCCTTCACATGATGCAGGGTACCCCTTATGTTTACCAGGGAGAGGAACTGGCCATGACAAATATGCCCTTTCAGGATCTTTCTGAATTCCGTGATCTGGACAGCATTAACGGCTACCACGAAATGGTAGAAGTAAAGAAGCTGATGACTTCTGAGGAGATGCTTACTTCTCTTCGCAAAAAAAGCCGTGACAATTCCCGAACTCCAATGCAGTGGGATGACAGCACCAATGCAGGCTTCTCCACCGGTACACCATGGATAAAAGTAAATCCAAATTATACGGAGATCAATGCCAGGGAGCAGCTCCAGAGACCAGATTCTGTTTTCCATTATTACCAGAAACTGATTCAGCTCCGTAAGCAGCACGAAATCATTGTTTACGGAAAATATGAGCTTCTGGACGGTACAAATCCTGATGTATATGCCTACACCAGAGCTCTGGATAATAAGAAGCTGCTGATTGTATGCAACTTTACCAGCAAGGAACTGGACTACCCCATTCCGGAAATGTATAAAGACGGAAGCTGTCTGATTTCCAATTATCCAGACAATACCATTGGTACTAAGCTTCGTCCCTATGAGGCATATGTATTACATATAGAGCTTTAATTCTTTTCAGTAACTGTTCAGAATGCTTCATTCCGCAAGGTGTTTTTGTGAACATACTGAACAGTTACCCTTTTCAAATATTTCATAACTGCTGTGCATTGTCAAATATGCTCCGCAGTTTATTATGCAAGGAGGAATCATTTATTATGGAAAAAAAATGGTGGCAGGATAAAGTAGCCTATCAGATTTATCCGAAAAGCTTTTATGACACAAACGGTGATGGAATCGGCGATCTGCCGGGAATTATTGAGAAACTGGATTATTTGAAGGAGCTGGGGGTTGACATTGTCTGGCTTTCCCCCTGCTATCGCTCCCCTCTGGCTGACCAGGGATACGATATTTCCGATTATTACGACATTGACCCGCGATTCGGAACCATGGAGGATATGGACCGTCTTATCGCAGAAGCAAAGAAACGTGACATGTATATTGTCATGGATCTGGTTGTAAACCACTGCTCTGATGAGCACGAATGGTTTAAAAAAGCCTGTAAAGATCCGGATGGAAAATACGGCCGTTTCTTCTATTTAAGAGACAAAGAAGATGGTAAACTTCCTACTAACTGGCGTTCCTATTTCGGAGGTCCGGTATGGGAGGATCTGCCTGGCACCAACAAACAGTACCTTCATGTTTTTCATAAAAAGCAGCCTGACCTGAACTGGGAAAATCCAGAGCTCCGTGAGGAAGTATATAAAAATATTAACTGGTGGCTGGACAAGGGTCTTGGCGGTTTCCGCATTGATGCTATCATTAATATCAAAAAAGCACTTCCTATGCATGATTATGAGCCAGATCGTGAGGACGGACTCTGCAGCATCAATAAAATGCTGGAGGAAGCTGCCGGAATCGGAGAATTTCTTGGAGAAATGCGTGACCGCACATTCAAGCCTCACGATGCTTTTTCCGTAGGTGAGGTTTTCAACGCAAAGGACGAAGAGCTCCCGGATTTCATTGGAAATAATGGTTATTTTTCTTCTATGTTTGACTTTAACGAAACCATTTTCGGAGGTTCTGAGAAGGGCTGGTACGATTGCAAAGAAATCACACCTGACGATTACAAACGCTGCTGCTTCGAGACACAGGCTAAAATGGGAGATTTCGGATTTGTTTCCAATATTATTGAGAACCATGATGAGCCCCGTGGTGTAAGCCACTATATTCCTGAGGGAGATTGCTGTGACACAAGTAAGAAAATGCTAGCCGCATTGAATTTCATGCTTCGTGGACTTCCTTTTATTTATCAGGGACAGGAGCTTGGAATGGAAAATATCCCATTCAAATCTATTGACGAGGTGGATGATATTTCAACTCTGGATGAGTATAAAGTTGCACTTGACGCAGGACTTACCCCTGAAGCAGCTTTGAAGGCTGTTGCCCGCCGCAGCCGTGACAATGCCCGTACCCCAATGCAGTGGACCGGTGGGGAAAATGCCGGATTTACGGCTGGAACACCATGGCTTCGGGTAAATCCCAATTATACTTCCATTAATGTGGAGGATGAGCGAAAAGATCCTGACTCTGTATTCCATTTTTACAGACAGCTGATCGCACTTCGCAAAAATCCTGAATACAAAGAGACGGTTGTGTACGGTGCTCTGGAGCCGTTTATGGAGGACCGTCACAATCTGATGGCTTACTACCGTAAGGGAGATAAAACTCTGCTGGTGGCCGGCAATTATCAGTGGGAGGAGCAGGAAATCACACTTCCGGCGGCATGCAAAAAGGTGCTGATCAACAACTATCCGGATGTGGTTATGGATGGAGAGACTGTTAAATTGCATGGATACCAGGTACTGGTCATGGAGTTAGATGTCAAATAAATATAGCAGGTAATAAACAGCGCCTTCCCCGGGTGCATGTATTACATATAAATTTATTCTTTTTCCAAAAAGAACTGTCCTCGCAGAAGTGATTTCTCTTTCTCAGGTAAATCGCCTCTGTGGGACAGTTCTTTATTGTTTTAACGTTTCAGCCACTATTTTTTTATGTCATTCAACGCTGTTGCAACTGTTCTTTTTTTCTTTTCAATACGGCTGGAAAAAGAGTTATTCCTTTTTGGCGGCATTTTTCTCCTGTTCTATCTCCCACTCTTCCTTACGTGTCTGCGCCATAATTCCCCGGATTCCCACTACAACAGCAAGGCTCACGATAAAAATAACCGCTCCGTAAACCTTTTCGCCGAAATCCATATCTTTTATGTAAGACAGACCACCGCTGACCACAAAGTTTACTGCCATGATTCCTAAGAAAGTCACGGCACCCACGATCCGCTCCAGTGTTACATTCGAGGTGCGGAACTTTCTTGCTGGCAGTTTTTTGTCCAGATAACTCAGACTGAAGATCAGGACCAGAGCCAGAATCCAGCAGGCAATGCTGATATAATTCACCAGGGGGAGGCCGCTGATTTTTCTTATAACAAATGGAAAATCTACTAAAGCAAAGATTACCAGGGTAATGACATAAAGCACCACCTGCAACCCCATAAGCTGTCCGGCGCTGACAGAGGCCATAAGCATTTTCTCCGTTTCTTTCTGGTACTGCTCTGGCTCCAGTCTTTTTCCGGCAAGGAGCTCACTGACGGAGATATCCAGTTCCTGGCAGAGTGGCTCCATCAGGCTTACGTCTGGAAAGGAACGGCCAGTCTCCCATTTGGAAACGGCGCGGTCTGTCACATTTAATTTCTCGCCCAGCTGCTTCTGGGTTAATTTTTTCTCTTTACGGCACTGGGCAATAAATGTGCCCACCTGGTTTTTGTCTATGTCTGTCATAATATGTCTCCTTACCGGATGCTTGTTTTGTTGTCTTGATTATGCCACAAAACAGGAGATCCGTCACCCTACCGCTGGTTGAATTGAGGAATTTTTCTCATTATTTCGGCTTTTTTTAAGGATTTCAATAACTTATTGACATTTTTTCCCATTATTACTATAATAATCAAAAAGAACAGGGGAGCTTGTATACAGGCTGAGAGGAAATTATGAATTTCGACCCTTTACCTGATGCGGATAATGCCGCCGTAGGAAGTCATAGCGATTTTTTTCGGAGACACCTGCCGCGGTGTCTCTTTTTTATATATGAAAGTCCTGTGCGGAAGCCAGGAATCCAGCATGCTTGCATGATGGACTCCCGGATATCGCACAGACCAGACCATATAGCAGGCAGCAATGCAGCGTTCGGCTGGGGGCACCACTTTCGGACGCTATATAAAATTAATGCATAAATAACAACAGTGCCGGTTTGTAAAAAGATTTTTTCACGTTGTAACACATAACTCGTGGAAACTGCTTCAAACAAGGCCAAGAGAAAGGAAGAAAATTATGAGAACAGCATTAACAATCGCTGGAAGTGATTCCAGCGGAGGCGCCGGTATCCAGGCTGATATCAAGACAATGATCAGCAATGGAGTATATGCTATGAGTGCAATTACCGCACTTACCGCACAGAATACTACCGGTGTAACAGGTATTATGGAGGCAACGCCAGAATTTCTGGCAGATCAGCTGGATAATATTTTTACAGATATTTATCCAGATGCAGTGAAGATTGGAATGGTATCTTCCAGCGCACTGATTGAAACCATTGCGAAAAAGCTTCGCCAGTATGAAGCAAAGAACATTGTAGTAGACCCGGTTATGGTTGCCACAAGCGGAGCCAGGCTGATCAATGATGAAGCCATTGAAGCCCTTAAAAGTCAGCTTCTTCCAATGGCCACAGTCCTGACACCGAATATTCCGGAGGCAGAGGTTCTGTCCGGAATGAAAATAGAAACTGCAGATGATATGATCAAAGCCGCTGCTGCCATCGGAGAGAAATACAGCTGTGCAGTGCTTTGCAAGGGTGGTCATCAGCTGAATGACGCCAATGACCTTCTGTGGCGCGAAGGCGATTACAAATGGTTCCAGGGAAAGCGGATCAACAATCCAAACACTCACGGAACAGGATGTACCTTATCCAGTGCCATTGCTTCTAATCTGGCAAAAGGTTATGATCTGCAGACGGCAGTAGAACGTGCAAAGGAATATATTTCCGGTGCGTTGGCAGCCATGCTGGATCTGGGATCCGGCAGTGGACCGATGGATCATGGATTTGCGATAAAAAACGAATTTACGTCAGTAAATTAAGTGATGAAAATAAAAGATTTTTACCGCCCAATATACTTTATGATAAATGAGAGCTGTATTCAGGTGGAAAAAATAAATAAAAAAGCATAAAAAGGAGGTTAAGAGAAAATGAAACAGAGTGACACAGTGAAAAAACTTGCGATGGCGGGTGTTCTGACAGCGGTTGCTGTGGTAGGAAGCCTGCTTAGTTTTCCGATTTTCGGCAGCAAATGTGCACCGGTGCAGCATATGGTAAATATTCTGGCGGCGGTTGTACTTGGACCGGGATGGGGGGTCGGCATTGCATTTTGCGCAAGCCTGCTCCGTAATCTGCTGGGACTGGGAAGCCTGATGGCATTCCCGGGAAGTATGATCGGTGCATTATGCTGTGGTCTGGCTTATATGGCATTCCGAAAACTGTGGCTGACCTGTATCGCAGAGGCATCCGGAACCGGAATCCTTGGCGGTCTGGCTGCTTATCCGGTTGCAAAACTGATGATGGGATTAAATCCGGGAGGTTTGTTTGTATACATTGTGCCATTTCTTGTTTCCACAGTAGTAGGAAGTATCCTTGCATATTTTCTTGTAACTGCGCTGCAGAAAGGCGGCGTGATCAGTATGTACAGACATCCGGCGAAAAAAGAAATGAAAATGAGCCAATAAAAATAAGAAAATACGCATGCAAGCGTGATCAAGTAGCGAAAGCGGATTGCAAATGTTCGCTTTACTACATGTGATCAATGAACTGTAACGTAAAAAAGGTAATGCATAGCGGCAGATTGGGAGCACCACCTTCTGTCGCATAAGAAAAATGTTGTGAAAACGACTCTGTGTGAAAATGCAAGTCAAACGTACGTGAGACCTGGTGCGTGATTCTGGTCAGCATAAGCTGACATATCTGTTTCAGAATCACTGCACGTCCTCGCTCACCGGAGTTGTTATGAAAATCCATAAAATAGAAGAAGGAGAACAAGATGAGAAATTACACAACACAGATGGACGCAGCAAGAAAAGGAATCGTGACACCGGAGATCGAGGCTGTTGCGAAGAAAGAACATATGACGTCCGAGGCGCTGATGAAGCTGGTAGCAGAGGGTAAAGTAGCCATTTGCGCAAACAGGAATCATACCTGCTTGAATCCGGAGGGAGTCGGCAGCATGCTGCGTACCAAAATCAATGTAAATCTGGGAGTATCCAGAGACTGTAAAGATTACGATATTGAGATGCAGAAAGTAATGAGCGCAGTAAATCTGGGCGCTGAGGCAATCATGGATCTGTCCAGCCACGGAAATACCCAGCCATTCAGAAGAAAGCTGACAAGCGAATGTCCGGCCATGATCGGTACCGTTCCGGTTTATGACAGCGTCATCCATTATCAGAGAGATCTGGCTACATTGACAGCCAGAGATTTTATTGATGTCATTCGGATGCATGCCGAAGATGGAGTGGATTTTGTGACACTCCACTGTGGAATTACAAGAAAGACCATTGAACAGATCAAAAAACATAAACGTAAAATGAACATCGTAAGCCGTGGCGGTAGTCTGGTATTTGCATGGATGAGCATGACCGGAGAGGAAAATCCGTTTTACGAGTATTATGATGAAATCCTTGATATCTGCGAAGAGTATGATGTGACCGTTTCTCTGGGTGATGCCTGCAGACCGGGTTGTCTGGCAGATGCCACAGATGTATGTCAGATTGAAGAGCTGGTAAGACTTGGAGAACTGACCAAGAGAGCATGGGATCACAACGTACAGGTTATGGTAGAAGGCCCGGGCCATGTGCCGCTTGATCAGGTAGCTGCAAATATGAAAGTACAGCAGAGTATCTGTATGGGCGCACCGTTCTATGTATTAGGACCGATCGTAACTGATATCGCACCTGGATATGACCATATCACAAGTGCCATCGGTGGTGCTGTGGCAGCAATGAATGGAGCAGCTTTCCTGTGTTATGTCACACCGGCAGAGCATCTGGCACTTCCAAACGTAGAAGATGTAAAACAGGGAATTATCGCATCTAAAATTGCAGCTCATGCAGCAGATATTGCAAAAGGTGTTCCGGGAGCCCGTGATATCGACGACAAGATGGCAGAGGCTCGTCAGAAACTTGACTGGGATGCCCAGTATGCATGTGCACTGGATCCGGAGACTGCAAAAGCAATCCGCGACAGCAGAAGCCCGGAAGAAGATCACAGTGACACATGTAGTATGTGTGGAAAATTCTGTGCAGTGCGCAGTATGAATAAGGCACTTGCAGGGGAGTATATTGATATTTTATAATCATGATGCCAGGGTCAAAAGCCCGAAACCACGATGTGCTGGCACAAGATTTAGAAAAAATAAGAGAAGCTGTCTTTCGAATGAGAGACAGCTTCTTTCAAAGTTTACACTCTATATTTTCATGAACAGGATTATTTATTCGCACTGTCTGCATCAATGACAGACTGAATCTGTTTCATCAAAGTATCATAGTTCTTCTGATCATCAATTCCGCCGAGCATAGGCTCACCTACAATATTGCCATTTCTGTCGACCAGGATTGTTGTAGGAAAGGCCATGATATTGGAAGCGTATTTACCTGCATCGGAAGAAGAATCAACGGAAAGATTGCGATATTTAGCGCCCTGGCTTTTCAGGATATCTGCAGCTTCTTTTATGGCTGCTTCATTTCCGTCGAAGGTTTCTGTGTTGATTCCTATTACTTCACCACCGGCTGCTTTGATAGCATCGTTCAGTTCATTCAGTTTAGATAATTCAGCAACACAAGGTTTGCATCCGGTAAACCAGAAATTAACAGCGGTTACGGCATTTTTGGAAAACAGGCTTTCATCAACAGAATTGCCATCAAAATCCTTTGCGGAAAAATCTTTGAAAGGAGATACATCGTCGGAATTGTTTTTCTCGCTGTTGCTGTCAGATGCAGCATTTTTCTTTTCGATTGCGGCGATTTTTTCTTCAATTTTTCTAATCGTTTCAATATCATCATTAAGTGTTTTCAACTCATCCTCTGTGAAGGAGTCTTTGTTTGATTCCACAGTGCCTGCCAGATAATCGGCATAATTTCCGCTTGGATCAGCAGTGCTTTTGCTCATCATGCCAAATACCTTGTCCCATACGTCTTTATGATCTGCAAAAAGCTGGTTTTCCTGCTGATATAAATCATCCAGTTCAGAACTGGAATCATCAGAAGAAGCTGTACTGGATTCTGTCTGGGTATCCTGCGGTTTTTCTGTGTTAGCATGTTGTTTTCCGTTACATGCAGTAAGCGATAATGCTGCGCAGAGTGTAAAAATAAGTAAGAAAGATCTTTTTGTTTTCATGAGTAATTGCTCCTTTTCGTAATGATATAATGTGCAGTGATTCTGCAAAAAATAAATAGTTACCGGTTGTCTGTTACTGACTGTTGTGCTTTTTTTTCTTACAGGGTTTTCCCATAAACTGATAGTGAATGGCATCTTTCGGACAAGCCTTTATGCAGGCTCCGCATCGTATGCATTCCGGGTGATCTGGCGTCTTACATACATCCACATCCATTTTACATGCGGTTACACATTGATTACATCCGACACATTTGCTGTTCTCAACTTTGATCGTGAGAAAGCTTATCTTATTAAACAATGAGTAGATTGCGCCAAGAGGACAGATCCATTTACAGAAAGGTCTGTAAAACAAAATACTTAACACAACAACCGTAATTAAAATAAGGCATTTAAAGGAAAAAAGAGTTCCCAGTGCAGATCGTATCGCAGCGTTTCCAAGTGAAAGTGGGATAGCCCCTTCCAGAACACCTTGCGGACAAATATATTTACAGAAGAACGGGTCTCCCATTCCGATTGAATTCGTTATAAGCATCGGCAGAAGGATAACGAAAACAACAAGGATGATGTATTTCAGGTATCTGAGTGGCTTCAACCGGGCTGTTGAAAACTTTTTTCCGGGAATTTTATGAAGCAGATCCTGAAACCATCCAAACGGACACAAAAAACCACATATAAATCTTCCAAGTGTCACACCGAGTAAAATAAAAAAGCCGGTGATGTAGTAGGA
>OLOD01001080.1_pt1 | contig 18718 bp, 11 predicted proteins | sample 1671921 | NCBI WGS metagenome assembly OLOD01 (sample SAMEA3136626, study PRJEB25190) | human gut metagenome | biome: human gut; feature: human-associated habitat; material: faeces | place: Austria | collected 2013
ATGAAAGGCAATCACACCCTCACACTGTTCCATGGCAGCCGGCTCTTTCGGATCTGTAATCGTACTTTTTGTGCGTACAACCTCATCTATACGCTCTGCAGCTACACCGGCTCTCGGCATCATGATAGACATCATAGTCAGCATCAGAAATGCCATAACGATCATCATTGTGTAAGTAATAAATGCCGTCATGGAACCAACCTGCATATATCCGCCATCGATCCTCTTTGCGGCAACCCACACAATCAGAAGCGTAATGCAGTACATGATCATCATCATTCCCGGCATCATAAATGTCATAACACGGTTGGTAAACAACTGCGTCTTTGTCAGATTGCGGTTGGCCTCATCAAACCGCTCTTCTTCCCGTTTTTCCCGTCCAAATGCACGAATGACATTTAATCCTGTCAGAATCTCTCTCGAAACCAGATTCAGCCGGTCCACGAGATTCTGCATAATCTTAAACTTCGGCATGGCAAGGGAGGTAAGAAGCATTACAAATCCAAGAATAACAAGCACCGCAAGCGCGATCACCCATTCCATTCCTGCATGGGTCTGTGCAACCTTAATCACACCACCGATTCCAATGATCGGAGCATAAAGAATCATTCGCAGAAATACTGCAGTCACCATCTGAATCTGCTGTACATCATTGGTACTTCTCGTAATCAGGGATGCCGTTGAAAAATGATCCATCTCTGCATTGGAGTACTGTACGACATTGCGGAATGTCTTATCACGCAGACCCCGTCCGATGGATGCCCCCACCCGGGAAGCACAATATCCGACAACCACTGCCGCCATAACCATCAGCAGCGCAAAACCAAGCATCTTGGCTCCGGTGGTCCATAAGTAATGTTTCTGAATGGCATCTACATCCACACCTGCATTTTTATCACAGGAGATCGCATAGGTCACACCCATGGATTTCAATGTAGAAGATCCGATCGCATCAATCTGTCCGGACACCTGCTTTCGCATCTCAAGAATCTGCTGATCCGGTACCTGGCCGGCTGCCAGTGCCTGCATCAGCTGCTTCATATCTACCTGTGTCCCATCCGTTCCCATTTTCCCCGTGAAAGCCTTCTCGTCAATATCGGACTCCTTCATCTGGGACATCTGATATACCATGACGATCGGCTCCAACAGAGACTCATCCATATCGTCAAGCGTATCCTCTTCACAATTTCTCACATAGTTTCCATCTTTTTTCGGCTCCTTATAACAGGCGGCAAATGTTTTCTTTTCCCTGCTGGTCATAAAAAGCTGTGCTGACACAAAATCTTCCTGTGTCATTTCTTCCGGAAGAATATGCTCCACTCCGCTGCTCATGATTCCGACATCGATAATATCTGATGTATACTGTGGCAGGGACAGATCACAAAATGCCTGCATCACAAGAAAAGCCACAATAACCAGAATCCATTTCCAGTATGGGAGCATGTTTTTAAATATTTTTCCCATGATTTAACTCCTTTTCATATGCATAGCTTTTATACTATCACGAACTGATTTCCAGAACAATTCCTATTATATAAAACTTTTCTTAAATTAAAATGAAATGTGTGGTGCAACCACGGGCACCACACATTTTATGTTCTGATTTTATACCGCAGGGGTTACATAACCTGCCAGCTTCATTTCTTTTGTAAAATCATCGACAGACATTCCCGCTTTTTCCGCACCTATTTCCACGGGGATGATCCCATCTTGCACCAGGGATGCATATGCACGAATCTGTCCTTCTCGCTGACCTTCGCGCTGACCTTCAAGACGACCCTCGCGCAAGCCCGCCACTCGCTCCTCTTTCAGTTCCTCTTTCATCAGTACTCTTAATGCTTCACACATTGTCTGTTCACTTCCTTTCCATTCCCGTACTTTCTCCATGTTACTGTTTACAATGACCTGCAGCACGATATCTGCAAGATTCTTCTCCCTTCCCTCAAAGGTACTCACCTGCAATAAATACTGACGCATCAACGATTCCTCCAGATGATTCGTCAATGCTTTTAGCTGTACATGCATATCCGTGTCCAGTTCCGATGATGCAATGATCTGCACCGGAAACATCACATCATAGACATAGTAAATCCCGGCTGTTTCTTTTTGGCATTCATACCCAGATTTTTCCAGTTCCCCCAGCAGCTTCACCGGCTTGCGGTCTCGAATCAGTGTAATGGTAATCTCCTCTGCCGGAATCTCATCCACATGATTTGGTAATACTTTATACAGGCATGCATACGCAACCGCCTTGTAAAAAGTATCAATGTTCAGCTCATCCTTCGGGGATTTATATTCAAAAATGTTGTGTTTCCGGAAGATCTTCCCGATTTCATTTTTTATTTTGCAGTTCTTCTTTACTTTTACAACCGTACAGTCAATCTGCAAGGGTTTCTCCGTAAGCTGGAACTCATCGGTAAATTCCAGATTTTCTGCATCCTCCAGCAGTTCCAGGCGCAAGGCTGAACAGAATGCCGGATGCCACTGTAGCTTCTTTTGTTTTTCTTTTTTATTTTTCAATTGTTCTCCTTTTATTATACAAAACTGTTATACTCTTTTCAACGCACAAAAATCACGTATTAATAAACTCATAAAATTTAAACAAATGGAATTTCTGGCAGAAACTGCCTCTGAAAAAAGATATGATTACTATATCATATGTGTATGCCCGCTACAAGAAAAAACATTTCAAGTAGGAAAACAAAAAGCCATGCAATGAAAAATCCAATACTGCATGGCTTTACAAAATTAATTTTATACCGCAGGGATTACATAACCTGCCAGCTTCATTTCCTTTGTGAAATCATCGACAGACATTCCCGCTTTTTCTGCACCTGTTTCCACGGTGATGATCCCGTCCTGCACCAGAGATGCATATGCACGAATCTGTCCTTCGCGCTGACCTTCCACTCTTCCTTCGCGCTGACCTTCCATACGCTCCTCATTCAATTCATCTGCCATCAAAACACGTAATGCCTCACACATGATCCTTTCACTTCCTTTCCATTTTTGCACTTTCTCCATGTTACTGTTTACAATAACCTGCAACACAACATCCGCAAGATCCTTTTCCCTCTCTGCAAATGCACCGACCTCTAACAAATATTGCCTCATCAGAAAAACAGTTCAGAGCAAATAAAATAAAATTTCCTGTTTGCATACTCTCCAAAAAGAGGTATTATATAGAAAAACACAGGAGGTATTCAAATGAAAGCACATAAATATTGGTCCCTTGGTGCATTGGCAACCATGATCGGAACTATCTATACCGGCTATAAAAATATGAAATCAGCTCACAAATATTTTGCCTGCAGTTCTCTTCTCTGCATGATTATGGCTATCTACTCTGGTCATAAAATGATTTCTGGAAAGTCCCGAAAAAAGAAAGAATCTACTTCTGAAAAATCTACTGAATAATCAGAATACATAAAAATATCTCCCCATGAAACGTGTTTAATACATGTGCCATGGGGAGTCATATTATTATATCAATTTCAATGCTATATGCCATAGTATTATCTTACTGAAATGCCAGCAAAAAAACGCAGCCTACTTATTACTAAATGATTCTTTCTTTTTTAATTCCTGCTCCATTTTAAACTGTGCAATAACCTCATTCATATCAATATCTGGTAAATCAATCTTAATTTTCGGTAATATTGATTCATGATAAGCATCTACGGCCTCTTTCAATATATCTTTAGCAGGTTTCATATCATCAAAGACTATATCTCCTATATCATCAGGAGGAACTTCTATTCCGTTACAATATTTTTCAAATACAGCTTTTTCAATTTCCTCAGTACGAACTTGAATTCTTTTTTTCATGTATTCATATGCTTCCTGCTTATCTGCATAGTACCCCGTTTTCTTGTATACTATCTCTTTATTCAGCTCGTCATTTAACTGTTTTAATTTTTTATCTTCTTCCAATGCATTACTAAGTTCTATGGCTAATTCAAATTCAATTTCAGCCCGTTTAATCTGATTTTGAGTCATTTTGGCATAACCTTCTTCAGCCAACTTATTTACTTCTTCTTGCCGACATTCTCCCATATCTTCATAAATATATCTCCATTTCTGAATAAATAATTTCAAATCTTCTTGCATAGCATCAAGCCACAAACAATTATCTTCTCCATTCAGATTTGTCATCCATTTCGGCAAAAAAGGTCTACTTGCTAATTGCTCCAAGTCGTACGTCATTTGAAACATTTTACTATATCGAAGTCTAACCGGATAATCTGTATAATTCGACATTACAATCCCTATCTGATTTAATACATCTTCTGGAACACCATTATACTTGAACATTTTATATAATCCTTCCACGCTCCAAACAATACATCTATCTGAAACTTTGTATAAATGCCCTCTACGCAATTCCAAAACATTATTATCCGTATATTTATCTAACAAATCTACTAGAAATGTTTGGCTTTTACATGAAAATTCATATCCGTTTTCTTCCATTTGAAAGTTCGGTTTGATATATTTCATATAATCAGTAATCTGCATTGCTTTGAATATTTCCTTCAAATATTTTATATTCTTCGACAAAAAATTCTTTTTTTGTTGTTTTGTTTGCCTAGAAAATAGCTCTCCATTCCTTTTTTGTTGCCGTCTATACAATTCATCACAAACATCTGATAATGTAATTTTTATATCCATAAATAATCTCCTTCACTTACTATTATTTTCTATATCCATTCCATCAAGTAACTCATCACATCTTTTCCGAAAAAATCAAAGAGTTTTTCTCTAATTGTTAAATTTTTTAATAGCTCACTTCAATCCTATAAGAACCTCTGCTCCTTAATCTGTCTGGTTAGACGGACTAAGGAGCAGAAAATAATTTTTCAGATAATCTCCCTCTTTACTTTAAACCGAAATGTTCTGCGGCATCACTAATTCTAGAATCAATTTCCATTATTAATCTATCACCTGACAAGGAATTCATCTGCCACATGAAAGCTGTAAATACTCCTGTACCATCCACCTTTCTTGTAAAATGATTTCTTCTCTTAAAAGTATTCGGAATAGGATCAAATTCAAGTTTTCCTTGATACCCTAAATCCTTAATTCGCTTTTCTACCATCTTCACTATTTCTCTGTTCTTTTCTGCTTTTGACACAAAAATCATCCTTTCTGCAAGTCGAGGGCCCTACCGCTATTGCAAGAATAGGATACCATAGTGATTATCCTATGTCATTAGGGTGTCAAAGAATATAAGCTAATTACCACCAAACTATTGTTTGTTTATATTCGTTCTGTTTTAACACAGCTTGGAAAATAATCGCCTTCTTTCCTTAGTATATTCTTCTATAATCAAATAATTTTCATCATCTTCAGTATCAGAAAATAAAACTGTCACCATTTTTACCCTCCAAATTATTTTCTACTAATTGTGCGTGGCAACATATAAAAGGTCATATAATTTACAAAAATTATTTTTTTCTCATTTTCATACCTGAACCTGAATTATGTTTCTTTCTCTTATTTAGTCGTGCAAAGTTATTTTTTCTATCAATAAAAGCATCTGCGATTTCAAGCAGTACAAGCACCATTACTGGCATTCTTCCACCCAAAGCTATATCTCCTATAATAATAAAATCCTGCCTAGCAAACGCTAATAAAAATGATATAATTAATAACAGCATTTTTATCATAAATGCTATATCCCGCAGCTCTTTCTCCTTAGATGTAGAAAACTTATAATAAATTCCTCCCATAAAAATACTTATCAGTAATATGAATATATTTTGTCTTAGAATCCTACCGTGCATATTCTTACTCTCTCCTAACTTTTCACATTTTATTATAGATATCATTATAACTTCTTCCCTTATATTTTCAACAAAAATGGCCCTGCTACATCAATAGCAAGACCACCTCTGTTGAAAATTACTTCTTCTTCCTTTCCATCTCTTCTTCTACCGCCTTCTGTTGCTGCGGCTGTCCTTTTCCTTGACTGGCTATCTTCTTCTGATGATTACGGAGCCGTTTCAGTACCGATCTCCGTGGAGCGTTCTTATCTTTTTTCTTTGGAGTGTTGTTCATCAGTCCGTCAATCATATTATAGTTGGCTTCTTCTGCCATCTCTGCACTGCGAAGATATTCTCCATTATCCATAACCTTCTGCCAGTTTGCCAGCTCTGGTTTCTTCTTTTGTGTTTCTCCAGATTGTGTCTGTCCGGTCTGGGCTTGTGCCTGCATTTCCTGTTGTTTTTGCTGTGCCTGCTCTGCCTGTTGCTGCATGAAATTCTGAATGTTCCGTCTGGCTTCTTCATCAAAGCCGTTGTAACAGTCATTCATAACTACGGTACCTTCTTCACTGAGAATCACATAGGCTGCTCTTGTCCCATACTCCTCATGTTCCATCAGAAACCATTTCTTCTCATTCATTAGGATATAATCCTGGGCAAGCCATGTTCCTTTCTTTCCTTCGATTTCATATCCGGTCGTATCAATGGAAAGTCTGGTATCGGAAGAACTTTTGATTGTGAGAAATTCCGGAATGATGATAAAACCATCTTTGTTGACATAGTAAGCTGTGGTTTTTCCATCATCGGTAATGATGATCACATCGCTGCAACCGATGGAATGACCTTTGAAGTTCTTCGGTCGTTGCTTCTGTAAACGGAGTTTAATATCAGCCGGAGTTTCCCCCGGCTGGATTCTTCCAATGTACACCTGCTGATAGTTTTCTATCTGGACTGTTCTTCCTTCGCTTTTCAGTTTCTCGTAAGAACGGAAACGGACATCCCGGTACTCTGGGGTATCTTTTACCTGATATACTGCACACTGACTTGTACTCATTCTTCGTCCTCCTCTTCCAGTTCCATTTTATATTCTTCCAGATCCATAAGAAAAACTTCATATCCTTCATCGCTCATACAGAACAGTTTTCTTATGGTATTGCAGACAAGCCCGATCATATCTGCATCGCCTTTCAGAAAAGGAATGATATGGTCGATTGCCTCCATCGTGTCATTTCTGTTTCCTTTATCAAACATTGCAGTTACTAAACATTCATCCGCATCAAAGTTCATCGCCAGATCCATCATAATTCCACCTCTCCCTTCTTATGTGTCTTGGATTTCTCCGTTGTTTTATTCTGTTCCTGTGCTTTTGCCCTTGCCTGAAAATCTTTTAAAGACTGCAGCACAGACTTCTTCACTTCACCTTTTTCTCTGCTTGCAGGTTCTGCCTTTTGTGACTGGCTCTGACTTACAGATACCAGTTCCTGCTCTGCCCTTCTGTCTGCCGCAACCGCAAAAGGCTTCTGTCCACTTCCTATTACTGTTTCTGCCGTATGTTCTGTTTCCTGCACCCTTCCATGCTTTTCATCCAGATACTTTTCCATGTCTGCGATTGCTTTCTGCACCAGAGGGCTTTCTTTATAGTGTGGAATCATATCTATCAGATCACGCCGTATCCGGTCTGCACTCATCAACTCATATTCCCCGGAATAATCTTCATCACCATCTTGCAGATCAAATCCAATTCCTTTAATCCCATGCAGTCTCTCTGCTGGGATACTCTCATATATTTTAATGGCTTCTTCTAAAGTGAGGTTGTTATGGTACTCTCCCATGACCGGAAACTCCATGCACTCTGCGACATAAAAACTGATCGTAGCTTCTGGCTGTTCCTGCTCCGGCTGTTTGTCAAAGATAGAAAATCGCTCTGTATCTTCCAGACGGGAAAGTAAAGAACGGGCAGTTATAACATCGCTGTCTATATCGGATTCCTCAGATACCTCAAGCAGCCAGTCTTTGATAGCTTCTGTTTTCTTATTCAAAATATCCTCCGTAAGTTTTTCCACCTGTTCTTCTCTATTTTCAATCGTATCGTTATACTCATAGGTATCAACGTCATAACTAAAATTATCCAAATCCGTAGCGAGCTTTTTAATCTCCTGCTGGTCAAGATATTTTTCAGATTCTTTTATATACTCTGCCAGAGTGATTCGCTCCTCTGCAATCGGATTAATATCCACCTTAATTCCTGCCATTGCTATACCGGATTCATTTAAAGCATTGAAAAAGCTATCTTCTCGAATATCACCTTTATAGGAAAGAACCACATCAAGGTCAGAATCTTCCCGGTAAAGGTCTTGTCTGCTTCTGGAACCATACACTCTTGCAGCAAGCAGCTCTACCTCCTGTTCCATTCCCATATCTTCTAATACTGCCTGTGCATGATACAGGACACCTCTTTCAACTTCTGCCCTGCTCAGGCTATTTAATGCCAGTTCATTTCTTCCAATCTCAGAAGTCGCACGAAGTTCCCCCTCCTGCAATAAATCCTTAGAGTGCTGGATCGTCATTTCTTCAAATTCTTTATAATCCACTTTGACACATTCCAGGTCATCCATTCTTTCACTTTTAAGGGTTTCATAAGCAACTTCCTGAATGGATGCGTCTGGATTATCGTAATCACCACTCTGGATTTCATGCAGATCAGAGTCATAAAAAATAAACGAATATCCTTCTTCTGTTGCCTGTATGGTCAGATACCCTTTACTCCTGGTAAACTGCATTGCGATTCCTTCATAGGTTTGCATTGCTTCTTCCCTGCGAAATCCTTCAAAAATACTTGCCGGGCAGTTTTTTTCTAATTGTATCCGCTGTATCTGTTCTTCCTGAATTTCTTCCACATCTGCCATCAATTCTTCATAATCCACTACTTTTGCGTCTTCCAATGAGTACCCTTTATCTTCCAAAATATCACTGGCAGCTTCATCTACATAAATTGTCGGATTGTCATAGATTCCTCCATCATCCTCCTGATAATCTTCATTGTAAAATGTATAATCATAGCCATCTTCTGCAGTCTGGATTGTAAAGTATTGTTTTCCAATCTGATATGCAATCTGTACCTCATTCCAGTCCAGCATATTTTCCATTTTATTTACCGCTTCATATATTTCCGGATTCAGCCACCCTCCGATCTGTTCATATGCATGGGTCAGCTGATCTATTCCGTTTTCACATCGGATAAAATCCATGCTTTCCTGCATTGTTTCCGTATTCTGGATACCAAGCACTTTTTCCTGATGATTTGGCAGGCGTAAATATTCCTGCATCGCTTCATCCAGTGATTCATACCGGTTTACTTTTACTACACCCTCTGCATTTACATCTTCCATCACATAAAAATTATCAACGTAATGAATCTCTGGCATTTTCAACTTTATGCCTTCTGGCAGCTGCACCTCACTGACTGCATGGAAATTAAACCGGACATCCGTTCCAGATTCATTTTTTCCTGCCATCGTTTCTTCCCAGGTATCTTTCTGTACTGCCTGTATTTCTTCGATTGTAAGTGTCTGTCCACTCCGCAGGGTTACAACAGAATCTTTCGGGAATTCCGTCAAGTCATAAAGTGTTGTTCCATTTTCCTGCAAATATTCTGATACAGCTTCTAACGCTCCTGCATCAAACCCATTCCATAAATCCTCCGCTACAAGCTGTCCATTTTCTGCTACGATAATTCCTGCCACATCGGAGCCAAATTCATCATGTTCCATTAAGAAGAACTTCTCCCCCGCATATTCCTTTTCATCAACCGTATGCCATGTCCCGTTATGTCCTTCTGCTTCATATCCTCTTGTCTCTGCCGTGATTGTCACTTCGTTTTCTCCTATCGCCTGTTCTATCCTCTGCATCCGGATCTCAGCTCTTGCCATGTCGATAAACCCATCTAAAACTGCCGGGTGGCTTTCGATCACATAATCCAGGTTCAGATTTCTACCCCGGCTGACATTTTCCGGGACTTCGATATGCTCCGCCCAGTCTTTGTTCTGTCTGGAAAATCTTCCATCATGGGAAAGTTCACGGATGGTATTTGCCATAACAAAATTCATACGTTCTTCCCCGAAGCGTTCCACGACTTCTTTTGCCGCATCCTGCTTTAAGTGCAGCCCGTCAAAATTCTCCCGGATGGCTTCTTCGATTGCTTTCTTACAGTCCAGGTTTAATTTTCTGGAATCCAGATAAGCATCCACATCCCGTTCTCCCATTGCCTGTTCCAATGTTCCTTTATAAACTGGCGGATATGCCCTGACGGAATTATGTTCCAGCATGTTCATTCTCTGCTGGACAAACTCTGGAAGTTCCTGAAATCCAAAAGAATCTACATAATAGGCTGTAATCTCTGCACCCCTGTTTATCACGATCACATCACTTACCGATAAGGAATGACCACGGAAATCTTCCGGTCGGTCAATGTTAAAGCGTTCAAATATATTGTCTAATGTGATCGTTGGCATCCACGGTGCTGCATAAACCATCCGGTAATCCTTTCCGTCAATGGTATAGCCCAGACTCTTTGCGGATTCTATTCCCATAAACTGATAAGTATGCTCATCTCCACTATCCATCTGATAAATGGCAAACCTTCTGCTTTCTCCATGCAGAAGAAGTGTCTCATCAATCTTTTCCGCACTGTCCTGTTCCAGTTTTTCCTGTCTGGCGGCAGCTGCTTCTCTTTCTTTATGTACTTCCCATTCTGCTTCCGTAATACCAAAAATACCGTCATGTCCCAGAATTGCATTTTCTGTTTCTGCAAGAATCTGTCCTGCCTGCTCTGGATTGTCTGGATTTCCATGTAAGAGAAAAACTTCCGCACCCTCACGATACAATTCTACTGCCCTGTTTTTTTCAAGAGGATACATGTGTTCCAGTCGGATTCCTGCTTCGTGCATTTCTGTAAAACCGATCATTCCATCTGGAAAGTTATCAATCTGTGCCTCCGTCTCATGCACAAGACTTCTCATAACTTCACTTCGGTCACCCCGATTCGCTGTTATCATACGATTTACCAGTCCCAAGACTTCGTCACGGTCATCCATCTTATAAGCGAAATTTACGATAAGATTCCTTTGGGATTCTGTAAAATTCTCATGACTGGCGGTTTCTGCTGCTTCAATCATTCTATGGGCATACTGCATGGTACTTTCCTTTTCTTCTGGAAGTTCTGGGGTTGGAAAGTTTGCTCTTGCTGCCTGAATCACTTCATGTACTAAGTTTGTACCGGCTTCATCATAAGATTCCCGCATATCCCAAACCAAATCATTCAGTCTTTCTACCTGTCCGGGAAAGGTTTCTGCATATTCTGTTACAAATGCTTTCTCTTCTTCTGTAAAAATCGTTCTCGGAAATTCTGCTTTTTCCACCAGCATCTCTGCCTGTTCTTTCGGTGTCAGCTCTGAAAAATAAGTAATACCTGTATCTGCATCATACTCGACATCGAAGAAATCAATCGGATAATTTTCTCCTACTCCATCGCTTGCATACAATGGCGTAATGACTGCACCTCTGTCCTCCAGAAATTCTTCCAGAGGTTTCTCATCCTCTGAAATCTCTTCCTGCTCCAGTAGACGGACATATTCCCGTACATTCTCCTGCAACTGTTCTGCTGTCATATTCTCAACCAAATCGTAACTATATTCTGAACCCATGCTGCCTGAAAGATGCAGGATTACATCTTCTCTACGAAAAGCTTCTCTAATCGGTCTTTCCAGTTCAATCTCGTGCATCTGTGTCTCAATATTCCCGATGATCTCTGCGGATGTTTTTCGGATGGTATCCATAGAGACCCTGAGTGCTTTCATGTCCTTGCTCTCACACCAGCTGGCAATGTAAGTAAATGAATACTCTGATGTGTCCAATCCAAAATGATTGCATACAATATAAGCGATACTTTCTGCTTCCACTTCCTTTGTTGTCCGGTCTTTTAAGACACCTTCCGCATCCATCACTTCCCGGTCATGTAATAATGCGTGACTGACTTCATGGACTCCAGTTTTCATCGTCTGGACATTGCTCATCTCTTCCTGGATTGCAATATATTTTTCTGTCTGGTGATAGTAGCCTTTCGCTTCCCCTTCCACATTCATCATGCGGATCGGTACAGGTGAAATGTTCTGTAATGCCTGCATGAATGTATCATAAAACTGTACGCTTCCGGTAAGCTCTGGCACATCCAGGTCTGCAATCGGTTCTCCCTCTGTCTGACTGACATCAAATACCGTTGTCACCCGAAACCTTGGAATGACCATTTCCACAATCTCTGTTTCCGGTTGTCCATCCTCCCCAATCACTGGTTCTTTTGTTACCGGGTCAATCTTTTCAATCTCCTGTTTTTCCCGGATTGGTGCTGGTGCAATAATCTGGATTCCTTTTTCCCCTCGTTTTACATGGCGGTTAAATTTCTTCTGCCATGCCTGATACCCTGCCACCAGTGTTGCTTCCGGTTTCTGCATGGTGATCAGCAGCGTGTTATTAAAGCTGTAATTGTGGAACTTTGACATAGTATTCAAATATTCGGTATATCTCTCTGATGTAAAAATCTCCTTTACTCCCTGCTCCAGTCGTTCCGATATTTCTTTTAACTGTTTCTCTATATTATTTGCCATAAACAAACCCTCCATTTTATGTCCCGCCAGAGAAAACTCTGACGGGAAATCTTTTATAACTCCTGTTCGTGTTTTTTCTTTGTAGCTTTCTGTACAGGTGGCTGTTCCGCTGTATTCTGCTGTGCCTTCTCCTGCTTTAAGCGTTCCAGAATAGATGGCTTATGGATTCTGTCTGCTGTTTCCGGAAGTTCTTTTTCTTCTACGGCATCCCTGCTGTCTGTGCTGCTTCCTTCTCTGCCAATATCCTCATCTGCCATAATCGTCTCATTGCCCTTTTCATCCATGTTCAGCAATGCATTTAACTCGGATAACCGTTCTATCTTTTCATTCAGTTCTGCTTCTTTCGGGAATGGTTTCTTTACCTCTTCCTGTGCAGTGGTAAGCTGCTGTTGTACAGTTTCCAATTTCTGCTCACTTTCCGTCAGCTTCCTGTCAATAGAAGAAAGCGTGTTATGGATACGCTGCATATTTCCTATCGGGTCTTTTCCGATCTCCAGCTTATAAGAGCATTTTCCTTTGACCGTCAGTTCAAACGCATTGGAGAACATATTGTAGGAAGCAGATAACGTAAACCCATGATATTCCCCGACCTTTCCGCCGGTGCTGACAGTTTTTAACCCTGCACAGGCGGCGATCAATGCCTCGCCTGCTTCTTTCTTATCTTCATAAAGGACATTCCCTACCGTCATGGCAAACGTGTCATTATCCTGTAAATCCACGCTTTTTACTACCTGCGAATCCACCTGCATCCCGGCAATCCGCTCTTTCAATGCACTGATCTGTACCGGGAAATTCTTTGCAATATCGGATTCCAGACGGTAAATCTGACTGGTATGGTTTGCCTTTAGAAGTTTCAGCTTACTCACCTGCACATCCAGATCCATTTTTTCCTTAATGTACGGATTGCCTGTAGCAAGTGCCTTGATCTCTGCATAGGACAGTGCCGTATCATCCACATCTTCACAAGCCCTGACCGGGGATTTACTGGTCATGATCTGGCTGATGAACTTCTGCTTATTCTCCAAAATCTGCCACATATACGCATCAAAAGTATTTTCCGTCACATACCGGAATATCTTTACTTTGTCATTCTGGTTTCCCTGTCTTAAGATACGTCCTTCTTGCTGCTCCAGATCAGACGGTTTCCATGGACAGTCAAGGTGATGGAGAGCAATCAGTCTGTCCTGTACGTTGGTACCTGCACCGAGTTTTGGAGTAGAACCCATCAGGATTCTCACCTGTCCGGCCCGTACCTTTGCAAACAGTTCCGCTTTCTTTGCCTCCGTGTTGTATTCATGGATAAACGCAATCTCTTCTTTCGGGATTCCTTTTTCTGTCAGTTTGTTCCGGACATCATCATATACATTGAAAGTCCCATCCCCTTTTGGAGTAGACAAGTCACAGAAGATCAGCTGGGTTGTCCGGTCTGCTTTTCCTTCCTCCCATACCTGGAAAGCATTTTCCACACAGGTATTGACCTTGCTTTTTTCGGCATCCGGAAGGAGTTCATTTAAAAGCCTTTGGTCTAACGCACACTTCCTTCCGTCGTTGGTGATCTTGAGCATGTTGTCCACCGTTGGATTCACAAGACCGGCTCTTACATCTTCTGCACGTTCCGAAAAAGCACTGACCATTTCCTGCTGTTCTTCACTTGGTTTTAAGACTTCATTGATAAACTCTACTTCCGGCACGGGAAGATTTAACATATCAGAAGTCTGAATATCCGCAGCTTCCTTAAAAATAGAAATCAGCTCTGGAAGATTAAAAAAACGGGCAAACCGTGTTTTCGCACGATAGCCCGTTCCTTCCGGTGATAATTCGATTGCGGTTACTGTCTCCCCGAACGTTGCCGCCCAGGAATCAAAGTGTCCCATACCCATACGCATGAGTGTGTCATACTGGAGATAACGCATGATAGTGTAAAGCTCCGTCATACTGTTCGATACGGGAGTACCTGTAGCAAAGGTGATTCCTCTGCCGCCTGTCAGTTCATCCATATACCGGCATTTCATAAACATATCCGAACTTTTCTGTGCATCCGTCTGTGAGATACCCGCCACATTCCGCATTTTTGTATACAAAAAAAGGTTCTTAAAACTATGGCTCTCATCCACAAACAGCCGGTCTACACCCAACTGCTCAAAAGTTACTACATCATCCTTTCTGGTCTGGTCATTGAGTTTCTTCATCCTCGCCTGCAGACTCTTCTTTGTTTTTTCCAACTGCTTGATGGTATAATTCTGCCCTGCCTGATGTGCCGCTTCTTCAATGGAGAACGTAATATCTGCGATCTGATCTTCCAGCATGGCAATCTGCCGTTCCCTTGAAAGAGGAATTTTCTCAAACTGCGTATGACCGATAATCACGGCATCATAATCCCCTGTCGCAATACGGGAACAGAACCGTTTTCGGTTTGCCGGCTCAAAGTCTTTCTTCGTTGCCACCAGGATATTTGCTCCCGGATAGAGACGTAGGAAATCACTGCCCCACTGCTCGGTCAGATGGTTTGGCACGACATAAAGATTCTTTTGTGAGAGTCCCAGCCGTTTTGATTCCATACCGGCTGCGATCATCTGGAACGTCTTTCCTGCTCCTACGCAATGAGCCAGTAACGTATTATTTCCATACAGCACATGAGCCACTGCGTTTTTCTGATGCGGCATCAAGGTGATCTCCGGGTTCATGCCGACAAACTGAATATGGCTTCCATCATATTCCCGTGGACGGATGCTGTTAAATCGTTCATTATAGATCTTACAGAGATCTTCCCGTCGGTGCAGGTCTTTAAATATCCACTCCTTAAATTCCTCTTTGATCAGCTCCTGCTTCTGCTGTGCCAGCATTGTTTCCTTCCGATTTAATTCCCGGTGTTCCCCATCGGCATCCTGTACCGTGTCATAAATCTTGGTATCTCTAAGGTTTAAGGCATCTTCCAAAAGGCGGTAGGCATTGGCTCTCTGTGTTCCATATGTGGAAGTAACAAGAGCATTTCCGTAGCTGTCCACACTTTTTCCCATAACATTCCATTGTCCGGTCACTTCGGCATACTGGACTTTGACCTTGCTCCCTACATAATATCTTGGTGTATGGAATGTCTCTGCCATAAACCGTGTAATGTAATCCTCGGAGATCCAGGTTGCCCCAAGTCTTGCCTCAATCTCTGACGCATCCAGATCTTTTGGCTGTACCTGCTCCAAATACTGCACATTCACCTGATATTCTGGGTGATCTTCTGCAAACTGTTTGGCGATCTGCAGTTTCTCTCTTACATTTCCAGAAAGATATTCGTCCGATGGCTCCCATTTTTCACTAATCGGATTCTTAAAGATCACCCCTGCCAGTTCTTCGGTAAGCTTCTCTTCTGTTTTCCCAGAAAGCTGTGCCATATAGGAAAGGTCAACGCCTGCCCTCTCACCGATAGAAACCGCAAGTGCTTCACTGGCAGTATCTACAGAAGTTACCGTTTCTGCCCTGCGGATTGTCCTTTTGGTAAAAATATCCGCTTTCCGTTTCAGTTCTCCCTTATCATCTAGAAATTCCAGAGAAGTCAAAAGACAATAGCTGCTGTCCTGACTGAATGCCCTCTTATTGGCATTGCTGCTGATAAGACCATATTTTGCTGTAAAGGTATCGTATTCTTCATTGAGTTTTCCCTGCAGCTTTGTGATCTGTTCATCGCTTCCCTCTTCCATCTGGCACTGGATCAGTTCATTCGTAACATCACGGATCTTCACCATCCCTTTGACACGTTCCGCTGTCATTGCCGGAAGCTCCATGCGGTTCATCACAGAATTTTCCCGGTAATAGACTTCATCATTCACTACGGTAAAACTGAAATTCTTTACATCCGGGTCTGCCGGGATAGAGACAACATCCTCCTCCAGCTCTGTATCCGAAAGTTCCAGTTCCGCGATCGTGCCATGGATATTCTGGACGGCTTCTTTTAACTGTTCTTCTAAGGTAATTCCTTCTTTTGGTTTTACGGTCACTTCCTGCTTTCCGTACTGGGTACTTTCTGTAGTAAAATCACCAAGCACCATTTCCGGATGCTCTGCAAAATAAGCATTGACCGAATAGCCTTCCGGTGTTTCCTTTAAATTTAACCATTCCGGTTCCTCAATGGATGCCCTGTCCCTTTTCTGGAAAAACAGAATATCAGAAACAACGCTGGTATTGGCATTTCTCTGGAACGCATTATTCGGTAATCGGATGGCTCCAAGCAGTTCTGCCCGGTTTGCAATATACTGTCTCACTGCTGGGTTCTGCTTATCCATCGTTCCACTGGAAGTTACCACTGCAACTACGCCGCCCGGACGGACCAGATCAAGGGATTTTGCAATAAAATAATCATGGATCATAAAATGATGCCGGTCATATCTGCGGTCACTGACCTGATACGCCCCAAATGGAACATTGCCTATCACACAGTCAAAAAAGCTGTCCGGATAACTGGTTTCCTCAAATCCCTGTACTGCAATCTTGTTTTTCTGGTAAAGCTGTTTTGCGATTCTTCCCGAAACCGGGTCGAGTTCCACACCGTACATATTGGCTTTGCCCATACTCTCCGGGATCAGTCCCATAAAGTTACCGACACCACAGGACGGTTCCAGAATATTTCCCTGTTTCAGTCCCATATTTTCCAGTGCTTCATACATACTTCGGATCACGGTCGGGGACGTATAAAAAGCATTTAAGGTCGATGCCCTTGCTGCACTGTATTCTTCTGGTGATAAGGTATTCTTTAACTCCAGATACTCATTCGCCCAGCTGCTGTTACTCTCCTCAAATGCCTGTGGGATACCACCCCAGCCAACATAACGGGATAAGATTTCCTGTTCTTCGGGTGTTGCCAGACGTTCTTCTTTTTCCAACGTCTGTAACAAATGAATGGCTTCCATATTTGCCTTATACTTTGCTTTCGGTCCGCCTGCACCAAGGTCATTATCCTGGATACGGAAGTTGTGTGGTTCTATCACGGCTTTTTCCTGTTCCGGTTTCAAATATGGCTGGAATTCTCCCTCATATCCAAACAGTTCATTTTCTCCGGGAATATAATTACGCCCGGTTTCCAGACATCGGAACACATCGGCAGTCGGTGCATTGCTGACTGCATAAAAATCATCATACGAATATTTAGGGAAATCTTCTGTATGGTAGGTTGATAAATGCAGTTCTGTATTGGAACGGGTCTGTGCAACCAGATCTTTTCCTTCTATTCCTTCCGGCAATATACCTACTGCTTCAAAGTGATACCCCTGATATTCAAAAACACCCTCATCCCAAGACTCTGCAAGTTCTTCTGCGGTTTTAGCTGTTACCTCTTCTTCTGGTTCTTTCTGTTCCTGTTCCTCAGAAGTTTCTATTATTTCCTGCTCCTGACTCTCTGAAATAGATTCTTCGGCAGTAACCTCTTCCTCTTCTATTTCCTCCACATCTGACATATCTACTACGGTCGGTTCTATCACTGCCTTCGTATCCAAGAAATCAAACATAGTCATCTGGTGCCCGGATGGTTCCGCAAAAGACGGTTCTGCTTCCGGTGTCGGAAAAATCGTATAGGTTCCTTCTGCATACTGATGAAGTTCCGAAAGAAGTTCTGTTTTCTGCTGATAGTTTGTCCCATACGCTTCAAAATCCAATGGAAGAGCTGCCAATGCTGCATCCATCTTCTGTAACAGTTCCTCTGTCTGCTCTGGATTCTCTAATACTGCCTCCATTTCTTTTCCTGGTTTTTCCCAGAAGAAGTCCTCCGTAAATGGTCTGTCCATCTCTTCCTGTGTCATTCCCAGTGCATTAAAAAGGGAACGATGCGGTGCTTGCTGCATACCGCTTTTAACATTATCACTCTTCATTCTATTAATTCCTTCCTAAAAACCCTAATAGCATCTATTACTGAATCTCAGCTGCAATGGCATCACCCATCTCTTTGCAGCCAAGCTGTGTGCATCCTTCTGACATAATGTCAACCGTTCTGAAGCCTTTCTTCAAAACAGCCTTAACCGCTGCCTCAATGGCATCTGCTTCTTTATCCAAATTCAATGAATATCTGAGCATCATAGCTGCTGAAAGAATGGTTGCGATCGGATTCGCCTGATTCGTTCCTGCGATGTCCGGTGCGGAACCATGGCTTGGTTCATACAGGCCGAGGCTTGTCTCACTGAGACTTGCTGATGATAACATACCAATGGAACCTGTAATCTCACTGGCCTCATCAGAAAGGATATCACCAAACATGTTTTCAGTCAAAACTACGTCAAACTGTCCCGGATTCATAACCAGCTGCATTGCACAGTT
>OLOD01001084.1_pt1 | contig 18694 bp, 15 predicted proteins | sample 1671921 | NCBI WGS metagenome assembly OLOD01 (sample SAMEA3136626, study PRJEB25190) | human gut metagenome | biome: human gut; feature: human-associated habitat; material: faeces | place: Austria | collected 2013
GTTGTCAAGGATGTCGGGGAAACGCAGTAGCACGGGCGAAGTGATGTCACGGACCTGAAGCTCGTCCATCACCTCACGCAAATCTACCGAGGCATAACCCTCACGGGGTGTCACGGCCACATTACCCTTTTCGTTTATGGAGAAATACTTACGTCCCCATCCTTGAATATTGTACAGTTCCTCACTGTCTTCAATTCGCCATTTTCTCATCGGCTGTTGTCTCTTAAAAATTATATTCGTGTAAAATCGTAAAAACAAACAGATTTTTAGCGCGGACAACCGTAGCGATGCGGCTATCCAATAAGCAAAAGTACAACTTATTTTACGAAATCATCCATTTTTCACACAATTATTTTCATAAATTTGGTTTATTTACAATAAAGGTTGTATCTTTGCTACTGAATTGCGTCCGTTTAAATTTTCAACGTATATTCGTATTCAACTATAACTACATTTTTTGCTATGGACAAAAAAATCGCTTTTTCTGTGCTTCTCGGCTCTGCAGTCATGCTGACCGGTTGCGGAAAGAAGATGAATCAGTTCGCTGCTGATTACTTCACAACCAACCCTAACCCCCTCGAAGTCGTGGGTCAGAACGTACCCGCCACTGTAACAGGCAACATTCCCCCGAAATTCTTCGTGAAGAATGCTACTGTAACTGTTACTCCCTACCTCACATTTGACAACCAGGAAGTCGCAGGCAACTCAATGACATTCCAGGGTGAAAAAGTGCGTGGCAACAACCGCGTCATCTCTTATGACAATGGCGGAACTGTAACAATCCCCGTAAACTATGTTTACCAGCCCGAAATGCAGCGTTCTGAGCTTTATCTCGGATTCACCGTTGACCAGAAAGGCAAGCAGTATGTCCTTCCCCGCGTGAAAGTTGCCGACGGCGTTATCGCCACTGCAGCTATCGCCGATGCAGCTTCTGTAGACCCCGCAATCGCTCCCGACAAGTTCCAGCGCATCATCAACGAAAAGTATAAGGCTGACATTCTCTTCCTTATCAACGTTGCAAACCTCCGCGACAGCCAGCTCAACTCTGCTGAAATGAAGGCTTGGAACGAAAACGTTGCCGCTGCCAACGCCGACAAGAACCGCGAAATCAAAGAACTCAACATCGAGTCTTACGCTTCGCCCGACGGTCCCTACGCATTCAACGCACAGCTCGCTGAAAAGCGTGAGACAAACACCAAGGGTTATCTCGAAAAGAAACTCAAGAAAGACAACATCACTGAATTCGGCGAACTTACCGCCAACTTCACTCCTGAAGACTGGGAAGGCTTCCAGAAGCTCGTTTCTGAAAGCAACATTCAGGACAAGGATCTCATCCTCAGCGTCCTCAAGATGTATCAGGATCCCGAAGTCCGCGACCGTGAAATCCGCAACATGACAAGCGTATTCGACGAACTCGCTGAAACTATCCTCCCCCGTCTCCGCTACTCTCGTCTCACCGCTTCTGTCGACGTTATCGGCAAGAGCGATGCTGAGATCAATCAGGCATTCGACACCAATCCTTCTTCACTCACCGTTGACGAACTCCTCTATGCTGCCACCCTTACCGACGACCTCAACCGTCAGAAGGCAATCTACACCGCAGCTACAAAGGTTTATCCCAACGACTTCCGCGGCTTCAACAACCTCGGTAACGTCCTCTATCAGCAGGGCGACTACGACGGTGCGATGAACGCATTCAAGAAGGCTTCAAGCATCAACCCCGCTTCAGCTGAAGCTCAGATGAACCAGGGTCTCGTCGCACTTCTCAACAACGACTTCAAGGCTGCCAACCAGGCATTCGGCAAGGCCGGCGGTCTCCCCGAACTCGGTTCTGCACTCGGTGTTTACTATCTCCAGCAGGGTGATGTCAACGCAGCTGTGAAGGCTTTCGGAAATGACAAGAGCAACAACGCCGCTCTCGCTCAGCTCCTCAGCAAGGACTACAGCAAGGCCAAGACAACTCTTTCTGCAATCCAGAACCCCGACGCTACTACCTACTACCTCATGGCAGTCCTCGGCGCTCGCACTAACAACGAGCAGACAGTTCTCTCTAACCTCCGTCAGGCTATCAAGCTCGACAACAGCCTTGCAAAGCAGGCCGCAAACGACCTTGAATTCTCTCGCTTTAACATCTCTTCAGTTCTCTAATTAGAGACTATCGGCTGAAGAGCCTTGCAATAGTACGAATCACCCGCATCCGTCGTCAGTGACGGATGCGGGGGAACTGTTTTTATCACCCCCGCCGTGTCAACCAACCCCCACACACCGACGTTATTTCTATAACTCACGTCCCGCTTCATACTTAACACACCGTACTTTGTACTTCATACTTTGTACTTCATACTTAATACTTCACAACATGACTTCCGAGGGAAACGATAAATTCAGGAAATACCTGATCGACATACTGCGATGGGTAATAATCATCCTCTCCATACTACTGATAGTCTTCATATCGGTCGACACCTTCACCGGAGTAAACTTCCTTGAAAGCCGACGCTACATGACATTCCAGTTCTGGGTATGCGTCATCTTCATGGCCGACTTCTTCATAGAGCTTACCCTGTCCGCCAACCGCTGGGGCTATGTGCGCTCCCACTTCCTCTATTTTCTTCTGTCAATCCCCTACCTCAACCTGATTGACATCCTTCACATCCACCTCACCCCCGAGCAGCTGTTTTTTGTCCGCTTCATCCCCCTTGCGCGTGGGGTCATGGCCATGACGATAGTGGTCGGCGCAATTTCCGAAAACAAGCTGACATCCTTCCTCATGTCCTACATCGTATCGCTCGCCTCCTTCATATATCTCGGCAGTCTGCTGTTCTACTATTGTGAAAGCGGTGTCAATACGGCCGTTACCGACTTCGGCCTTGCACTATGGTGGGCCTGCATGAACGCCACGACACTCGGGTGTGACATCTATCCCGTCACTGTGACCGGCAAGATACTCGGATGTATCCTTTCGGTCGGCGGAATCATCATGTTTCCTCTGTTCACGGTATATATCACGGCACTTATCCGCCAGTACACCAAAACCCACAAATTTTATCAACAATAAATTCACACCGCACTCAAAAAAATAGTAACTTTGCAAATCAATAGCAAAGCCGGGCAGACATCGCTCCGGCTGAAATGCAAAACGCGCCACAGCATAACTGAAATAATGGAACAGACATTGACCAATCGGCCAGGCATAGACCGGGTGATAGGACACCTGTGCAGCATCGACGAAATGCGCCACGTATGCCCCACACGCGGAGGTGAAGGAGAGCCACTTCTCTCAAACACCGAGGTATGCCGGATCGTAGAGCTGGCCTCCCGACTCATGTTTCCCGGATTTTTCACCGAAAGCTACCGGGGACAGTCGGTCATGCGTGCTGTCATGACCCTAGAATGTCACGAACTCCATGAACTCCTCTCCCGCCAGATTGCCGCCGGACTCTGTTTTGACCGCGACAATTGCGAATCCTCTGTCGAGGAAATCCACAAGCGCGCAAACGCCGATGCCGATGCCTTCATCGAAAGTCTTCCAGAACTCCGCCGTGTGCTCGACACCGATATTGACGCAACCTATCTCGGCGACCCCGCAGCCGTCTCCACCCACGAAATCATAGCCTGCTACCCGGGATTCCGCGCAACCATCAGCTATCGCATCGCCCACCGTCTGCAGCTGCTCGAAGTGCCCATCGTCCCGCGCATGATCACCGAGCTTGCCCACTCGGCCACCGGTATCGACATCCATCCCGGTGCTTCCATCGGAAAAAGTTTTGTCATCGACCACGGCACGGGAGTCGTCATCGGAGCGACAGCGATTATAGGCGACAATGTGAAGATATATCAGGGAGTCACACTCGGAGCAAAGAGCTTCGTTACCGACGACTCCAACAATCCCGTCAAAGGCATACCACGCCATCCCATCATCGGCAACAATGTGGTCATCTACTCAAACTCGACAATACTCGGCCGTATCACCATCGGCGACGATGCCGTAATCGGCGGTAACCTGTGGGTGACACGCGATGTAGCGCCGGGCGAAAAACTCATTCAGGCACGAGCCGACAATTTCCGCTCCACGCGCTGACCGGCCGCCACATAATCCCGATTCAGACATGTAAAAGCCCGGATCAGTACCGGCTTCCCTACCACAAGGACAAATCAGAAAATATAGCAGTAAAGAATAGAATAATACAGAAAGTCAAAAAAGAATGGAACATCGTTTTGAAATGGTCGCCAAGACCTTCAAAGGTCTTGAGGAAGTACTCGCCGACGAACTCCGCGAACTCGGAGCGGTCAATGTCGAGCCCGGACGCCGCATGGTTTCCTTCGAGGGTGACCTCGCAATGCTCTATCGTGCCAACATCTGTTGCCGCACCGCCCTCTGCATCCTTAAACCGATCTACAAGTTCATCGCCAAGGATGCCGATTCACTCTATGAAATGGTCAAGGAGTACAACTGGAGCGATGTGCTCACTCTTGAAAAGACTTTTTCAATCGACACCACAACCCACTCGTCGGAGTTCACACACTCGCGCTTTGTGACCTATCGCGTAAAGGACGCGATTGTCGATTATTTCAAAGACCGTTTCGGTCCTGACAAGCGACCCGGCGTGCGCCTCAACGATGCCGATGTCATGATCAACGTCCACATAGACGGCGACCGCGTCACTCTGTCGCTCAACTCGTCGGGCGAATCGCTCCACAAGCGCGGATGGCGCGAGGCGCAGACCGAAGCCCCCATCAACGAAGTGCTTGCCGCCGGCATAATCCTCAAGAGCGGATGGCGCGGCGACTGCCCCTTCGTAGATCCCATGTGCGGATCGGGAACTTTCCTTGTCGAGGCCGCCATGATTGCCGCCAACATCAAACCCGGCAGCTACCGCAAGGGATTTGCGTTTGAACACTGGCACGACTACGATGCAGAACTCTTCGAAAAGATAATGGACGAGAATACCGAGCGCCGCGACCTTCCGTTCAAGATTTACGGTGCAGACGTGTCACCCAAGGCCGTAGCCATTGCCGAGCGCAACATTCTTGCTGCCGGAGTCGACGAATACGTCAATCTCCGCATAAAATCGCTCCAGCAGTGGGATGCAGCTCCTGCCGACGGGAAGCCCGGCGTACTCATCACAAATCCCCCTTACGGCGAGCGCATCAACTCTCAGGACATGGAGCAGCTCTACAAGCTGATCGGCAACAAGCTCAAGCGTGTATTCCTCGGCTACCACGCATGGGTAATCTCGTCAAACATCGACTATCTCACCGCCATCGGTCTCAGCCCATCCACAAAGGAAGAGATGCAGAACGGAGGTCTTGACTGCGAGCTCCGCGAATACATCATCTTTGAAGGCTCCAAGAGCGATTTCCGCAAAGAGGGCGGAGTGCTGAAAGAAGCGCCAGTCAACCGTCCCGACCGCAACCGTCCGGGTCGCAAGAGCGACAGCGAATGGAAACGCGATGCCCGCGCCAAAGGCATGGGCGGAAAGGAAGCTGCTCCATCGCGTCGCAAATCAAACCCGCTTGAAGACAAGTATCGTCCAAAGAAAGGCGGATATGCACGCAACGAGGAGCGCCGACGCAAATTCAAGGAAGAGACTGCTGCTCAGAGCGAGGCCGAACAGCTACTCTCGCGTCACCGCAATCCGCATGCGCTCAAATCGCTTGGCGAATCGCCCAAACGCCCCTCGATTCCAGCTTCTGAAGGCCCGTTCATGCGCACACGCCGCCGCTGGAAGCGCCCCGAAAACGGCGCTCAGACCCCCGATGGCGACAACACTAACAACGATTAATAAATAAACCCCTCACAATCACATATAAATAACCGGTCATGTCAATCCAACAAAACCTCAACACGCTTCGTCACCCCGTAAGCAACACTCCTGAAAAGAGTCCCTTCAACGCCGGCGAAACTCTCGCGCAGCAGCACGAAAAACTAACCGTGCTCCTGCTCGGTTCGGGAGGTCGCGAATGTGCGCTTGCTTGGAAAATATCACTGTCTCCACGTCTTGAAAAGCTCTATATCGCACCCGGCAACGGAGGCACAGGAGCTTATGGCGAAAATGTCGGCATCTCGCCTCTTGATTTCAAGGCAATCGCCGATTTTGCGGCCGAGAAGAAAGTCGACATGATTGTCGTGGGTAACGAAGACCCGCTCGTAGCCGGCATCTTCGACTACTTCGAAGGCAAGGAAGGAGCGCCAGTTGTCGTAGGTCCGTCAAAAGCCGGCGCGGCTCTTGAAGGCAGCAAGGATTTCGCAAAGCAGTTCATGGTGCGCCATTCGATCCCCACCGCCCGCTACCAGAGCTTCACAGCCGAGACCGTCGAGGAAGGCTGCAAGTTTCTCGAAACCCTTAAAGCCCCCTACGTCCTCAAGGCCGACGGCCTCGCTGCCGGAAAAGGTGTGCTGATCATCGACTCTCTTGACGAAGCCAAGTCTTCTCTCCGCGAAATGCTCGGAGGAATGTTCGGCAAATCGTCGGCGACAGTCGTGATCGAAGAGTTCCTCAAAGGCATCGAATGCTCGGTATTCGTGCTTACCGACGGAAACGGCGGTTACCGCATACTCCCTGTCGCAAAGGACTACAAACGCATCGGCGAAGGCGACACCGGACCGAACACCGGCGGCATGGGCGCTGTCAGCCCCGTAGTGTTCGCCGACAAGGAATTCATGCGCAAGGTCGAGGAACGAATCATCCTCCCGACCGTCAACGGCCTGATTGCCGAGGGTATCACTTACAGAGGATTTATTTTCCTCGGCCTCATCGAAGTCGAGGGCGAACCGATGGTGATTGAATACAATGTCCGCATGGGCGATCCCGAAACCGAAGTAGTGATGCTGCGCATTGCCTCCGACCTTCTCCCGCTGCTCGATGCCGCAGGCCGTGGAAACCTCGGTGACATGCCGCTCGCCGAAGACCCGCGTTTCGCCACCACCGTCATGGTTGTGTCAGGCGGTTATCCCGGCAGCTATTCCAAGGGTGAGATAATAACCGGCGCAGAGGACGCAGTCAATGCAATCCTTTTCCATGCCGGCACAAGCCGCACCGGAGACGGCGAGCTTGTGACATCAGGCGGACGCGTCATCGCATGCAGCGCTTACGGTAAAGACATCGACGAAGCTCTTGCCAACAGCTATGCGGCAGCCGATACAGTCAACTTCGAAGGGAAATACATGCGCCGCGACATCGGCCTTGACCTGAAAAAGCTGTCGTAAGCGTCTGCTCCAGCTCCCTCTCTCCCCTCTCAAACTCCAAATTATCCTACAATATGACCCGAAAGGAAGTCACATTTACGCGAATAATACGGTCGCGGGGCATGGCTGTGATCCTTGCCCTCGCGGCCATTTTCATGACAGTCCAAGCCTACGCTTTCGGCAAAATCCCTGAGATTACCGACTTCCGTACCATTGCGTTCCCTACGCCATCAGAATGGCTCGCCGACCCGTGGATTTCAATGTGGGCCAACATCGTCGCAGTCCTTGCGACAGGAGCGGTGATGATACTGATCAACCGTCACTTCAACCTGTTGCGTACCACCTCGGTGTTTTTCGCGGCCTACTTCATGCTCACTATGGCCTGTGTCCCCGCAGTCATGGGTCAGTTCACGGCCTCGTCTATACTCGGACTGCTGATAATGGGATCCGTATGGCTCTTGTTCAGCGTATATAACACAGGGCCGAGTAACCGCAGGATTTTCCTTGCCTTTTTTCTCCTCGGACTCGGACAACTTGTGGAATACACATTCGTCCTCTACATTCCCGTCTTCATTGCCGGACTGGGACAGATGAGAATATTCCGTTTCAAAAAAATCCTTGCTGCTATTCTCGGCAACATCACACCTGCATGGATAGTATGGGGGCTTGATCTTGTCCCGAAGCCCGAAATACCACAACTTATTTTCACTCCTCCCGCCCTGTTGCTGTCGGCCTCTGAAAACTGGCCTCTTCTTGCGGCTGTGGCACTCGCTCTGATTGCCGGCTTTTTTCTCGGCAGTTTCAATCTGCTCAAAATCATCGGCTTCAACGCCCAGGCGAGAGCATTCAACGGTTTCATTTCGCTGCTTTCAATCGCCACAGGTATTTTCGCAATCGTCAATTTCACAAACATAGCGTTCTATGTGACTCTGCTCAACGCATGTGTGGCGTTTCAGGTCGGCCACTTTTTCAGGCTGACTGTCATGCGACGCGGATATATCATTGTGACATCACTGTCAGTAGTCTACCTCGCAATCTACACATGGGCTATGCTGACCACCATACCCTCATAAATTATGAAAAATACAGCCACGCTCCGGATTGTTGCCGACCGCAACATCCCCTTTATAAAAGACGCTCTTGCCGGAATAGGCACAGCCACCTATCTGCCGGGCGACGCCATCACTCCCGAAGTGATGCGCGATGCCGACATTCTGCTGACACGAACGCGGACAAAATGCAACTCCGCTCTGCTCGATGCCTCGCCGTGCACATTTATCGGGACGGCAACGATAGGCACAGACCACATCGACCTTGACTATTGCCGTTCGAAAGGAATCGAGGTAGCCAACGCTCCGGGCTGCAACGCTCCGGCCGTCGGACAATATGTCCTTGCCGCCATCGCCCGCAATCTAAAACCCGGCGAGACTTTTGCCGACAAGACTCTTGGCATAATCGGAGCGGGCAACGTCGGCTCGCTTGTCGGCCGCTGGTCGCGTGCCGCAGGCATGAAAGTGCTTCTCAACGACCCTCCGAAGGAGGAACAGGGCGACAACGGCAACTGCTATGTATCGCTCGATGAAATAGCGGAAAAGTGTGATGTCATCACGATACATACGCCATTGACCACAGATGGAAAACATCCGACCTTCCATCTTGTCGGCAAAGAATTCCTCGCCAACCTCGTGCGCCGGCCATTGCTCATAAACAGCGCCCGCGGACCTGTCACCGACACCGTGGCTCTGAAACAGGCATACACCGACGGTCTTGTCTCGGCACTTGCAATCGACTGCTGGGAGGGAGAACCCGACATCGATATGGAATTGCTTGCGATGGCCGGCATAGCCACTCCACATATCGCGGGATATTCCGAGGAAGGGAAAATCCGCGCGACATCAATGGTGCTCGATGCCCTCGCCCTGCATCTAAAGAATCACTACGACATGGAGATTACTCCCGAGGAGCTTAAATCAAGTCTGCCATTCGCACAGAGCGTGCCCGAATTCGTAAACACTGATGCTCTCGGCTATGACATAGATGCAGATACCTTACGGCTAAAGAATGTACCCGCAGACCTCATCCCCTCCACATTCGAATCGCTCCGCAACAACTATCCTCTCCGCCCCGAACCCCGTCAGGCATAAGACCGTCACTGTCTGACGGTAAGCATATAGCCGAAACCGCGTTGATTCACTATCGACAAAGCCGGGTCATGGCGAAGGACTCGACGAAGCTTGTGTATGTAGCCGTGGAGCGAATTACGGTTGCTCTGGTCGTCACGCTGCCAGACAGCTATCATCAGTTCTGACGCATCGACAGTCTTGCCGATATTCACGGCAAGATGCTGAAGTATCTTCGCCTCAAAATATGACAATTCCCTCTCCACACCCTCAAACGTAAGCGTCTGCGCAGTGATATTGAATGTATATTCCCCGATAGTGTATTTTATATCCGCGCTGCGGTTGTGTCCATAACGGCGTAGCAAGGCTTTTATCCTTACAATCAGCTCTCTCAGTTCAAAAGGCTTTTTGAGATAGTCGTCAGCGCCTATCTCAAAGCCTTTTTCCACATCTTCAACAGTGCTTTTAGCCGTCAGGAACAGCAATGGCACTCCCGGCGACAGCTTTCTTATCTCCTTTGCCATTGAAAAACCGTCCATGACCGGCATCATCACATCGGCCACAACGATGTCAGCCCCTTGAGCCCTGAACTTACGCAAACCGTCGAGACCGTCAATGGCCGTGACCACATCGTAACCCTGACCGATCAGCGTATCAGCAACAATCAGCGACAGGTCTGCCTCATCTTCCACCAAAAGGATTCTGCTACCCATTTTTACCGAATTTAATTGTGAATACAGAGCCTTCGCCCGTCTTGCTCTTTACATCAATGCTCCAGCCCATTTTGTCAAGAATGCTTTTGACATAATAGAGACCGATTCCATAGCCCCTCACATCCTGACGGTTGCCGTGAGGCACTCGATAAAACTTGTTGAATATATATGGCAATGACTTCTGCGGGATGCCGATGCCGTTGTCTGACACTGAAATACCTTCGGAATCCAGTCCGACAACAATCCTGACACTTTCACCCGAATACTTGATTGCATTGTCAATCAGATTGTTCAACACGTTTGTCAGATGAGTTCTGTCAGCTTCCACACAGACATCTCCGTCGGCCTCGACTTCAATTTCAATCTGTTTTCCGCATCTCATCCGCTGTGCTGCCGCTATTTCCTCGGTGAACGGCCCGAGTCTTATGGTTTCCGGTTTGAGCTTCATGGTCTTGCGCCGCTCCATGCTCATCGACAGAATGTTCTCCACCAATTCTCCGAGACGCTTCAATTGCCTGTTGGCTATTTTCAGATAGGTTTCTCTTTTCGACGGGTCATTGCCGGTGTCATAGTTGAGCAAGGCATCGTTTGCAGAATAGGCTATGGCTATCGGAGTCTTAAGCTCATGCGTCATATTGCTGACAAAATCATCTTTCATCTCCTCGATGGTGCGCAACCGCGAGACGGTGTGAAACAGATACATAAACGCCATTGCTATCAGCAATATAATAGCTGCGGTGGATAGCACTATCCCCTTCATGCGATCGAATATATATTTGTCGGGGGGAGAAAAATATGCCACATAGCTTTCGCCGGAAAGCAGATTGTAGCAGACAGTGATACTGTCAAGCCCTGCTGCCGAACGGAGACGTGCATCACCGGCCACCAGCTTATTGTCAGAATCTACACTCAGCACCGAGGCAACTTCAAGATTTATGCCTTTACGGCTGAGCGACAGACGAAACAGACTGTCCATGTCTGCGATACGAAGTTTATAGACTGGGTCAATGGTCTGATGTGCTCCATAACCGATTTCATTCACCATTATGTCAGAATAGTTTGTACCCGGAGCCAGCGGCATTGTCCGTGTGGCCATTACACTGTCGTTTCCGTCCACAATGGTCACATGAAGCGTATCGCCACGGATTGAACGTGACTGTGACATACTTTTGCCCTGATACGCTATATCTGGATTTATTTCAGGGTATTTGGTGACTCGGTTAAGCACTTCGTCGAGATCGGCATCGCGAAGCGACTGCTCGACAAGCTCCCGTGTCTGAGCCGATATACCCTCATAGAGATCTTTCAGGCACAACAGATTGTAGCAGAGCATCATTACGAGAGCTCCTACAAGCAGCGAACTTTTTATCTTGAAATCTTTCATAGGTTTGCATGCAAATTTAGTGATAATTTCCATATCAGCCATCGCCTCCATACCTATTTAAGACTAAATAAGGGAGCATTTAAGACTAAATAAGGCAAGCGGTTATGATATTGATTGAATCCGACGATAATTTTGCGTCAGTAAATCAAAACAACATCACTCTGTGTCATGAAAAAAATAACATTGTTCCTTACGCTGATTTCAAGCCTCCACGCAGCCGGACAGTCAGGAATACAGGACTCGATTCCCGCTCAAGAGCTTAACGAAGTAATAGTCAGGGGCGAACGGCCTCAGATCAAAGGTCAGGACGGAGTGCTGACAGTCGATCTTCCGGCCATAGTCAGAGAAAAGCCGGTGACAAATGTCCTTGAGGCATTAAGCTATCTTCCCGGAGTTGTCGACAACAACGGCAGCATCGGGCTCAGCGGTGCGACAAGTGTCACAATCATTCTTAACGGTGAACTGACGAATATGCCCGTGCAGAATTTATATCAACTGCTCTATTCAACCCCCGTTGACCGACTGAAGAATGTAGAGATAATGTATGCAGCCCCGGCAAAATACCATGTAAGCGGGGCGGTCATCAACATTGTCCTCAAGACCCCGCGCCCGCTCGACGGACTGACCGGACAGCTACAGGCAGGTTATACACAGACCCGCTATCCCTCATACAACACAGGCGCAGCCGCGACATACGCATTGAAAGACTGGACTTTCGATGTCAACTGGACACTTTCGCGAAACAAGACTTATAGCCGGCAGGAAACGTTCTCCAACCATCTTGTAAACGGCCAGCGGACCATGATTGAAGACGATATGTGCCAGACAGGCTACAATCTGTCAAATCTCATATATGCCTCAATAGCCTACAAGCCACTCAGAATCACGTATAACGGACAGATTACATCCGACTCGCACAACAATAGCCTGTCGACAGGTACATTCGGCCGTTACATCAACCGTTATTCTTACCTTTCGCCGACAGGCTATCACAATATCTCCCTGCGCTACACCTCTACTTTCGGTCTCACGGCAGGAGCGGACTACACTTCATATAGCGAAGACAGGGAACAGAAACTGACGAAAGACGCAACAGCCCTTGTCCGGGCCTTTAACCGCCAGACCATAGACCGCTACCACACCTATATAGATATGGAACACCAGTTGGGCCGATGGCAGATAAACTACGGTCTTGAATATCAGCATTCCGACGATCATAGCCGTCAAAGCTACATACTTCCGTCCCAAGAGGGTTTTAATGATGTCCTTAAAGAAGATGTCGCTGACGCATATATCGGTCTGCAGGCTTCATTCGACAGCGGGCTTTCATTCAGTGCCTCGGCAAAAGGTGAATATTTCCATAATGACTTGCAGCATAACTGGAACTTCATCCCTCAGCTTGGCGTGACCTACTACAAAACCCCAAAAAGCATATTTCAGCTGAATTTTACGTCCCAGCGGATTTATCCGCAATACTGGGAACTTCACGGAGCTACATCCTATATAAATGAGTATTCGTCCATTTCAGGAAATCCGTCATTGCAACCTTACATGAATTATGCCGCCCAGCTCAGCTATATACTGAATCAGAAATACAGCGCCACACTCTATATGCTGCATGCCGACAAATACTCTGTCCAGCTCCCTTACCAGATGCCCGACAAGCTTCAGTTGATGTTTCAGACAGTAAACTTCGATTTTTCACGTACTGTCGGTCTTCAGTTCAACGCACCTTTCGACATAAAGGATGTGTTCAACACCACGGCGGTTGTCAACATATCCCACAAGCAGGAAAAAGCCACCCATTTCCATGATATAGGCTTCGACAACCGGAGATGGTCATTTTACGGAGCGCTTAACAACACCCTTAAACCCTCTCCCGGAAGTCCGCTTTCATTTTCAGCCGACGCCACATATATCACCGGCCAGATTCAAGGACCGGGCAAATTCAATCCGTTATGGAGGATTGACGCAGGGATGAAATGGCGGTTCGGAAAGCAACGGAGCTGCGAAATAAATCTGAAATTCAATGACATCTTCAATACATGGAAACCAAAACTGACCATCGACAATGCAGGACAGGACTATAAGCTGACCGCTCACGACATAGCAAGAAATCTGAGGCTGTCGTTTATCTGGAAATTCAACGGCTTCAGGCCAAAAGACCCGACAGTGGATACCTCGCGTTTCGGAACGGGCCAATGACTCTCCACGACGACAGCACTCTGACCAATTACGTGCGTCACATCTATTTGAATCCTTTCATCAACGTAGCGTCATCGCCCTGAACGTCAGAGACAGGCATGATAGACTTCGGATTGTGTTTTCTACCGTAGGACAGCGAGAATGACGCCTTTATGGTAAAATATGGATTCCTGTGACAATATGCGCGCGATGTATATGGAGCGACAGCGGAAAGATTTTTAGTCTCCATCCAATATGTTTTCATGAACGGATTGAACACCCCGGCCTGCAACGACCACGACGGCTTGGCATAACCGGCCAGTATGAGGTGCATTGTCTTCTCCTCGATCAACTCCTCTCCATACATCCTGTTGGCCGGGCCGTCAAACGTATTGTACGAAAAAATCCAATTGCCAAACTTCAAGTCCAGATTCCATCTGAAACGGAACATCGTATGAGTGTGAGTATAGCTGTTTCCACGGCTTATGTAGCGGTTTATCAGCGGCGAACACGAAAGGGAAACACAATCGCCCAAGGGATGAAGCGTTACGGTGAGCTCAGACGAAAGGCAGTCGAAGGATCTCTGATTGGCGTATGTACGCACAAACATATCACCGTCTCTGATTATCTCTGACATAACAGGATGAAATTCACGCCGAAATTCTGTTGACCAGTCCACATCAACGACACTATGTGTGTAGCCGGCATTAAGCCGATGTCGCATCACACGATATGAATCAAGGTGCGGATTGCCACGCACAACCATTCCTGCATCAATCCGTTGCTCGACATCACTCATCATGGAGACAGACGGAGAAGCAGCGGAATAATCTCCCGAATACCTCAACGACAATCCCTCGGGACGGTTATAGGCCAACATCAAAGACGGCTGTACATAATAATCATCACGATTGATAAGGCCCTGACGTGAATAGAGTCTCAATCCTTTGACCGATGCCGAGGCAGCCCAGCTACCGGTCCTGTATGAAAGACCGCCGTAGACAGAACTTTCCGACTGACGTATTTCAATCTTACCGCTCACACTACCGTCATATCTGTCGGAAGCAAGACGCTGAAGGTGGTGAGCGCCTGACATGAGAGTCCATCCCGAAAGATTTTTCTCCCAAAGCACATCGGCGACAAGCGACTTACGGTGGCCACGGTTATCAGAGACGATAACTTCATCGGAGGCCTGTGCTCCTGACTCGGAATACCGTCGGCGGCTGCGCGAGCCTGACTGTGAGCCTGTCACTTCAAATGTCAGGTTTCCGGCATGCTGAAAAGAATGCCTGTAGAACAGACTGAGCAACGGAGTGAGCGAACGCTCCGAACTGTGTTCGGATATTTCAACCGGCAGGGTTGATCCTGATGTATAGAGATATGAATGACGGTCACCTTCCTCGCTGTAAGGGACGAGTTCCCAGCCCATGTTGAATCTGACATTGAGCATGTTGCTTTCCGACGGAATAAAAGCATAATTCACATCCCCGATCAGACCTGAATTTCCAATCTTGACAGGCAGCCCGACCTCGCGACGCGATTCAGCCACTCCTCCGGCATGAAAACGGGTCTCCTCATAGTCCCGCATCCAGTTGTCGCGGTTCATGAAAAAATATGCTCCGTTCACCGACCACTCCGACGGCCCGTCAGAATGAGAAAAAGCAATGTTGTCCATGCTCGCGAATTTACGATTGCCTATTGCATTGATAAATTCGCCGGCGACATGGCCTCCCGAATCATGACGGGCCGTGATAATGTCTATGACAAGATCAGCCCCCTCATAGCGCGAACCGGGAGTGTCGATATAGTCAATCCTTACGATGTCCGACGGACTGATAGCCGACAATTCTTTTTCGGAGACAATGACACCATTCCGGCGCAATTGGACAGTGCGGCCTCCGCTTAGACTGACAGATCCGAAAACCGGATTGACGGAAAGGCCGGGCAGATGCAATCTGTTGAGAAGGTCGAGCCCGCTTGTCGAAGCCTCTATCTGCCCCCGGCGGGGATAGAACAGCTTTCGGTCATTTTTGACAATCATACGGGTGGCTGTCACCACAACATCGTCCAGTTCAAGCCAGACAGAATCAAGGTCAAGCGAGTCATCACTGACAGCGCCATTGACCGGCGGAAGAGATGGTGTGACAGTATCACATGCCGTTTCAAAGGCATACGAAGGGAGCGGAAGGCATAGCAATGCCATCCATAAAATAGTTTTAACCATAAGTAAATTAAAGTTTATCAGAACCCGGTTTGACTCCGTTTTTTATTATATCACCGGATATCTTCATTCGCTGTCAGTCAACAATCAAATCTTCATATATATCAGTTAACCGTCCTCGCAAATATCTGACAGCATAATATTTACGTGAAGTTATAGTGGCTGCGTTCACCCCGGTCATCAATGCTACCTCCTTAACCGATTTTCCCTCTATCTCGGTCAGACGGAAAGCCTCACTCTGTTCAGGAGGCAATTCGGCAAGTGCGATTTCAAGTTCATCCCATACCATAGCACGCAACATCAGCACATCAGCCGGAGCTGAATCATCGCAGAAGGCAATGTCGAGCAATTCATCACTACGCGATATGTCATCATCGGCAAAAGTAAATTCACGCTGCCGTCCCGAACTGTTGATCAATAGATTGCGGGCGACACGTATGAGCCACGCCGTCGCATTTTCAATCTCGCCAGTATGTGTCAGGAAACGGTAGCACACTTCCTGCCATATATCTTCGGCATCTTCGCGGATTCTAAGCCAGCGGTCAATGAAACGTCTGACCCCCGGCGCGGAATCGCGCAGGACAGCATCTGCATCTGATATCTTATTCCGCTTTGCCATCGGCCTTTACATCGGTCGAACCGTCCATGTTGTTTCTTAAGCCACCGAACATACTCATCCTGCGGTTGAAAAACTCCCGACGCTGCTCGTCTGTCATCTTATGCCAATGGTCATGCCACATCCTGTGACGCTTGCTCCCGGAATGTCCGTGAGACATCATAGCCAGAAATATCAGGCCGAAGCCAAAACCGCACGAAAGCAGCTGACCAAGCACAAAAAGTCCCACTCCCTGCAAAAAATTTATAGCCATGACTCCAAAAATCGACGGGAGCAAAGCGTTCCATAACAACATTATTGCCGCTCCGGCCAAAGCAGGTATGATTACACCCCAGAACAAAAAAGCCAGAAATATTCTCTTCTTCATAATTCTACGTCTGTTTTTAAGTTGAAATTGTGAATGATTGTAGGATTCCTCACTTAAGTAGACCCACAACCGGCAAAAATATTTTAATGGCAGATTAAAAAATATCCGCTGCTTCCGGGATTACCACATATAAGCAACTGAGGCTCAATAGTGTGTAAAATATAATTTTCACTGCAAATTTATATGTTTTTTATTATTCCGGCATATATTGTCGGTCAATCAGACACTATTATGTAAATTTGCAAAGTCAAAAAGCACCAGTTCATGAAACGCAGCAGCAACTTCATTCCACATCTCTTTGCTTCAATCTCGGTTATAGTGTGGGGAGTCACATTTGTCTCTACCAAAGTCCTGATCGGACAAGGGCTTACACCGCTACAGATATTCGTCTACCGCTTCGCCCTTGCCTATGTGTGCATGCTGCCGCTCATGCGCCGTCTGTGGGCCAATAGCCTTAAAGACGAAATCTGTCTTGCTCTCGGAGGTCTGTCGGGAGGATCGCTCTACTTCCTCACCGAAAACACGGCGCTGGGCATAACATTCGCCTCCAACGTATCGCTCCTCATCTGCACCGCCCCTATCTTCACCATCATCCTCGACCGTATCATCTGGAAGACACCTTTACGCAAAAGCCTGCTCGGTGGGTCGCTGATTGCGCTCGTCGGAGTCGCCGTCGTGATAATCAACGGGAACTTGGAGTTTAAAATCAGTCCTCTCGGCGACTTTCTGACCATCGTCGCGGCGATACTGTGGGCTATCTACAGTATCATTGTGAGAAAACTCAGCCGCACATACGACACATTCTTCATCTCGCGCAAGGTGTTTTTCTATGGAGTGGTCTCCGTGCTGCCACTTTTCATCGCATCCACCTCTCCGGCTGAACTTTCACTGCTCGGCCGAAGCGCCGTGTGGTCCAACATAATGTTTCTCGGCATCATGGCCTCGATGCTCTGCTACATGATGTGGAACGTCTCGGTCAAAGCCCTCGGCGCGGACAAGGCATCAAACTATATCTATGTCAACCCGCTTGTGACAATAATCGCCTCCGCAATCTTCCTCGGCGAACCGCTGACCGTCTTCACCTTCATAGGCGCGGCCGCCATCATCGGCGGAGTCTTCATAGCCGAACGCTGCGGATGATAATCCCCGGGAAATAATTGTTGCATGAAATACAATGCCAATCACTAAAAAATTACTATCTTTGCAGCGATAACACCGACGGCGCGATTATGCCGGAGGATTTTGTATAACTTATATTTTTAGTCTTGGACTCAGACCCTTTACCGGCCACTGAACAGGTGGCAAGCTTTCTACTTGACATCATCAACAATCCCCTGCTGAGCATCCCGGCCATGTCGACGGCCCAGATTGTATCGCTCTCGCTGGCAATTATAGCCCTCGTCATTTCCGGATTCGTCTCAGGCAGTGAAATCTCATTTTTCTCGCTTACACCCGTACAGTGCGATGAACTCGAAGAGTCTTCTTCGGGTGAGCGCGTGATGCGCCTGTTGCGTGTGCCCGAAAGGCTACTCGCGACCATCCTCATAATCAACAATCTGGTCAACGTGACCATCGTCGTGCTGTGTAACTTCGCACTCGGCCCGATATTTTCAGGAATGAGCGCCGTGTGGAGCTTCATCCTCCAGACCGTGTTGCTTACATTCCTGATTCTGCTTTTCGGCGAAATCCTTCCGAAACTATATGCCAACTCCAACAATCTGGCATGGGCAAAAATGGCTGCGCCTGTGCTTGAAGCTGGCGTGAAACTTTTCTACCCGCTTTCATCGGTGCTTGTCAAAAGCAGCGGCATAGTGAAAAAGGTCGTGACCAAGGAGAATACCGCGGTGACCGCCGATGATCTCTCGCAGGCTCTCGAAATAGCACAGGTGACCGCGGTATT
>OLOD01001085.1_pt1 | contig 18688 bp, 15 predicted proteins | sample 1671921 | NCBI WGS metagenome assembly OLOD01 (sample SAMEA3136626, study PRJEB25190) | human gut metagenome | biome: human gut; feature: human-associated habitat; material: faeces | place: Austria | collected 2013
TCGTAAGTATAAAAAACAAATAGAAAGGGATGAGGAAATTGCTAAAGAGCTTCAAAACGGAAATCAATCCGACAGAAGAACAGAAAGTAAAAATTCGGAAAACAATAGGTACTTGTAGATTCATCTATAACTTCTATCTCGCTCATAACAAAGAACTTTACGATAAAGGCGAAAAGTTTATGAGCAGTAACAAATTTAGAGTCTGGCTTAACAATGAGTATCTTCCGAACCATCCAGAATATTCCTGGATTAAGGAAGCTTATTCAAAAGCGGTAACACAGGCAGCAAATAATGGACAAACCGCATTTACAAGATTTTTTAATCACGAGAGCAACTTTCCGAATTTTTAAAAGAAAGGCAGATCCGATGTGAAGATATATTTTGTAAAGAATAATCCGAAAGATTGCTGCTGCGAAAGACACAGAATCAAGATTCCATCGCTTGGGTGGGTTCGTATCAAAGAAAAAGGATATATTCCAACTACCAAAGATGGATATGTAATTAAAAGCGGTCATGTTTCCATAAAGGCTGACAGATACTATGTTTCAGTCCTTGTAGAAATCCCAAATGACAAGATAGCAAGTAATTCCAATGAAGGCATTGGCATAGATCTCGGATTAAAGGATCTTGCTATTATTTCTAATGGTAAAACTTATAAGAACATTAACAAATCAGCAAAATTAAAGAAACTTGAAAAACAACTTATTCGAGAACAGAGAAGTCTTTCTCGAAAATATGAAAATTCACAGAAAGGAGAGTCCACTCAAAGAGCGAATATACAAAAACAAAAGCTCAAGGTACAGAAACTTCATCATAGGATAGATAATATCCGCACCGACTACATTAACAAAACAATCGCAGAGATAGTGAAAACCAAACCATCCTACATTACGATTGAAGATTTAAATGTAAAAGGCATGATGAAAAACAGACATCTTTCAAAAGCAGTTGCGTCACAGAAGTTTTATGAGTTTAGAATAAAACTTCAAGCTAAATGCACCGAAAATGGAATTGAACTTCGTGTGGCAGACAGATGGTATCCATCTTCTAAAACCTGCCATTGCTGCAAAAATATCAGGAAAGATTTAAAACTTTCAGATAGAATTTTTAAATGTGATTGTGGTTATATCGAAGACAGAGATCTCAATGCTGCACTCAATTTGAGAGATGCTATGACTTACAAAGTTGCATAAATAAACGCAAACGTAGGTATGTACCGAAGGCTATTTCGGGAATTTACGACTGTGGAGTGTACAAGAACTTGTGAGTAGATATGATTTCGGTTAATCCAAAGCATACACGATAAAGCAGTAAGTAGAACTCGTGAGGGTCTACATTATCTCGATGTGAGTATATTTAATCACATTTTGAGTGGCAGTGAGCGAACATGACATTACAGCAATTAACCTATTTAGTTACGGTTGCGGATTGTGGGAATATTACGGAGGCTGCAGAAAAGCTTTTTATTTCACAGCCGTCGCTTAGTGCAGCAATTCATAATCTTGAAAAAGAGATGGGAGTGACTGCATTTACAAGGTCTAACAAAGGCGTTACTGTTACAAGAGAAGGCGAAGAGCTATTGTCTTTTGCAAGGATGCTCTTAGAGCAGGCTGACAATATGAAAGAACATTTTGGAAATGGAGAGAGAAGGACACCGAAGTTTTCTGTGTCTTGTCAGCATTATTCGTTTGCGGTAAATGCTTTTGTTGATCTGATCAAAGAATATGATGCAGAACAGTATAGTTTTATTATAAGGGAGACACAGACGGGCGAGATCATTGAAGATGTGGCAAGCGGAAAAAGTGAGATTGGGGTTCTTTATCTTTCGGAACACAATGAAGATGTGATTCTGAAGCTGATAAAGAATAATCAGTTGAAATTTGAGGAAATGTTTGTTGCAGAACCGCATGTATTTATCTGTAAAGATCATCCACTGGCAGAAAAAGAAATGATTTCCATGGAAGATTTACGACCATATCCGTATCTTGTTTATGAACAGGGAAATAATAATTCGTTTTATTTTTCAGAGGAATTTATAAGCATGCTTGATTTCCCGAAGAGTATACAGGTGAGAGACAGGGCGACCTTATTTAACCTGGTGATCGGATTAAACGGATTCACAGTAAGCAGTGGTGTGATCGACCAGAAATTAAATGGAAGCAGTATTATAGCGAAGCCATTAGATGTTGATAAAACGATGAGGATCGGTATTATTAAAAAGAAAAATATTATTTTCAGTCGTTATGCATCTTATTATGTAGAGGCGCTGAGAAGGCATTTGTAAAAAATAAAGAGCAGGGATTTCGTCATAATGAAATCCCTGCTCCTTCTTTTACTAGCAGAAGAATTCTTTTGCAGCTCGTACCAGATACTCAGTATCTTTCACACCTGCAGTCTCATAAGGGGAATGCATTGCCAACTGAGGAAGTCCGATGTCAACGGTATTGAGCGCAACCTGAGTGTTGGAAATATTTCCAAGGGTAGAGCCACCGGCCATATCAGAACGGTTTGTAAATGTCTGAACCGGAACATCTGCCCGCTTACATAGGTCGCGGAACATGGCAGCAGATACGGCGTCCGTACAGTACTTCTGGTTTGCATTGAATTTCAACACGATTCCTTCGTTCAGGTAAGGACGGTTTGTCGGATCTGCTTTCTCTGTATAGTTTGGATGAACCGCATGAGCATTATCCGCAGAGATCATAAAACTGTCTGCAAGATGGACACGATAATCTTCTCCATCATATCCAAGTGCTTCGTGAACACGGATCAGTGTGTCAAAAAGGAACGTGGATGCGGCGCCCTGTTTTGTACCGCTTCCAACTTCTTCATTATCCAGAACACAGTGTACAGCCATACAGTCTTTTTTCTCACCGGAAAGAAAACCTTGAAGTGATGCGAAGGCACACTGCAGGTCATCAAGTCTGCCGCTGGAAATGAATTCTTCAGAAGCCCCCCAGATGGAACCTTCCTGTCGGTTATAAAGGAATAGATCATGTCCAAGGATTTCATCTTTTTCTACCCCGGCAGCTTCAGCAATCTGTTCCATAAAAGTTCCTTTAGGAGAACCACAGCCATAAAGTGGGAGAAGATCTTTCTGTGCGTTGTAGTTGTAACCGCTATTGATCTCACGGTTCATGTGAATCGCGAGATTCGGGATCATAACAAGATCCCGGTCAATATTGACGAGTTTGCTCGCGAATTGTCCGTTTGTCTTATCTTTTATTATAACGCGTCCGGCAACAGAGAGCGGACGGTCAAACCAGGGTGCACAGAGCATGCCACCATATTTTTCTACATTTAATTTCACATAATGTTTTTCTACTTCGATCTCCGGATTCTCTTTGATCTTAAAGGTCGGAGAATCACTATGACTTGTCAGAATGTGCATCTTATCAATACCATTTTCCGGAATTGTAAACGCAATCAGGGAAGAGTCATTTCGTGTAACAAAATAGTGTTTGCCGCATTCTATATTCCAACGCTGATTTTCCTTTAGTTCAGTAAAATCAACTGCAAGAAGCTCTGATTTCATCTGTTGAACTGCATGAAACGCTGTGGGACTCTTTTGAAGAAATTTTAATAGTTCTTGAGAAACTGAATTGTTCATAGATATTTCCTTCTTTCAAATTGTTTTAAAAATCTTTTTTTGCTGATATATTTACTTTTTAGGATAGGGCAAATCAGAGAGAAATACAAGGAGGAAAAGCATAATAAAAACTTTTTATTTAAGAAGAATTTCACAACATACTGTTTAAAAATGTGCTATAATCTAACTTGGAATGTCAGAGATTCCATTGGAGGAGTACGAATGAAAAAAATATCTTTGAAAATAAAATTAACACTAAAATATACAGGGTGCATATTCGTGGCAACAGGCATTGCGTTGTTTCTTGCTACAATGATAAATGGAACAGATGCGCAGACAGCAAAAACGATGGCGAAGGTGGTACTTCCAATCGTTTTCATTGCATCTCTTGCAATTGGGTACTTTCTGGTAAGAGAGGCTCTGAAACGGACTGCAGACCTGGCAGAGTCAGCGGCGGAAATCTGTAGAACAAAAGATTTCTCCAGACAGTTGGAACTGGAAGAATCTGATGCGGAATTGGAGAGACTGCAGCTGACATTGAATGAATTACTTGAGGATGTGCGCGAGGAGGGACATTTTGCAGAAAATGTTGTACAGGAGATGTGGATGCCGGTCAGTGTGATCCTTACACGAAGCGCATGGTGCCTTGGCGACTGGCGACTGTCCCAGCGTCAGCGTTGGCAGATTGAACTGGTGCAGAAGAAGGCACAGATTCTTTCAGATTTTATTCAGGAAGTCTCATTTTTTGCAAAGGCAGATCAGGGATGCCAGCCGGCTTATAAAAAACGCATGAATATCAGTGAACTGACAACAGGAATTATAGAAGGTCAGATCAGCAGACTTCAGGAAGCAGATGAACCGGTACAGATAGAATATGAGATTGAACCGGAGATTTACGCAGAAGTGGATGAGAACTGTTATCGTAAGATGTTGTTAAATCTGCTGGAGAATTCCATTGATTATAGCCGGGAGATTGGACTGATCAAAGTTGTTGTTGAAAGCAAAGGCAGTGAATTTACCTGTAAGATTGCAGATGCGGGAATTGGAATTTCGGAGACGGATCTGCCACATGTATGGGATCGGTTTTTCAGAGGAGATCCTTTAGGTGCCGGAGAAGGTCATTTTGGACTGGGACTTTCTGTTGTAAAATGGATTGCTGAAGTACACGATGGATGGGTGGATGCAGAAAGTATCCTGGGATCCGGAAGCTGCTTTACAGTGGGGATGCCGTGTGAACCGAAGCCAGAGGCAGAAGTAGAAGAAGTGTCAGAGGAAGAGAAGACAGTTGATGCGCTGTTAGAAGGAATTAATGGAACAGACGAAACAGAAGAGGAGACGGATGCAGATCTGGCTACAGAAGCAGAAGGAGCAGTTGAGACAGATGCAACTACAGAAGAAGCTGAGACAGAAGTAACATCTGAAATAAATGAAACGGCTGAGACAGAAGGAGTTACAGAAATAAATGCGGTGACTGAAACAGAGGCAGTGACCGAAAACAGAGATAGCTCAGAAGAGTCCGAAGCTTTGGGTGAGACAATCGCGATGCCTGTGATTACAGAGGACACAGAGGAACAGTCATCAGAGAATTTTGTGCCGGATGCAGAGAAAGATGAAACCGATGTAAAGAGTGAAAATTCGTTCAGGAAAATCAAAATTTGTTTATCAAAAATCAAAAGCTTTCTTGAGGAAGAAGATGACGAAGAAGATTCAGACGAAGAAGCTTCAAATGAATGCGAAGTGATTCCATTTAAAAGCAAAGAGGATTCAGACGAAAAATAAAGAGGAGGACTTCTGACGTGAAAGACGTAGCAACAATGAAGGTGGAATTAAAGAAACTTATTGATACAGCTGCAGGAAGAGTTCCGGCAGATCTGGTGATCAAAAATTGTAAGATTGTAAACGTATTTTCAGGAAAGATCCAGGAAGGAGACATTGCATTTTCAGGTAATCAGATTGCAGGTATCGGTGAGTATGAAGGCGTGAAAGTGATTGATGCAGAAGGAAGATATGCAGCGCCAGGATTTATCGACAGCCATATCCATATTGAATCTTCTTATGTAAGTCCTGAAGAGATTGGACGCCTGTTAGTTCCACATGGAGGAACAACAATTATGGCAGACCCACATGAGATCGTAAATGTATGTGGAATCGTTGGTCTGGACTATATGATGAAAGCAGCTGAGAACACAGTGCTTGATGTAAAATATGAGCTTCCATCCTGTGTACCGGCTACACCATTCGAGCACTCAGGTGCGGTGATCGATGCAGAAGCAATGAAAGAGCCAATCACAAGAGAAGGAATTGCCGGACTTGGTGAGTTCATGAATTTCCCGGGTGTGATCAATGCAGCAGACAGTGATTTGGATAAGATCATTGTAGCAAAACAGGAAGGCAAATTTATTGATGGACATGGACCTGGAATCACAGGAAAAGAGCTGAATGCATATGCCGCTGCAAGAATCGCAGCTGATCATGAATGTTCTACCGTAGAAGAGATGAGTGATCGATTGGAGAGAGGAATGTACATTTTGCTTCGTCAGGGTTCAGCATGCCATAACCTTCGAACACTGCTTAAAGGTGTGACAGCAGAGAACAGCAGAAGATGCCTGCTCTGTTCTGATGACCGTCAGCCGAAGACAATCCTTCACGAAGGACATCTTGATAATCATCTGCGTATCTGTGTAGAGGAAGGTCTTGATCCTGTGACAGCAATTCGTATGGCAACACTTAACGCAGCAGAATGCTTTGACCTGAAAGACAGAGGAGCAATTGCACCGGGATATCGTGGGGATGTTGTTCTTCTGGATGATCTGAAAGATTTCCATGTAAACCGTGTATTTATAGAAGGTGCCCTGGTAGCAGAAGAAGGAAAATATCTGCCGGAGATCAAAAAATGTGATATCTCTTCCGTTAAGGGAAGTGTGATCGTAAAAGATTTCTCCAAAGAGAAATTTAAAATGAACCTGAAATCAAACAAAGTAAATGTAATCAAGATTCTTCCGGGTGGAGTTGTAACAGCGAAAGATACAGCAGAGATTGAGTTGGATGCAAATGGAGAGTTCGTAAGAAATCCAGAAGTTGATCTTGTAAAAGTAGCTGTTGTTGAGCGTCATCAGGGAACAGGAAATGTAGCTTGTGGATTCCTGAAAGGATACGGAATCAAAGAAGGTGCTGTAGCACTTTCGGTGGCTCACGATTCTCATAACATCATTGTTGTTGGAGTTAATGATGAAGAGATGGAATTTGCCGTGAACAGTCTGATCGAGCAGGAAGGTGGTATTGTTCTTGTGAAGGAAGGAAAAGTGATCGAGAGCATGCCAATGCCGATCGCCGGACTGATGAGTGATCAGAGTGGTGAGTGGGTAGATCAGAAACTGACAGATATTCACGAGAAAGCATATGAAGAACTTGGAATCTGTGGAGATGTTGAGCCGGTAATGACACTGTGCTTTATGTCACTTGCAGTAATTCCTGAGATTAAGCTGACAGATATGGGATTGTTTGATGTGACAACATTTTCATTCATTCCTGTAGAAGTTGAATAATAAACGAAGTTAAAAATCAAAGAAAACACCATTGACGTACTGCGTGTATTTTGTTATACTTTAATAGTTAAATAAATACGGCGCAGTAGCCAAGCGGTAAGGCGTGGGTCTGCAACACCCTGATTCACCGGTTCAAATCCGGTCTGCGCCTCTTAGAAAGTTTGGAAATGATTGTTTCCGGACTTTTTTCTTTATGTGAAAATAAGTATTTAGATACGACAAAATCCCCCATGAGAAGAAGTAAAGATTCTGTCTTCCCATGGGGAATTTTACGTGCAATATTATAGGGCTTATCAGTTAATAAACAAAACTTATGAATTCGCAAGTGCTGTTTGTTTTACATCCGGAATTGCGATCAAAATCGGATAAAGTACAGCAGAAAGGATCAGTCCACCGATTCCCTGGACCAGGTTCGCCGGAACGCTTGCGAATGCACCGGCTCCGTAGATAAAGTACTCGCACAGGCAGTAACCGCCGGCAACGAGAATGATATCAGCAACACCGCCGAGGATGACTGCTGTGTAACGGCTTTTGGAATTCTTACCTACTTTACGGTAAAGAAGGGCGGAGCAAAGGGATACCAGTCCTTTGATCACGAATGTGATCGGAACATAGACAAAATATCCTCCGAGCAGGTCTGCCATAGCAGATCCGATACCGCCTGCGAGGAATCCCCATGCAGGTCCGAGAACAACGCCGGCAAGAATAACAATCGCATCACCTGGGTGAATATATCCGCTTGTTCCAGGAGTAGGAATCTTGATTGACATCGTAGCAACACAGGCAAGCGCTGCGAACAGTGCAGCCATGACAAGTTTCTTTAATGTTACTGTTGACTTAGAATTCATAACAAAAACCTCTTTCCTTTAAGATTTATCATACTATACAACAGAAGTGGACTATAAAAAAGAGCCACTTTTACAAAAATAAACCATACCAGTTTGAACGGGAGATAAATTTATAAAATCTTAAGAAATGTAGAAAGTATGCTTTAAGATGTTGATGAAATAATAAAAAAGGTTTAAACTAGAAACGTTTGTATCTGTATGGTAACTTTATAGATACTTTGAAAGAAAGTATAGTTTACAACATATGAAAAAGGAGAACTTCAAAGATGGGATATCATTCAATTATATATATATTCTTATTTCTTCCGGTTTGTCTGTTGGCCTATCAGCTTGCACCGGAGAAATGGAGAGGAAGAGTCTTGCTTGCATTCAGCTGGATTTTCTTTTATCTGTTAAGTGGAAAATTGCTGGTTTATCTTTTGGGGACAACGCTTCTGACCCATTGTATTGGCATCTGGCTGACTTTGCTCAAAACAGAAGAAGCAAAAGCCGTGGAAGGCATGGATCGGAAACAAAAGAAAGTAATTAAAGCAGAGTATCAGAAAAAGGGAAGAAGAGTATTAATACTGGGAATCCTGATTTTACTCGGAGTTCTTGGTTATTTAAAATATTTTGATTTCTTTACGACAAACTTGAGTTATTTATTCGGACATCCGGTTTTGGAAGGATGGAGACCGGAAAAGCTATTAATGCCAATTGGAATTTCATTTTATACATTGCAGGCAATTGGTTATATGACGGATGTATACTGGGGAACCATCCAGGCAGAGACAGAAATCTGGAGAACCGCATTGTTTCTTGGATTCTTCCCACAGATCATGGAGGGACCAATCGCAAGATATTCAGATGTGGCAGATACTTTGTATACAGGAAAGCCATTGGAATATAGAAATGTGGTCGATGGTTATGTAAGAATCTTCTGGGGACTCTTTAAAAAGATGGTGATAGCAGACCGTATGGCACTGATGGTAAATCAGGTGTTTGATCATTATGCAGACTATCATGGAGCAGTGATTCTTGCGGCAGCGATTGGTTATGTGATTCAGCTTTATATGGAATTCTCCGGTTGTATGGATATCATTATAGGAAGTGGAAAGCTGTTTGGTATCTGCCTTCCAGAAAACTTCCGACAGCCGTTCTGTGCGAAGAATCCTTCGGAATTCTGGCGCAGATGGCATATTACACTCGGCGCGTGGTTCAAGGCATATATTTTCTATCCGGTATCGGTATCCGGATTGGTTAAGAAATGGAACCAGTATGGAAGAAAGCATTGCGGAAAGCATATTACAAGACTGGTGACTTCTGCAATCGCCCTGTTCCCAGTGTGGGTTGCGAACGGAGTCTGGCATGGCGCACAGTGGAACTATATTTTCTATGGAATGTATTATTTTGTATTGATCATGCTTGGGATTGCTGTGGAGCCGGTTCGAGACCATATTTTAGAAGCGTGTCATATTGATCCGGAGACGAAAATCTGGAGAACAATCCAGATTGCAAAGACATGGGTGATTATTGTAGTTGGAGAGTTATTTTTCCGTGCAAATGGATTGAAGGCCGGATGGTATATGTTCTGTAGTATGATAAAGAATTTTGATGTGGGACAATTAACGGATGGGACACTGTATACACTTGGACTTGAGCGGGCAGATTATCTGGCAGTAATTGTAGGTTGTCTGATCGTGGGAGTGATAGGTTCTATGAAAGAGCGCGGAATCTCTGTACAGAAGAAAATGGGAGAACTGGCTGTACCGGTGCGCTGGGGATTGTATTATGCCTTAGTTATAGGGATTTTGATCTTCGCAGCGTATGGGGATGGATATCAGATTCAGGATCTGATCTATGCTGGTTTCTGAGGTGAGAAGAATGAGTAAGATAAAAAGAGGAATTCTCTTTATTGTAATACTGGCAGTATTTTTGGTGACAAGTTCTGTCGGGATGGAATATTATGTGGTGCATCAGCTGAATGGAGAAGTGACCGGAAGAAACCGCCCATTTGCGGCTCTTACAGTTGAGCCGGAAGATACATTGGATATGCTGGTGGCCGGTGATAGTGAAAGCTATAATTCCGTGTCTACAATGCGGTTGTGGGAAGATCAGGGAATCGCAGCTTATGATTGTGGGCAGGGAGCACAGAGAATACCGGAAACTTATTATATGTTAAAACAGGGATTTAAAGGACAGTCTCCTAAAATAGTTATGCTCGAGACAAATACCTTGTTCCGTGACATCGGTGCAGTGAAAAGTACGCAGGCAATTTTAGAACAGATGGGTCAATATTATCTTCCGGTGTTTCGTTATCATAATCTATGGAAGACAGCGGTGGATGAGCCGAAAATACATACGAATTACAAGGGGTTTGTGATTCGAGATGAGGTTGCCCCATATGAAGGCAAACCGGATTATATGAAGAAAAAGAAAAAATGTGAAACAATGCCAAAGTATGTTAAAATCTATTTGGAGAAAATTGAAGAACTGTGTGAGAAGAATAACGCGCAGTTATTGCTTGTCAGTATGCCGTCACCGAAGAATTGGAATCATAAACGTCATGCGGAGATGCAGCAATACGCAGATGAAAAAGGAATTGCATATCTTGATCTGAATGAGAAGGTAGAAGAACTGGGTTTGAATTGGACTGAAGATACACAAGATAAAGGAGATCATCTGAATGTTTATGGGGCAGAGAAGGTGACTTCATATCTTGGAAATTATTTAGAAGAGAATTATGAGTTGGAAGATCATAGAAATGATCCGGCTTATGAAGCATGGAATCAGCTGGCGGAACAGTACGAGCAAAATCTTGCAAAGAGACGAGGAGAAATAGAAGTGGCAAAAGAAACAGGTGTAGAAAAATGATAGCAAAAGAGAAGTTGAATATTTTATGGAGTCTGGAGCAGACAGCGGAAAAGTATGCAGACCGGGTTGCAGTTTCGGATGTGAATCAGGAGCTGACCTGGAAGGAACTTGTGAAGAAAGCTCAGGTAATAGGCGCAGAATTAAGTGAAAAAGTTCAACCGGGGAACCCGGTTCCGGTTCTTTTAGAGAAAAGTTCAGAAACACTGGCAGTGATGCTCGGCATCGTTTATGCAGGATGCTTTTATGTGCCGGTGAACCCGATGAATCCAACAGAACGTCTGAGAAAGATTATGGAGAAACTGGATCCTGAAGTGATTATTTCCGATGAAAAAGGGAAGGAACAGCTGGCAGCTGTTGGAAATGGACTGGAAAATAAAGTGATGGGGCCGGAGGCACTTAAGACAGCGACAGGAACGGAATTGTCAGAAGAGCAGTACAGTAGACTGGAACAGATCCAGGGGCAGTGGAAAGAGACGGATGTTTTATACGGAATCTTTACATCCGGATCAACAGGAACACCGAAGGCAATCGTGGTAAGTCATGGAGCAGCCAGCCGGTTTATCCGTCATTTTACAGAAATCTTTGAGATTACATCAGCGGATGTAATTGGAAATCAGGCACCGTTTGATTTTGATGTGTCTGTGAAGGATATTTATTCCAGTATCATGACAGGGGCACAGCTTGTTTTGATACCGAAGGAATATTTTTCAACACCGCCGAGACTTCTGGATTATCTTTGCGATAAGAAAGTGACTAATCTGACCTGGGCTGTTTCGGCATTAACACTTGTATCTGCGTTGAAAGGATTGAATTACAGAGTGCCGGAATCAGTAAAAAGGGTTATGTTCAGCGGAGAAGCAATGCCGGCAAAACAGCTGCGTATCTGGCAGGAAAAACTGCCGGAAGCAAAGTTTGTAAACTTGTATGGACCGACAGAGATTACTTGCAACTGTACGTATTTTCCGATTGAGCGACAGTATGAGGACAGTGAGAAAATACCGGCCGGTAAGGCATTCCCGGGAAGAAGAGTAATCCTTGTAGACGAGGAAGGCAAACAGGTGACAGAACCTGGTGTACAGGGGGAAATCTGCTCGGCAGGAGAATCTCTGGCGAATGGCTATTATAAAGAACCTGAGCAGACAGCGGAGAAGTTTGTGCTGTATCCTGTAGATGGAACAGAACAGAGAATGTATCGAACCGGAGATCTTGGAAGTTATGACGAAGAAGGAAATATCGTATTTGCAGGAAGAAAAGATTTCCAGATCAAACATATGGGACACCGGATTGAGCTGGAGGAAATTGAGCGTTCTATGACAGCACTTGATGGAGTGGAGAAGAGCTGCTGTGTCTTTGATATGGAGAAAAATCGTATTATGGGATTTTATCTTGGAGAGAAAGCAGCCTCAGATGTCAGAAAACAGATGAAGGAAAAACTTCCGGTCTATATGGTTCCGACAAAATTGATTCAGGTAGATGAGATGCCGTTGAACAAAAATGGCAAGACAGACCGTAATTATTTTAAGAATTATGGAAAAAAATAGAATGTGATGTCTTAAAATTAATCACAGGAAAAAGAATAAGGGGAAAGGATAAATGTTATGAGAGAAGAACTGCTTCAAGAGGCGTTTAGAAAGTATGGAACGCCCCTTTATGTGTTTGATCTGGATATCTTAAAAGAACAGATAGAACGTATTCGTGCGGGATTTGGTCCGGAGATCAACCTTTGTTATGCAATGAAGGCGAATCCATTTCTGACAGGATATATGGCTCAGTGGTCAGACCGAATCGAGGTCTGCTCTATGGGAGAATTCCGAATCTGCAGGAAACTGCAAGTTCCACCGGAAAAGTTGTTTATTTCAGGTGTTATGAAAAAACGAGATGATATTCGGGAGATACTTGCATATTGTGGAAATAGATGTGCATATACGGTTGAATCCCCACTGCATTTCCAATATTTTGTGGAATGGAGCGAGGAACATCCGGAGGATGGTATTCTCAGATTGTATCCGCGACTTACAAGTGGAAATCAGTTCGGAATGGACGAAGATACGGTATTAGAAATTCTGAAAAAGGCAAAGGAACTTCCGGGAATCGAGGCTGAGGGAATCCATTATTTCTCAGGAACACAGAAGAAAAATCTGAAGCGTCATCAGAAAGAACTGACATATCTGGATGAATTTTTAAAGAAGGCGGCAGAAGAACAGATTGATGTGAAATGTCTTGAATATGGCTCTGGAACGGCAGTTCCGTATTTCCGCGATAAAACGGCAGAGACCTTTGAGGAAACTGGTCTAAAGGGGCTTCAGGACGCTGTGAAGGCTATGCAGTGGAAGGGGCATGTAACAGTAGAGCTGGGGCGTGCGCTGGCTGCGATGTGTGGCTATTATTTGACCAAAGTGGAAGATACAAAGACAAGTGATGGAATTCATTATTGCATTGTTGATGGAGGCTGTCATCAGATTAATTACGATGGACAGATTAAGGGAATGTATGAGCCATATGTGAAGGTACTTCCGAAAGAAGTTTCAATGAAGGATGCGGAAGACTCTGAGGACAAGAATACAGAGGATAAGACATGGAAAGTCTGTGGATCCTTATGTACATTGAATGATGTTTTATGCAATGAAATTACCTTGAGAGGTTTGGAAAAAGGCAGTATCCTTGTGTTTGAGAGAACCGGTGCATATTCAGCGATGGAAGGAATGGCATTGTTCTTGAGTCATGAACTTCCGGGAGTTGTACTTTACAGTGAGGAAGAAGGATGGATCCAGGCAAGAGTACAGCAGGAAACTTATGAATTGAATATGGTAGAACAGTTGTCATAAAAAGATATTTGTGATATAACGTAGGATATAATGAAATTCAAAATAATAGAAAAAGAGGAAGAAAAAATGGAAGAATTATTAGAGATTTTAAATGAGATTGATGATAGTATTGACTATGAGAACGAGACAGCTCTGATCGATGATCAGCTTCTTGATTCTTTCGCGATCATCACACTTGTATCAGAGCTGGAGGATGCATTTGATATCAGCATTGAAGCCTCTGAGATGATGCCGGTGAACTTCAATTCAGCAAAGGCGATCTGGGCAATGGTACAGAGACTTCAGGAAGATTAAGATTTCAAAAGTCTGTCAATGATCCGGGAGGCTTCGCTTCTTGTCAGCGTAGTTGTATCCCAGTCAGGTATCAGTTCTTTCTGTTCCGTCAGACGTTCTAAGAGTGCAATCTGCTTTGGTGTGGCAGGCTGCACTTTTTTAATTTTATATTGAAGTTGAAGAGGCTGGAACACTTTCGGATCCTGTGGCTCAAAATAGTGTGCCAGTGTCTGATAAAGCTTTGCGGTTGCGAGTGCATCATAGTATGCGCGGTGAGCAGCAGGATTCTCAATATGATAATAGTCGCATAACGCACCGAGACTTTTAGACTCAAAGTCTTTATGTACTTTGCGGGCAATTTTTAAAGTATCGATCCCCATTTTTTCAAATGTAAGACCTTCTCTGACTGCACTGCATTTTACAAAGCTATAGTCAAACATGACGTTGTGTCCGATCAGCACGTCATCTTCACAAAAGGAGAGAAAATCGTGGATGACTTCCGGGCAGGATCTTGCTCCTGCAACCATATCATTTGTGATATGTGTGATGTTGGTGATCATCGGTGTGATCGGTTTGTCTGGATGGACGAATTCCATAAAACGGTCAACGACCTTTCCTTCCCGGACTTTGAGGGCACCAATCTCTATAATTTCATGTTCCTGAGGACTTAGCCCGGTTGTCTCCAGGTCAAATGCAATATATGATTTCAGCATAGAATGCTCCTTATCTGTAATGTTAATAACTTAATATCACTATACTAACATTACAGATAAGAGAAAGCAAATTTTATAAAAATGATTCTAATTCTCGTATCATTTCTTCTTCTGTTTTGATAATTTTTCTTGCCAGCGCATCGGCAGATTTGTCAGCCCTGTTCAATGTATTGGCACGTTCTCCGAGTGTTTTAATTCCCATGCTGCATCCATCAATCAGAAGTTTTGCAATTTTGGAGTTATCATCATTCAGATTCAGTTTAAGTTCTGTGCTGAACCAGGAAAACGCGGAAGCCATCATTCCCGGAGTTTTAACTTCATTTCCCGAATCAATCAGGTGGTCTTTTGCATTACCGCCTAATCGAGAATGACGATCAATGTATTTTTCAATTAATTGGAATAAGGTTGTATCTTGGGTGAAATCTTTGATTTGCTGCATACTTTCGATTGCCATCTGACATCCGATGTTGCATTCTTCATATAGTTTTCGTGTTTGTTCATCCATGATGAAATCCTCCTTTTTATGGTGCGTTATTTGTTATGAAATAATATCAAAGATGGAATACGTGCATCAGTTATAAGAAAAGAATGTGGGTTTCTTTATATAGAATGTGGATAAAATACAAAATTATACGGTATTTTGTGAAAAACATAACGGTAAAGGACTTTTCTAAGAATATTTGTTGTGCTAAACTAAAAAAAGAGTTTAACAGAAAGGAAAAATGTACTCATGTTAAAGGGAAAAACTGTACTTCTTGGAGTGACAGGAAGTATTGCAGCATATAAAATTGCGTCACTTGCAAGTGCGCTGAAGAAATTGCATGCAGATGTGCATGTGCTTATGACAGAAAATGCGACAAATTTTATTAATCCGATCACATTTGAGACACTGACAGGAAATAAGTGTCTTGTAGATACATTTGACCGGAATTTTCAATATAGTGTAGAACACGTATCATTAGCGAAGAAAGCGGACGTAGTTATGTTGGCACCGGCAAGTGCGAATGTGATTGGGAAGATTGCTCATGGCATTGCGGATGACATGCTGACAACAACAATCATGGCGTGCAAATGTAAGAAGATCGTTGCTCCTGCAATGAATACGAACATGTTTGAGAATCCAATCGTTCAGGATAACCTGAAGGTACTGGAGCATTATAATTATGAAGTGATCAGCCCGGCGGTTGGTTATCTTGCCTGTGGAGATACAGGAGCAGGGAAAATGCCGGAACCGGAGCTTTTGCTTGAATATATTTTGCGGGAAATCGCAAGAGAAAAGGATATGAAAGGACTGCATGTTCTGGTTACAGCAGGTCCTACACAGGAGTCCGTTGATCCTGTACGCTATATTACGAATCATTCTACCGGAAAGATGGGGTATGCGATTGCAAAGGTATGTATGCAGCGTGGAGCGGATGTTACACTTGTCACAGGACCGACCTCTATTGAGAAGCCACATTTTGTAAATGTTGTTCCAATCACAACGGCGAGAGAAATGTTCGAAGAAGTGACAGGACAGGCCGAAGAACAGGATATTATTATTAAGGCAGCAGCAGTTGCGGATTATAGACCACGCTATGTCAGTGATGAAAAGGTGAAGAAAAAGGATGACGATCTGGCACTTGAAATGGAACGCACAGATGATATTCTTGCGTATCTTGGAGCGCATAAAACAAAAGATCAATTTCTCTGTGGATTTTCTATGGAAACAGAAAATATGCTCGAGAATTCCAGAAAGAAACTGAAGAAAAAGAACCTGGACATGATTATAGCAAACAGTTTGAAAATGGAAGGCGCCGGGTTTGGCGGGAATACGAATGTGGTCACAGTGATTACAGAAGATTTTGAAAAAGAGCTCGGCAAGCTGACAAAAGAGGAAACAGCAGATCGAATCCTTGATCAGATTCTGGCACAGAGAGGGGAAGTTTAAAAGATGATACTGACAATAGACATTGGAAATACAAATATTGTATTGGGCTGTATTGATGGAGATAAAACTCTTTTTGTAGAACGTTTGTCAACTGTTCGTACGAAGACAGAGTTAGAGTATGCAATCGATATTAAGAATGTACTTGATATTTATCATATTCATAGAGATGAAATCGAAGGCGGAATCATTTCTTCTGTCGTGCCGCAGATTACAACCATCGTGAAGCTGGCGGTAGAGAAGATCCTGAAGAAGAATGTTCTTGTTGTGGGAGCCGGAATTAAGACAGGATTGAACATTCGAATCGATAACCCAGCACAGTTGGGAAGTGATCTGGTGGTTGATTCTGTTGCAGCAATTGTTGAGTATCCGGCTCCACTTCTAATCTTTGATCTTGGGACAGCAAATACAGTCTGTGTGATTGATAAAAATAAGAATTATATCGGAGGCATGATTTATCCTGGAATCGGAGTTTCTCTGGATTCTCTGACAGCTCATGCATCTCAGCTTGGCGGAATCAGTATTGAAGCACCGGAGCATATGATTGGAAAGAATACTACAGAGTGTATGAAGAGTGGTCTGATCTACAGTAGCGCTGCCGCAATGGATGGAATCATTGATCGTCTGCAGGAACAGCTTGGGGGAGAGGCAACTGTGATCGCGACAGGCGGACTGGCGAAGAAGATTGTTCCTCATTGTAGAAGAGAGATTATCCTGGACGATGATTTGCTCCTGAAAGGACTTGCAATTATTTACAAAAAGAACCGTAAGTAAAAGATGACGCAAATAAAAATGTAAATCAAATTTGAGTATAAACTGAAAAACCGGAAAGTAAAAGAATTTAAATTTATCTTTTACTTTCCGGTTTTTATGTATATGTATTAACGACACATATTTATGGAAAAATTATTTTTCTATAAGATTCTGTAAAAAATGATTTTAAGCTTACAGTCTGTCACCACGTTTGATGTATCCCGGTTTATCAGGGGATGCGATAATACGCTTACCACGAATCAGGCGTGCATGTTTGTCGATCACAAGGTTCTCAGCATGAACACCTTTTCCGATAACCACGTCTGCACCGATGACACAATTCTTAACAATTGCCCCTTCTTTGATTGTACAGCCACGTCCGATAACAGAATTCTCAACAGCACCTTCAATCAGGCATCCGTTAGAAATTACGGAGGATGTTACCTTGCTGCCTTCAAAATACTGTGTCGGGCAGGAATCATTTGTACGTGTGTAAATCGGCCAGTCATCACTAAACAGGTTCTGCGCAGCCTTTAGGTCTATCAAGGAAATATTTGCATCGTAATAGCTCTTGAAGTCTGTGATTGATGCGAAGAATCCACGATGGGATACGCCGCGTACATCCAAATCCTCGCAGGAAATATTTACGATGTCCGCCAGGGTGTACATGGAAGACATTTTCTTTGCTTTATAAATTAATTCGATGAAAAGTTCTTTTTTCATCACATAAGTATCCATGAAAATGTTCCTGTTTTTCGCGTTTCCACGGTTCTGCTCCAGCGACAGTACACCTTTTTGACGATTCAATTCCAGTGTCTGACAGGTTAAGAATTGTTCCTTTGCATTATCGGTAGAGTGATACAGCAGGGTAATGTCTGCGCCAGACTCGATATGCTGGTCAAGCAGTTCCTTGCAATCCTGCTTGAAGATCATACAGCTGGAGGCGACGATCACATAATCATGGCAGGAATTCTCGATGACTTCGATATTGTCCATGTAAGCAGAGATATCATTGCTATCCAGACTGTCCAGTTCATCCTCTGCAAAGAGCAGATGCAGTCTGCCGCGCTTGGAGTTGATATTATATTGACGTCCGGTTCCCAGATGCTCGGCAAGTGAACGCGGTTTCCAGCGTGTGTATACGTGGATGTTTTCCATGCCGCTGTTACTGAAGTTAGAGATTGGAAAATCGATCACACGGTATCTGCCCAGGAAAGAGATTGCTCCGACAGACCGATAATCCTGCAGACCGGCTACTTTTGTAAGATTGCTGGCAAAATTAATAATACCCAGTGCACTGCTCATATTATTCTTCCCCCTTTACACGTTTTGCTATTAATTCGATGTGTTCGCTGTCAGGAG
>OLOD01001099.1_pt1 | contig 18515 bp, 22 predicted proteins | sample 1671921 | NCBI WGS metagenome assembly OLOD01 (sample SAMEA3136626, study PRJEB25190) | human gut metagenome | biome: human gut; feature: human-associated habitat; material: faeces | place: Austria | collected 2013
CATCACCTCCGTTTTTCATATTTCCCTAGGGATATCTATGTAAACGAAGAATACGTCCTTCGATCTAAACGACCAAGGATAACTACCTGCCGTGTATAACTATTCGGCAAAATTATATCATAGTCACTCTTTTTTAACTACTATTTTCGATAGTCATTTAAAATAAAAGCATACTAATAATAACACATGATAAACTTAATATATTTAAATAAATTAAATGTATTTACATATTTGAACAACTAAAAAAACCTCTATAAAGAGGTTTAAATTAATCGTGTATTGTTAAGTTTTCCTGTTTGATTAAATTCAATCCATTCACAGATGTTAACAACATGATCGCCTATTCTTTCAAAGTATTTAGCAATCATTAAGAAGTTGATTGTTAAATCACCTTTGTCATTCGATTCTTTGATCATTTGAATAATATCTTCTTTAACTTGATCAAACAATTCATCCATTTTAATATCCATCTTCTTTACTTCTAAAGCATGTTTTAAATCATGTTGATGGAATGCATCTAAAGCTTCTTTAACCATTTTAGTTGCAATTTTTGCCATATCTTGAATATGACCAATCATTAAGAAACTATCCATTTCTTTCATTTCTAAAATCAATTCAGCAATATCTGCACTTTGATCCCCAATTCTTTCTAAATCAGTAACTACTTTTAAAGCAGTAGAAACATCTCTTAAATCAGAAGCAACGGGTTGTTGTTTTAAAATCAAAGATAAACATTTTGCTTCAATCGATCTTTCCACATCATTAATTTGTTTATCTCCATGAATAATATCTCGAGCAAGTTCATAATCTTGTTCCTTAAATGCTGTAACACAGTTTTCAATAGCTAAAACAACAAGATGACACATCCTATCTAAATCAACATGCATCTTATTAAGCTCTTGATCAAATTGACTTCTTGGCATCTTTCTTTCCTCCTATCCAAATCTACCAGTAATATAATCTTCAGTTCTTTTATCTTTTGGCATACCAAAGACATCTTTTGTTGGTCCATATTCTACCATTTCTCCAACTAAGAAGAAGGCTGTATAATCAGCAATACGACTTGCTTGTTGCATATTGTGAGTAACGATTGCAATCGTATATTGATCTTTTAATTGTAATAAAAGTTCTTCGATTTTAAGTGTTGAAATTGGATCTAAGGCACTTGTTGGTTCATCTAATAAGATAACTTCTGGTTGTACCGCTAAAGCACGAGCAATACATAATCTTTGTTGTTGTCCACCAGATAGACCTAAAGCACTTGAATGTAAACGATCTGAAACTTCATCATAAAGTGCTGCTGCTTTTAAACTATCTTCAACGATTTTATCAAGTTGTTTTTTATTTTTAATACCATGAATACGTGGCCCATAAGCCACATTATCATAAATCGACATAGGGAATGGATTTGGTTGTTGGAAAACCATTCCGACTTTTTTTCTAAGTAATGTTGTATCTACACGGCTATCATAGATATCTTCACCATCTAAGATGACATCCCCTTCAATTTTAACATTATCAACATAATCGTTCATACGATTCAATGTTTTTAAAAATGTTGATTTACCACACCCTGAAGGGCCAATAAATGCAGTAATTTTGTTTTCTTTAATATCTAAATTTACATCTTTTAAAGCATGTTTTTGTCCATAATATAAATTCAGATGCTTAGCTTCAATTTTATTTTCCATCTTTAATTATCCCCTTTATTTACATCAAATTTACGACTGATCCATTTAGCTAACATATTTAAACCTAAAACAATAACTACTAAAACAAGAGCAATCACAAATGAAACTTCATAATTTCCTTTAGCCATTTCTAAATATAATTGAATTGTAAGTGTACCCCCACTACTTAATAAATGACCAAAAATATTTGTTGGTAAAATAGCAACTGATCCTGCTGTAAATAATAAAGCAGCTGATTCAGCAACAATACGTCCCATTGCTAGAATAACCCCTGTTAAAATCCCAGGAATCGCACTTGGTAAAAGAACTGTACGAATCATATACCATTTTGTTGCTCCAATTCCTAACGCTGCTTCACGATAACTTTTTGGCACACATTCTAATGCTGTTTGAGTATTTCTTGAAATGATTGGTAAAATCATAATAGCAAGTGTAAGTGACCCTGTTAAAATAGAGAAATTCAAATGACAAAATGATCCAAAGAACAACATCCCAAATAATCCATAAATAATTGATGGAATACCTGCTAAAACTTCCGTTGTAAATGAAATGATACTAACGAATTTTTTATTTTTTGTATATTCATTTAAATAAATTGCTCCACCAATTCCTATTGGACAAGCAATTAAAAGTGTCACAATAACAATATAAAGTGTATTAATAATATTAGGTAATATACCTACAGTATCATTAATAATACTTGTTGTATTTACTAAATAAGAAAAATCAAAGGCTGGTATTCCTCGATAGAGAATATAACCAATAATAACTAATAAGATAAAAATTGAAAGAAATGAACTTAATTGAATAAGTGCATAGAGAATTTGATCACTAACACGTTTCTTTTTTTCTAATATTGTATTATTCATCTAAGTCACCTCTTTTTAAAACATATGTTAAGATTAAGTTAATAATCATGATAAAGATAAATAGAACAAGTCCAATTGTGAATAAAACTTGACGATGTGTACCACTGGCATATCCCATTTCTGAAACGATGGCTGTTGTTAAGAAACGAACAGAATTAAATGGAAGTGGAAGAGATACTGCATTTCCGGCTACTAACAAAATAGCCATCGCTTCTCCAATAGCACGACCTACACCAAGTACAATAGCTGACATAATTCCAGATTTAGCACTTGGTACAACAACCTTAAAGATTGTTTGAATTTTACTTGCCCCTAAAGCAAGTGAGCTTTTACGATAATCATCAGGTACAGCTTTTAAGGCTGTTTCTGAAATATTGATAAGTGTAGGTAAAATCATGATTGCTAGTACGATAATAGCTGATAAAAGATTTGCCCCACCTGTAAATTGATGTGTTTTAGATCCATGGTAGATCATTAATTCTAATTTATACATCATTGGATTGACAATCAAAATACCTAATAATCCATAAACAACTGATGGAATACCCGCAAGTAATTCAATTGCTGATTTTAATATTTTTCTAAGTCTTGCTGGAGCAATTTCAGCAAGGTTGATTGCTGTAAATAAACCAATAGGTACTCCTATGCAGATTGCTAGAAAAACCCCAACGATTGATGTTAATATAACATAAGCAATCCCATACTGAGGATTGGCTGCTGTTGGCGCCCATGTTGTAGAAAACAAAATGCCTGTAATTCCTTCTTTAAAAATAGCAGGTGTCCCTGAAATAATCATGTATCCTGTAATAGTAACAACTGCTAAAACAGAGATAATAGCACAGCCACGAAAGATCATCGCGGCTGTTTTTTCTACTAGGGATTTTGCTTTCTTATGGCTAATAATTGATAACTTTTTTTCCATAATACTTCCCTCTTTATTTTTTATTTATTTGGTGTTACTAAACCAACTTTTTTGATGATTTTTTGTCCAGCATCACTATTGATGAAATCAAATACTGCTTGAACTTGTTTAGATTGTTCACTGATTTTACCGTTTGTAGCCATTACAAATGGTCTTTGTAAAGTATAGCTTCCATCTTTAACAGTTTTTTCACTAGGTTCAACACCATCTAATTGAAGAGGAGCAACTGTATCATCTAATACATCTAATGAAACATAACCGATTGAACCAGAAGTTTTAGCAACTTTAGCAAGAACAGCACCAGTTTCATTTAATTCTTGAGCATATTGACATTGATCTTCAATTCCTAATAATTCTTCAAATGCTCCACGAGTTCCTGAACCAGCTTCACGTCCGATAACAACGATTGCTTCATCTTGTCCACCTAAATCTTTCCAGTTAGTAATTTGTCCTGTATAGATTTGAGCTAATTGATCTTTTGTTAAGTTTGTTACTTTATTAGATTTGTTAGTAATCATTGCGATACCATCGATAGCAACGATATTTTCTTCTAATCCTTTTGCTTTTTCATCATCAGTTAAAGCACGAGATGAATCTCCGATATCTGTTGTTTTTGATGCAACTGCTTCTAGACCTGCACCAGATCCTGTAAATTGTGCTTCTAATTGTAAGTTTGGATATTCTTCTTTAATTCCTTCTGATAAGGCGTTTACAAATTTTTCCATTGAAGTAGATCCATTTAAACTTACCTTTCCACTAATGTCATCTGATGAACTATTTGATCCTCCGCCACATCCGGCTAAACCAAGACACATCATGAAAACCATTAAAACACTTAATACTTTCTTTTTCATTTTTTATTTACCTTCCTTTGTTTTCTCTTAAGATATTATTTATTTTTGTTTCCTTTTCTTAAGACACTCCTATCATAGTGTTTTTCAACACTTTCAAAAATCAAAAGAACGTATGGTTTATGTTAAGTTTATGTAAAATGAAAAAAGTTCATGTTTATAAACACGAACTCACTTTTTATTATTTTTTCCTATAACGTTTACCCTTAGTAACTCCTTTTTTTTCAAGCATTCCTTTTTCTACAAGTTCATTTAAAAGTTCTCTTGTTCTTCTTTCTTTAATATCTAAATCTTTTATAAGTTTGCTTGCTTTATACCACTCTTTAGGTTCCATAAGGGTTAGAATTTTTTCATATTTTTTTGTTTTTTCGGCATTTTTTTTCAAATGAAAGAGTCAAAATCGTACGACTTGGTAAATTTTCTTCTTCAATCAATGATTCTTCCCATCCTTCATTTTCCCAAACGCTTAATAACTCGGGTACATCACTTCCTGCACACTCTCCAATTCCAATCAAATTAAACATCTTCATAAATCCTTTATTACGAGGATCTGATTTGCCACTACGTTTCATTTGTTTCTTACCCACACAAATAGTTCCTGGATTTTCAATAGTTAAACAATTCATATCTTGTTTAATAATCCCATACATTATTAATATCTCATATCACTATAATTATCCGTTATATAAAAAAGTGAAACCAAAGTTCCACTATTTTCTTACATATTTTAAATATAAACCTGATTTCATTAAGAAATCACTTTGTTTTAAATCAAATGTTTGACCTATGTATTCATGACAATCTTCAAAAATATTAGGTTGTTTTTCTTCTCCTGATAAAACAGGAGAAACAACAAGACTTAATTCATCTATTAAATCTTCTTTAATAAAATAGGTATTCGTAATTCCTCCACCTTGTAATAAAAGCTTTTTAATAGAAAATAAATCATAAAGCTTTTCTAAGGCAAGTCTTAAATCTATTTCTTCTTTACCAGTAAATAGATAAGAAATATTTAATGATTTCAATGTTTCTAGGTATTGACTGGAAACATTTTCTGTAAGAATCACAATTAAATTTTTATCTTTAAGTCTTGTATTTTGAGAAACAGTTTCATCCCAAATGATTTCTCCTTGAGGATCAATGACAACAATCCACTGATGTTTATCATCTTGATATACATAATCTGTTTTTGGTAATTGAGTATTTATTGAGGTTTGAGTTAATTTTTGTTTTGAAAACATTTCTTTAGCAGTTGTTGTTCCATAAATAATCGCATCCCCATTATAATCTTTAGAAATGTCACTATAAATCTTTGCAAGTTCTAATGTTTGTTTTTCTCTAAAGAAACCGCCCGCAATTTTACCATCTATTGATTGTAACATATGGCATATGACATAAGGTCTATTCATAGGATCCCTCCAATACCTTTATTTTTAGTATTTAACTTCTATTAAAGTTTCTTGTAATTGTACAAATGAAGCACTTGTATTTTTGACTTCTTTTACATCTGCATAATTTGTAACTAGCACAGGAGTTTCTAAAGAATAACCGGCTTCTTTAATTTTATTCATATCAAATTCAACAAGTAATTGACCTTGTTTAATTTGATCACCTTGTTTAATATGAGCTGTAAAGCCTTCACCATTAAGTTGTACTGTATTAATACCAATGTGAATAAGTAATTCAACACCTGCATCACTCGTAATACCGATTGCATGTAAACTTGGGAATAAAACAGTTACTGTTCCAGTTACAGGAGCATATACTTTTCCTTCTTCTGGTAAGATCACAACACCTTTTCCTAAAGCACCTGAAGCAAAAGCAGCATCGCTTGATTCTTCGATTGGTTTTACTTCTCCTTTAATTGGCGATAAAATTGTTTCTTCTTCTAATTTTGTTACTTCTTTATTTTCAACTTGTTGATCATTTGTTTTATAGAAAATCATTGTTAAAACAAAACCAACAACTAATGAAACAGCACCAGCAATTAACGAAACAATCATACCAGTTGCGTTTCCTTTTGGTGAAATGTAGTTTACAACACTAAAGATTCCAAGACCACCAATAACATATTGTTTAGCCGCAACTGTTCCCATAATGGCACCACCAACAGCTCCACCAATACAAGAGAAGACAAATGGTGTTTTTTCAGGTAACAAGAATCCATAGATAGCTGGTTCTGTTACCCCACAAAATGCGGAAATCACACCTGGGATTGCAAGTGCTTTTTTGTTTTCATCTTTTAATTTTAAATACATCGCCGCAAGAACACCTGTTGCCGCAAATGTTGTTCCTAACATACCTGGTAAAATTGTATCATATCCTAAGTTTCCAATATTGACCATCGCCATTGGTACAAGTGCCCAATGTAACCCAAAGATAACTAAACATTGCCATAATGCTCCAATGACAAACGCAGTTACAATTGGTGAAAAAGCATAAAGTCCTGCAAACATATTTGATAAAACTGTTGTTAATAAACTTACAACTGGTCCAATAACAAGTAACCCAATTGGAAGTGAAATAATTAAAACAAAGAACGGAACAAAGAAGTTTTGTAACATTTCAGGTACAAATTTCTTCGCAATCTTTTGAATTTGAGCTGCTAAAGCGACAATACAGATAACGGGTACAACGGTACTTGTATAGTTACCTGAAACAAATGGAATACCAATGAACTTTGTATAATAAGATCCAATAAATGGTAATGTTCCAATTGCTTTTCCTGCAGCTGATAATGTATCTGTTTGAATTGTTGGATAACAAAGTGTTGCTCCAATAATCATTCCAACAATAACATTAACATTGAATTTTTTAGCTGCGGTATATCCTAAAATAATTGGTAAAAAGTTAAAAATAGAATCACCAATCGCATTTAAAATCATATAAGTTCCACTATTACTGAAACTTGATCCTAAAATAAAGACTAATAAAGCATTTAATCCTTTAATAATCCCTGCTGCACATAATGGTCCTAAAATAGGTTGGAAACATCCTGAAATAATATCAATTAACTTATTAAAAAGTCCTTGTGGTGCTTCATCTTCTACTTGTTGGGTTCCATTACTAATACCTGCAAGTTCACATACATCTGCGTATACTAAAGGTACATGATTTCCAATAACAACTTGATATTGTCCTGCTGATTTCATCACAGTGACAACACCTGGGTTATTTTTTAATGCTTCATCATTGGCTTTTGATTCGTCTTTTAAACGAAAACGTAATCTTGTAACACAATGTGTTAAACTGTTGATGTTTTCCTTTCCACCAACATTTTCCAAAATTTCTTTGGCTAAATTTTCATACTTACTCATAATTTTCCTCCATATTTCTAAAGTATTGAAATTTGAAGGTTTGGCCAACTTAATGTCACCATCCAATTAATGACTATTTCCAAGATAAACTACACGATGTATATGAATTGTTAAGTATAGTTTTTCTTCGTCATAAAGTTCATAGTTATATTGATTTTTTATGTACATAGCTATTTTTTCGACACATTGATAAGCATTTGCGTATTTTACTTGAACAACTTCTAATAAATCATCTTCTTTTTGATTTGGTTTTTTATGTTCAACTAAACGTTGTGCAAAGAATTTCAAATGTGTAATAAAGCGATAGTAATAAGCACTTTCTTCATTAAATTCTATTTTGAAGTGATAACGCACAATATTTTCAATTTCTTGCATGATTTTCGTAATTTCATACATATCATGAACATCTTCATCTAATTGTCCATTAACAATATGTAAAGCAATAAATCCTGCTTCATCATTTGGTAAAAGCACTCCTGTTTTCTTTTCAATAATTTCAAGAGCTTTTTTCCCTATTTGATATTCTTCTTTATAAAATCTTTGAATATCCCATAATAAAGCATTCTTCACTAAAATATTGTCTTTAGCTCTTACAACAGCTGTATAAATGTGATCTACCATCGAAATATAGATATTATCATTTAAAGCTTTTCCTAAACTTAGTCTTGCTTCATCCATAATTTCTTCACCAATTTGTAAGTACTCTAAAGGAATATCTACCACAAGTTCTTTAAATCTTCTTAAAACTTCTTGATTTTCTAAACAAAAGACCTTATCTATTTTTTCTGGTTCAATCGTATCTCCTGTTTTCTTTTTAAAACAAATTCCTCGACCCATCACAATCTTTTCTTCGTTATTTTCAATAACAACAGCGACATTGTTATTTAAAGCTTTACCTATCTTCATACTCTCCCTCCAAAATAAAAACCCATTTATTGCGCACTTAAAAAGGGTGGCAATAAACAGGTTTAGCTTGTCTTTAAACAATCACTATCCTATAAACTACTCGAACATATTATCACAATTTTAAAACGGTTACAATCTTTTTTATCTATTAAATAGCCATCCCATTTTGAAGAACACATTAAAGCATCACTATATAATTCTGGTTCTTTCGTTAAAACCCAAGAAAGCGTTTTGCCACCACCAGAATAACCACTTATATAAACTTTATTTCGATCAATGTTATAATGTTCTAAAAAATATTTTGTCAAAGCAATCGTTTGATTGGCTGATAATTCATCCCAATCTTCTAATTGTGGTGCTAAAATAATCATTTGAGAATTATAGTTTTGACTGACGAAGCCAAATTCTTCTGTCTCTAAATTCTTTCCGACACCTTGAAAATATAAACCTTGATATCCTGGCAAGGTTATATATAAAGCATATGATTGCCTTTTGTCATACGCTTTAGGAATATAAGCATTATAGTGTATATCTCCATATTGATCGTCTTGGTAAACGTTATCCAATAAAAAGTTCTTATAATATTTAGTACTTGTAGTTATTTGAATTTTAGAGTTTTTTGAGATTGAATGTCTGAATTTTTACTTATATAGAGATAGCTACTTAAAAGTATCAGGCACACTATAATGCATAAGCTTTTCTTCACTAACGTTTTAAACCACAAATCATTTCTACAGTTGCTGGATCATAATGAGAGAAGAATGAACTTGTATCTTTATTAAGTGAAGCAATTGTTTGCATATCTTCTTCACTTAATTCAAAATCAAAGATATTTAAGTTTTCTTGCATTCTTTCTTTTCTTACTGTTTTAGCTAAAGGAACAATTCCTCTTTGTACAAGCCATCTTAAAATAACTTGTCCGACTGATTTATTATATTTATTACCAATTTCTACAAGTGTTTCATTTGTGAAAATACCATTTTTACCTTCCGCAAATGGAGCCCATGCTTCTAATTGAACACCATATTTTGTATTGTAAGTTAAAGCTGCATCTTGTTGATGGAAAGGATTAACTTCTACTTGGTTGACTGCTGGTACAACTTCTGTATCTAAAGCTAAGTCTACTAAACGATCTGGATAGAAGTTAGAAACACCGATGGCTTTAATTTTTCCTTCTTTGTATAAATCAATTAAAGCACGATAAGCTCCATGATAATCTTTAAATGGTTGATGTAATAAAACTAAATCAAAATAATCTAATTGCATTTTCTTTAATGATTCTTCTACAGAAGCTTTTGCTTTTTCATAACCATAATTAGAAATCCATACTTTAGTTGTAATAAATAATTCTTCTCTTGGTACATTTGTTTCTTGAATAGCTTTACCTACAGCTTCTTCATTTCCATAAGATTGTGCAGTATCAATAAGACGATATCCTGCATCTATTGCATCTAAAACAACTCTTTTACATTCTTCTTCATCTTTAACTTGGAAAACACCAAAACCAACAGCTGGCATTTTCACTCCATTATTTAATGTTTTGTATTCCATAATTATTCTCCTTCTTCAAAATTACATTTTGTTGTCGCAAGTCTTTGTAAAGATTCTTTAGTCACTTTATAAAATGGTGCATGTTTATTCACTTTTTCAATTTCTTTCATTTCTTCATTTGTTAATTCAAAATCAAAGATTTGTGCATTTGATTCAATATGATCTAATGATTTACTTCCAGGAACAAGACCAAATCCCATTTGTAGATGCCATCTTAAAATGATTTGTACAGTTGATTTATGATATTTCTTTGCAAGTTCTACAAAGATTGGTTCTTTTAACATATCACTATTTCCATGTCCTAATGGATACCATGATTGAAGTTGAATATGATTTTTCTTACAAAAATCATAGACATGTTCTGCTGGATAATAAGGATGACATTCTACTTGCATAATCATTGGTGGGATTTCACATTGATCAATGATTTCTTGAATTTGTGCAACTTGGAAATTAGAAAGTCCAATCGCTTTGATTTTTCCTTCTTTATAAGCTTTTTCTAACATTTTATAAGCATAAATATAATTATTAACGGGGTGATGTAAAATCATCACATCAACATAATCTACACCTAATCTTTTTAAAGTATCATCGATTGCTTGATCATTTTCATAAAGTGTAGGTCCTAATTTTGTTTCTAAATAATAATCTTCTCTTTTTAATCCTGATTGTTTTAAACCTTTTCCTACTTCAACTTCATTTCCATAACGATTGGCCGTATCAATAAGTTGATAGCCATGGTTTAAGGCAAAAGCCACATTGTCTTCAATTTGTTTACCAAATTGTTGAATGGTACCAAATCCAAGTTGAGGGATTTGGTAACCATTATTTAAAGTAACGAAATTAGTCATGAATTTTTAATCCCATTAAACGTGTTTCGTTGGCAGGATCTTCAGGATTATGAGATGGTTTATTTGTATCTAAGGTTTGCATTGCTTTCATTTCTTCATCTGTTAATTCAAAATCAAAGATATCAATGTTTCCTTTCATTCTTTCTTCATTTGTAGATTTAGGTAAAGAAATAACACCTTCTTGATAAATCCATCTTAAAATAATTTGACCAGCATTTTTATTGTATTTTTTAGCTAAAGAAACAATTGTTTCATTTTCTAATAAATCTTTATTTCCATGTCCTAATGGATACCATGCTTCTAAACGAATATCATTTTCAGACATCACTTTTCTTAATTCTTTTTGTTGAACAAATGGGTTAAATTCTACTTGGTTAACTGCTGGCATCACAGTCATACCATCTTTAAACTTATTCCATAAGTTAACTGTAATATTAGAAATACCAATGGATTTGATTTTACCTGCATGATAAGCTTCTTCTAAAGCTTTCCAAGCTCCTAAATAATCACCATAAGGTTGATGTAATAAATAAAGATCAATATAATCCACTCCTAATAATTTCATAGAAGTTTCAATACCTTTTTTTGCATTTTCATAACCATAATCTTGTAACCATAATTTAGAAGTAATAAAGATTTCTGAACGATCAATACCACTATCTTTAATGGCTTTTCCAACATCGCTTTCATTGCAGTAACCTGCAGCTGTATCAATATGACGATATCCTGCTTTTAAAGCAGCTAAAGTTGCTTCGTAAGTAGGTCCATCATTAGGAATCATGAAGACTCCAAATCCTACTGTTGGGATTGTTTGTTTATTATTTAATTCAAATGTTTTCATTATTATCTCCTCCAATTTCTATCTTTATTTTAGTTTTGAACTCTATAAATGTACAATATCAATACTGCATGTTAGTATGACTGTCAGTTATACTTGTTGATTTGCTTCAATAATATCTTTTAAACTGACATTTTCATGTCTGTAACGGGCATTAGGGTTAGCATCTTTTAATTTTGTGATGATCGCTTTAGATGGACAATTTTGTGCACACGCCAAACAAAATTCACACGTATTTTGTTTTCGCTTTGCTTTTTTATCTTCAACATAGAAAAGTCCTCTTGGACAAACTTTTGTACAAATCCCACAACCAACACATTGATCAGTTACAGTAATTTGTTCACCATTGATGAGTTCTGGATTTTTCGCAAAGATTTCTTTAGCAGAAGCATGAAAATCTCTTCCTGCTTGTGTTGCTTCAGGAATTTCTTCTTTTTTATTTTGGATATCTTGAAGAGCTTGTTGAATTTGTTGTTCCACATTTTTATCCATCGCTCTTTGTTCATTCATATCAAAAGATGGTAAGTAATTATCTACCATTAAAATAGAATGAATATAATTAACATGTCTTCCTTTTTCTTCTAATAAACGTGCAATGCATTCAGGAGCATCTGTGACATCTTTTCCATAAGTTAAAATCAAATAAAAATAATCTGTTTCAAATGTTGCTTTTTCTAAAAACTCTAAAATAATTTTAGGTGCTTCTCCTGCATAAACAGGATAAACAATTCCAATTTTTTCATCCTTAAAATTTAAATTTTCTTGATGTAAGACTTGTGGAATACTGATTGGCTTTTCTTCAATTTGTCTAGCCACATACAAACTATTCCCGGTACCTGTAAAGTAAAATAACATATGTTCCTTTCTCCTTTTAATCATGTATTTTATATTTATTAAGCCATTTTGCAGTCATATAATTTTGATGATCAATAATTTCACTATAACCTAAATCAAGTTGTTCTATTTGTTTTTTATCTTCTTCATCTAACTGAAAATCAAAAATATCTATATTTTCTTTCATTCGCTTTAAATGAGTAGTTTTAGGAATAGCAATAATGTGCTTTTCTAAATGCCATCTTAGAATAATTTGTGAAACTGATTTTTGATGTTTCTTCGCAATATCTAATAACATTGGATGATGAAAGATATCACGTTGTCCTTCATTTAAAGGACCCCAAGCTTCTAATAGACAATTACATTGTTTTAAAACACATTTTTGATTCTTTTGTTGATAGAAAGGATGAAATTCAAGTTGATTGATCATAGGGTGAATTGAACTATTCATGTAAAGATCCATGAGTCTTTCTGGTGAAAAGTTACATACACCAATCGCTTTAATTTTACCTTGTTGATAAAGTTCTTCCATGGCTTTCCATGAGCCATAGTAATCACCATAAGGTTGATGAATTAAATAAAGATCTATATAATCAACCCCTAGATTTTTTAATGATTGGTTAAATGCCTGCAGCGTATTTTCATAACCAGCATCTTGAATCCATACCTTTGTCGTCAAATAGATTTCTTCTCTTTTAAGGTTTACTTCTTTAAGAGCTTCTCCTATCTCTTTTTCATTTTGATAAGAAGCGGCTGTATCAATCAAGCGATAACCTGCATCAAAAGCTTTTAAAACACATTCTTTTGTTTGTTTAGGAGGTATATGTAAAGTACCGTATCCTAACATCGGTAGTTGATAACCATTAGCCAAAGTTATATATTCCATATCTTGTTCCTCCTTACATCTTTATTGTAGATTTCAAAGAAACAAAAGTACAATATCAATAAATCATCTCAGTATAACTGCCAGTTATACAAAAACAGCTATTCGAGAATAACTGTTTGAGAATTTATTTAAAATAAATTTAGCTTTTTTTATAACTGTAAGATTTTTTATATAAAAAGTATAATATAGCCTATAAATGTTCCTTATACATAAAACATTCTTTATCGTGAGAATAAATAAAACCTGTTGCTTGTAAATAAGAATATATAATCGTAGAACCAACAAATTTCATACCTCTTTTTTTTAAATCATTTGAAAGAGCATCGGATAAATCATTTGTTGTTTTACCTATTTCATATAATATTTTATTTTTAGTAAATGTAATTAAGTAGTTATAGAAACTACCATATTCATTTGTAATACTTTTAAATATTTGAGCATTATTAATACTTGCTTTTATCTTTAACTTATTTCTTATAATTTTTTTATTAGATAATAATTCATTTATTTTATTTTCATCATAATTTATAACGCATTCTATATCAAAATTATCATAAGCCTCTTTGAAAGCTTCTCTTTTATTTAATACACACTCCCAAGATAATCCTGCTTGAAACGATTCTAAAATCAACATTTCAAATAAATATTGATCATCAAAATTAGGGACTCCCCATTCTAAATCATGATACTTTATATATAAAGGATTATCTAAATTACACCATTTACATCTTTTCATAAAGCTGTTCCTTTTTTAGGAATAAAATATTTACTCATGTCATTTTGTTCATGCGTTAAAAGTGCTACTTTATTTTTTATTCCTCCACCATATCCTGTTAAACTTCCATTTGAGCCAACAACTCTATGACAAGGAATAATAATACAAAGAGGATTCCAACCTACCGCTCCACCAACAGCCTGACTAGACATTTTTTTAATTCCTCTTTTATCAGCAATCATCTTTGATATATCTTTATAAGTTAAAGTACTTCCAAAAGGTATGGTATTCATGATATCTATAACTTCTTTTCTAAAAGGTGTTAAGTTATTTATTTTATATTTAGGTGTAAAATCAGGACTTTCACCACTAAAATAAATATCCAACCATTGACATGTTTCCTTAAAAACAGATAATTCTTTTTCCTTACAGTCAACAATATGTTTAGAGACATCTTTTGAGCCAACAAACCACAAACCTGTCAAATAGTCTCCATCACTATTCATATACATATCATCAAAACCCTCTGGTGTTTTATAAAACCATTTATAAGTCATAAAATTCCTCCTTACTCATTCATTTTTATACAACATTATCCATATCCTTCAACATTACTTTCTTTATTTTTTAAATGACAATAATTTTATAGTTTTTATATATTTTATTATACAAATAAAAACTTCTTTTTATAGAAAAAAATATAAATTTTTCTCTAAATAAAAAAGCTATCCGTAGATAGCCTTTTACATACATTCTAATAAAATTTTATAGACTTCTTCTTTAGTAAGTGTACGAGGATTTGTTTTAATCAAATTTGTCGTATCAGCTACTTGTTTTAATAAATCGTTTGTGATTTCAACTTTAGATTTTAATTCAGGTAATGTTGTTGGTAAATGACATTCTTTAATAAAGTTTTGAAGAGCTTCTAAACCTTCTTCAGCTGTTTTTTGATTAAAAACAACTTGTGCAAAACGTGTCAATTTTTCTCTGGCATCATTTAAAATATGATAACAGTAAACCGGTTGAATAACTGCTAAACCTTGACCATGATTACAATCTGTAAAAGCACCTAATTGATGTTCAATTTGATGTACTTGAAAATCAGTTTGACGTCCACATTTTAAGATACCATTTTCAGCCATTGCTGAATCCCACATCAAATTACTTCTTGCTTGTTCATCATTGATATCTTTTAATAAACGTCTCATATTCACAACAGTATTTTTCATAATAGCTAGTGCAACATCATCTGAAACATTATCTTGATCAGAATTTCCTAAATAAGTTTCTAAGGCATGACTTAACGTATCAAAAGCACCTGATAATACTTGCATAGATGGTACTGTCATTGTATATGTTGGATCAAGAACTGCAAAGTCAGCTGTTGAAGCAAAGATACCACCTTTCCAATTCTTTTCTTCATGAGTAATGACTGCTCCTCCATTCATTTCAGCACCTGTTCCTGAAGCCGTTACGATGGCTCCCATTGGAATACCCTCTGTTGGAAATTTACCATGAACATATTCTAAATCCCAAATATCTTCATCAATAACTGCTTGACTAGAAATGACTTTACAACAATCTATAACACTTCCACCACCAACAGCTAAAATAAAATCAATTTTTTCTTTTTTTACAAGTTCTACTCCTTCTTGTACTTTTTTATACGTTGGATTGGACATAATCCCATTAAATTCAATCACATCTTTATTTTCTTCTTTCAATAAAGAAACAACTTCATCATAGATTCCATTACTTTTAATAGAACCTCCACCATAAGCTAATAAAACTTTACTTCCATATTTTTTTAATTCATTTGAAAAAGCTTCTTTTGCACTTCCTTTTCCAAAATAAACTTTTACTGGATAAGAATAATTAAATGTTTTCATTTTATAAGCCCCCTTGATTTCTTATCTATTACAATATGATTATAATTTACGGTTGTAACTATCGGTCAAGAAGAATATAATTTTTTTGAGGTGATTTTTATGTACACAATGATGCAAGTTTGTCGTAAACTCGATATGACTTATCAGACTTTAAAATATTATTGTAATGAAGGTCTTGTTCCTAATGTTAAAAGGGATAAAAATAATCGTCGTATTTTTGATGAACATAATGTAAATTGGATCAAAGATCTTTCTTGTTTAAAGAAATGTGATTTTAGTATTCAAGAAATGAAAGAATACCTAGCTCTTTGTTTACAAGGTCCTTCTACAATTAAAATACGTCAAGAAATGCTTTCTAAAAAAAGAAAAAGTCTTGAAGATACGATTCAACAACTTGAAGAAAGTATTGATTATATTGATTGGAAACAAAATCTTTATAATGATGTTTTAAGTGGTAAAAAACCTTATGTAAGTAATTTAATTAATTTAGATAATGAAAAAGAGCATTAGCTCTTTTTATTATCTAATAAAGTTTGTACGATGAAATTCTTCTTTTTCTGGTAAACCATATTTTTCTTTACCATCATGAATACATTTCATTAAAAATGACATATTTCTAGCAAGAACACGCATTGTTTGTAATCCTTCTTCATCTTGACTTGCTTCTCCCATTTCTCTTCCATGAATAGAATTCCAATATTGTGAAGATGCAATTGGCATTCCTGAAATAGCAAAGAATTTATTGATTTCATCATAAGTTGAAGAAATTCCCCCGCGTCTTGCGACAACAGCACTTGCGCCAACTTTCATTGTTTTATCAAATGGAGTACTATAAAATAATCTTGTTAGAAAGGCAATCAAGGTTGCATTGGCAGAACCATAATAAACGGGTGTTCCAACCACAAGTCCATCTGCTTCTTCAAACTTTTGAGCAATCTCATTGACACAATCATCAAAAACACAATGACCTAATCTTGTTTTACATGACATACAGGCAATACATCCACGAATATCCTTATTTCCAATATGCACAATTTCACTTTCAATACCTTCTTGATCAAAGATTTTTATCATTTCATCTAAAGCAATCTTTGTATTTCCTTTTGGACGAGGACTTCCATTAATTATTAATACTTTCATTTTTCTTCTCCTTTTTCCTTAACTACTTTTATTTTAATATGTGCTTTTAAAAAAGTACATTATCATTCAATTATCTTACTATAACTCAAAGTCATAGTGTGTTATAATTACGAAAAAGGAAGTGAAACTATGATTGAATTTAACCAACTTGAACATCTTGTTGCCATTGCGAAAAATAAAACTATTTCAAAAGCTGCTGAGGAATTATTAATTTCTCAACCAGGTCTTACAAGATCCATGCAAAGATTAGAACATGATTTAGGACTTTCTTTATTTGATCGTAAAAAAAATAAAATTGAACTGAATGAAAATGGAAAACTTGCGGTAGAATTTGCGAAGAAGCTTCTTGATGGTCGCGAAGAAATGATCAAGGAACTTACAAAACTAAATCAAAATCATATTTCTTTTGGTTCTTGTGCACCAGCTCCTTTATGGGGCGTTGAATATGCTTTATTAAATAATACAGAAGCTCAAATTGAAAGTACTCTTGTTCAAGAGGAAAAGGCATTAATTGAAGGACTTAAAAAAGGTGATTATTCTTTAATCATTTTATATCATCCTTTAGAAGATAAAAAATATATTTCCCAAGAATTTTTAGAAGAATCTCTTTATTTATCAGTACCACCAGCTCATCCTTTAGCACCTTTTAAAGAAATATCTTTTTCTGATTTAAATGGTCAAAGTGTTTTACTTCTTTCACGTATTGGTTTTTGGAATGAGGTCTGTCAACGCATGATTCCTGAATCACATCTTTTATTTCAAGATGATCCTTCTGTTTTTAATGAACTGACAAAAATGTCAGCTTTACCTAATTTTAGAAGTAATATTACTATTCAAAGAGAAGAAGCTGAAGAAAATCGTATTTTAATACCAATTACTGATCAAGAAGCACATGTTCGTTATTATGCAATTTATCCAAAAGATAAAAGAAATTTATTCCAATCTATAATTAAACAAGTCAAAGATATTGATTGGAAAAAAACTAAAGAAATTGTAACTAATAAATAGTTTTTACTGTTTATTCATTATGATCCTTGTTTTATTTCAAATACAAATTACATCAATAAGTAATTAAAAAACGGGCATAAGTCCGTTTTTGCGATATAGATGCTTTTTTATTTACTTATTAGCCTCTAATTAATAATTTTTAAAACATCTTCTTCACTTGTTATATCAAAAATAGCAAGTGTTAAAGTATTGAGTTTTTCCATCGAACTATTTTGTATTGCTTGTTCTAATTGATTTGATACATTTC
>OLOD01001103.1_pt1 | contig 18464 bp, 21 predicted proteins | sample 1671921 | NCBI WGS metagenome assembly OLOD01 (sample SAMEA3136626, study PRJEB25190) | human gut metagenome | biome: human gut; feature: human-associated habitat; material: faeces | place: Austria | collected 2013
GTAAGGTTCTTCGCGTTGCTTCGAATTAAACCACATGCTCCACCGCTTGTGCGGGCCCCCGTCAATTCCTTTGAGTTTCATTCTTGCGAACGTACTACTCAGGCGGAGTACTTATTGCGTTAACTGCAGCACTGAGGTTTGACCCCCAACACTTAGTACTCATCGTTTACGGCGTGGACTACTAGGGTATCTAATCCTATTTGCTCCCCACGCTTTCGGGACTGAGCGTCAGTTATGCGCCAGATCGTCGCCTTCGCCACTGGTGTTCCTCCATATATCTACGCATTTCACCGCTACACATGGAATTCCACGATCCTCTCACACACTCTAGCTCTACGGTTTCCATGGCTTACCGAAGTTAAGCTTCGATCTTTCACCACAGACCCTTAGTGCCGCCTGCTCCCTCTTTACGCCCAATAATTCCGGATAACGCTCGCCACCTACGTATTACCGCGGCTGCTGGCACGTAGTTAGCCGTGGCTTTCTTATAGAGTACCGTCACTTGGATATCATTCCCTATATCCACCGTTCTTCCTCTATGACAGAAGTTTACATAACGAATTACTTCTTCCTTCACGCGGCGTTGCTCGGTCAGGGTTTCCCCCATTGCCGAAAATTCCCTACTGCTGCCTCCCGTAGGAGTCTGGGCCGTGTCTCAGTCCCAGTGTGGCCGGTCACCCTCTCAGGTCGGCTACGCATCGTCGCCTTGGTAGGCCTTTACCCTGCCAACTAGCTAATGCGCCATAAGTCCATCCCTTACCAGTGCCGTAGCACTTTTCATATAGAGTTCATGCGATCTCTACACATATGCGGTCTTAGCTGCCGTTTCCAGCAGTTATCCCCCTGTATGGGCCAGGTTACTTATGTATTACTCACCCGTTCGCCACTCATCACCGAAGTGATGCGTTCGACTTGCATGTATTAGGCACGCCGCCAGCGTTCATCCTGAGCCAGGATCAAACTCTCCATTGTCTTCTTTTATCTTTTCAGACAACTTCTGTCTGTTCAGCTCTTTCTGTTTTAAACTTGATTGACGTTGTGTTTCATTCTTTCTCGTTCAGTTTTCAATGTCCTCTCACTCGTCTCTCTCGTCGAGTGCCCATTTATATTACCATCTCTTCTTAATTTTGTAAAGCTTTTTCTCTATCTTTTTTTCCTTTTTTCTCTCTTTTCTCCTTTTTCTCCCTTTTCATCGACGTTTTTTTATCAAATGTTTTTTGGACTTTTTTCTTTTTTTGCCTCATATACAATAAATCTAAGCCTTATGGCTTAGATTTATATGCAAAAAAAAGCAGATTTTTCTGCTTTTACTGTTTTTTATCTTTTTCTACTAGTAAATGAATATACTCATTTACTTGATCGTGCAAATCTTCTCTATCTAACGAAAAATCAATTGTTGCTTTGATAAATCCAAATTTATCCCCTACATCATATCTTTTCCCTTCAAAATCATATGCATACACTGCTTGTCTATCTAATAATCTTTTAATTGCATCAGTTAATTGAATTTCTCCTCCTGCACCTTTTCCTTGTGTTTCTAATAATTCAAAAATTTCAGGAGTTAATACATATCTACCTAATACTGCTAATTGACTTGGTGCTTCTTCTTGTGATGGTTTTTCTACCATATCTGTTAATTTTACTAATCTACCTTTAGCTGGATGTGATTTTGATGGTTCTACAATTCCATATTTACTCACATCTTTTTTAGCAACTGTTTGAACACCCACAACTGAAGCTGATGTTTTTTGATACTGTTCAATTAATTGTTTTAAAGCTGGTTTACCTTCTTTATTAACAACCACATCATCTCCTAATAAAACTGCAAATGGTTCATCTCCAATAAATGACTTAGCACATAATACTGCATGTCCTAATCCTTTTGGTTCTTTTTGTCTTATATAATAAATATTAGCCATATTTGCAATATCTTGTATCATTTTTACTTGTTCTAATTTTCCAGATTCTTTTAACCTTTCTTCTAATTCATAATTTTTATCAAAATGATTTTCCATGGCATGCTTATTACTATTAGTAATAATAAGAATTTCTTCAATTCCACTATCTACTGCTTCTTGAATAATATATTGAATTGTAGGAATATCTACAATTGGTAACATTTCTTTAGCAATTGCTTTTGTAGCGGGTAAAAATCTTGTTCCTAGTCCTGCTGCTGGGATAATAGCTTTTCTTACTTTTTTATTCATTTTTCTATCCTTCCTTTTATAGAAAATATTTCATTTTAACCATACCATCTTTTCAATTTTTATCAAGTTATTAAACTATTTCTTCTAAAAATTCAAAAAATAATATAGTTATCTTTTTATATGTTTTCATTTACATCTTCATGTTCACATATATAATTCATTTTTTTAATAAAATTCAATCTAATATTCGTACTTTCTCTACTATATGCACTATCTGTTTCTTCGTATCCTCTTCTGAGATTTCCATCAGATTCACATAATCTGCGTATGTTCCATGATACTCTGCATCAAGAGAAGATTGGACGTAGGATTTGGCATCGAAATCTAATTGCTTGGAACAAGTACTAAAACTAACGCATAACATTGCTGTTCCGAAAATCACTATATATTTTTGTAATCTCTTCATCCTGTCATCCTCGCACTTTTACTTTACGAAAAAATCCACAAATTTTTCAGCTTTTGCTGGCAGTTTAAATTTATATTCTTTCCCGTCATAATTAAAAGAAAACTTTCCACCAAACAATCCTGCCTTTCCTCGGATATTTTTCATATCAGGAATATGAATCTTTGCCAGTTGTTCACCATAAGAATTATCGATATTAGCTTTCTGAATATACAATACATCCTTGTACACGCTTAGAAGAACTAGCCCATTTATTGTTCCTATGACGCCTCCAATTCCTCCTTTGACCGATGCATAAACATATATGCGCTTATCATCTAATACTTTTTTCCTTAATTAGCTTTTCTATTACTTGATCTTCTTTCAATATTTACCACCTCATCTCATTTAAAAGCCAAAGTTAGCATTATCTAATTTTAGCTTTTAAATGTTTTATTTTTCTCTTACAGTATTATGAAAATTATAACTTATCAATTTCAATATCTGAGTGTATTTCCTTTGCATCTTCCATTGCCTCATTTAAAACTGAAATCAGATCTCTTCCATCATTAGTAACAAAATAATTAGACAAATCAGTAATATCTGAACTGATATTATTTCCCCATGGAGGTGTCAATTTTAAATCTTCTGCATCCCATACTACATAAGATGGAGGAAATTTTTTCAGTTCTTTTTTTATTCTACCTAATTCTTCCATTCCTTCGTTTATATCTTGATTTTTTAAACGACCTTGATATAGTTCTTTCATCAATTTAGGATAAACACTCCCCCACTTTCCATTTTCCAGTCTAATACATATTGTTGAAAAAAAAGCATGCAAAAAATCACTAGTTCCAACTTGATACCAATAATAGTCTACTTTAAATCCTACCGCCATCTTATCCTCCTTACTTCTTAAAGCGTACATCTAACAATGGATTTGCTGTTTGCAAATCATCTGCCATTTGCTTTATAGTTTTATTAGGTACATCTTGTCCTCTTATATCTATTATAACCGTTTGCAATGTGTCCTCTGGCAAATTATCTAATCGTTGATTATACTGTTTATTTATGTTTCCTTTTAAGCTACTTCTTTAAATTGATATAAAGTTTCTACAAGCAAACAATTGATTGCCATAATAGCAAAACCTGTTGTATCAAGATCATTATTATCTAATAAAATATCAATTGACTTAAAATAACGACCATTCCATAATATTCTGTCTTCAAAAATATTTATAGCAGTCTCCCATTTCTTTATTCCCTTCAATTTTCTTATTTATTTTTTGATAACAAGGCAATACTTTCAACGGTAGGCTCTTTAGGTAGTGAAACCTCATATACTGATTCACCCTTATACGATACTGGGAATCTGAAATGAATTGTTTTTACCGTTGTTCCTCGTTTTGTTCCATTCTTTGGGTAAAGCTCTATGCTTTCTATAAAACTTTGCATATAACTTTTCTTTTCATATTCACTCATTTTATCATATATTTCACCAAAAAGCTTTAAAACATCAATAATACTTTCTTTTGTTAGAGACTGTTTTTGTACGCTTTCAAGTCGTGCTTCAGCATCCGCAACTCTTTTTTCTGCATCATCAAGTTCATCAAATGCCTCTTCGAGCCTTCTATTAATGCTTTCATACATACGATCATAATGCTTGCTTGTAACATCTAATTTATCTTGTTCAATTTCTAGTTTGTGTTGTCTTCCTTGTGCTTGACGTACATCCTTATATGCCTGATCAAGTGCTTTTTCAATTTCTTTTATATCAATACTTTCACCAACTTGTTCCTCAATCACACCCCCAAATGTTTCTTCATTTGCCAACTGCATTATAATATCACGTACTTGCTTATCAATAGATGTACAAGATATTTGACCAAAGTTGCATTTATGCCCTTTGGCTTCAGCAGTTAGATTTGGTCTACACATATAACTATAATAAGTAGGATACGACGTACCATCTTTTCGCTTTCTTCCTCTCATTGGTACACCATATAAAGATCTTCCACACTTCGGACATTTTAGTAATCCAGATAAAATATATTCATGTTCCTTTTCTATTTTTAATTTCTTTCCACCGGTTTCTTGCCTCTTTCTTCGTGCAGTATCCCAAGTTATTTGTTCAATGATTTGCATTTCTTTAACTTCTGTCATAATATAATCATCTGATTTAACCCTATGCATAGACTCTGGATCATCTTCTCTAGCCTTTGTTGCAGTTCTCCCATACACAAGATTACCTGTATAAGTAGGGTTATCAATAATATTTTTTATATTTCTTTCATTAAAAAAGTTGTATCCGTTTTTTGTACGATTTCCTTTTTTATAACCATGTTCGTTCAAATATTTTGCAATACCAGTAAATCCCATATTTGTTGTATTATACTTATCAAAAATAATTCTTACTATTTCAGCTTCTTCATCATCAACAACTAACTTGCCTGTATCTTTATCAAGTTTATATCCATAAGGTGTAATGCCACCATTAAACAAGCCCTGTCGCGCCTTTTCTTTGCGACCTGCCATCGTTTGCGATAAAATATTTTCTCGTTCTATCTCTGCGACAGCTCCTAATACCGAGATTATCAACCTTCCAGATTCAAGCGATGAATCTATATTATCTGCCACACAAATCAAATGAACACCATAAAATCTCATAGTTTTAAGTGTGCCAAGAATGTCTGCCACATTTCTTCCAAAACGTGAAAGCTTATATACTAACACAAAACTCACATCATCTTTTCTTGCAACGATATCATCCAACATTTGTTGAAATCCATCACGACCAACAATACTTTTTCCAGAACGCCCTTCGTCCGTATATTCACCTGCCACAACCATATCATGACGGCGTACTTCTTTTAAAATTTCAACCTTTTGAGCATCAAGTGAATATCCTTCGACTTGCATTTCTGTAGATACACGCGTGTAGATATACACCTTTGCTCCTTTATGCGGAACCTCAACTCTCATACTAGCTTCACTACCTTTCGTATAACCGTTATACTTGCATTATAACAACAATATATGAACATTTAAATAACAAGATTACTTTTACAAAAAAAGCAGGACAAATTGCCCTGCTAAAGAATTCTTCACATCGCCTTATACTCCATCACAAGCAGATGAATCACTCTTTGTTCCGATTTCTGCACCATATTTTTTAATCATCTCAATCATAAAATTAGCGCATCTTATTTTCGCTTCCTTCTCAAGCTTTTCCTTGTTCCGATTTTTTTGACTCATTTCATTGTTTTGGAGTGTGTCGATTCTTTTGTCATCCATACGACACGCCTCCTTCCAAAATATTCAATGAATAATTCTCAATAATCATATGTAAGAAAAGCGTTTTTTTCGAAGGTGTTTGTATCAAAAATCGGAAGATTTTTGAATTTGCGTTCAATCAGTCTATTTTAAATCAAAAATCAGACATATATATAATGAGCACTGCTCAATAGGGTATACTCTAAAATACATTCAAATCCCTACCTCTACGTGTTAAAATAGAGTTGAAAAATGCATTTTTGAGCATATTGCCCGCCACATCTTAGAGTCTATTTTAACAATAGGAGGAGTAAAAATGACTAAAGGAAAAAACATCGCATATGTCAGAGTATCAACAACAGATCAAAACGAAGCAAGACAGAATGAAGCTCTCAATAAGTACAACATTGACAAGTGGTATGTCGAAAAAATAACAGGTAAAGATACGAATCGACCTAAGCTTATTGAGATGTTAGATTTTATCCGCGAGGATGACACTGTTTACGTGGAAGAATTCTCAAGATTAGGCAGATCCACACAAGACTTACTTGACATAGTACAACATATAGAAAACAAAGGTGCTAAATTTATTAGCATCAAGGAGAATTTCGATACTAAAACACCCGCAGGCAGACTTCAAATGACAATGATGGCTGCTATCGCGGAATTTGAAAGGTCTATGATTTTGGAAAGACAACGTGAAGGTATTGCTATCGCAAAAAAAGAAGGAAAATATAAAGGTCGCAAAAAGATCAAACGAACAAACATTGATATCCATTATGATAGATATATGTCAAGGAAAGCGAGTAAAACTCAAATTGCTAACGAGCTAGGAATCAGTCGAAACACTTTAACACGCCTATTTAACGAGTATGAAAAAACACTTTCTGGAGGTGATCAATAATGTTACTTGATCTATTAGAAACATATGTTTCTGAGGAAGAAACAATACGTATCATTGCAGAACAAATTATTAACGGAGAATCCGATGAGGAATTGCTAAAGCAGTACCCTAATGAGTTAGTCGAAAGAGCACACCTATACGCTCTCTCGTTATATTATTAAACACATTCTTTCATAAAAATTGGGAAGACGATAAAAAATCGTCTTCTCTTTATTTATCTTTGCATTGTTCTTTGCATAAGTGCCCAAAGTCCATGAAGCAACGCCCCCATTGTATGCTTCCCTGACGCGGCAGATTTAATAGGAGCAGATACGACTCCACGTATAGCTGATACCTTTCCAACAGAAGTGATATTCTTAATTTCCTTCTTTGTGATATCCTTAATTCTTTCCTTATCTCTTACTTTTTTCATATCGGGACCAATTAAATCAATTCTATTAATTTCTGAATCAATCGCTTCTTTTCCAATAAATACTTTTCCGTCGACTACCATTTTAAGATTGTCTGGATCCAAGAATTTCACTTTACGACCGTTAGCTTTAATTTCCGGTGTTTCAGACACATTATCCGCCTTCATCAAATTAATTGCTGCTTGTCTAGTTCTTTCAGCATGTTTGACCATATCGTCCTTGTCTTTTGCAATTTGTGCCTGTCTAAGTTTTTCATCGATATTATCTATCATGATCATTACCTCCTCAATTTTTTATTTTCAATTACTATATGTATGATAAAATCCACTGAAACAAAATTTTTTCTGAGTTTTTTGTTGTATGAGAATATTTCTAACATATTATTAACGAGTATAGATAATTGGAGTTCAAAAGAGTTAACGCTTAGGACTCAATTTCTATATCTCATTGTTTCCTCGTGTTAGTCTCCTTTCACAAAGGGTGGTTGTAGTGTTCCGGACTGCAACCATCCACTTTCAAATTATCCGGATATTTAAGGAGGAATTTTAAATGAACAAAGAAAGACTTAGAAAAGATGTATACGAAATGGTATGGGCAAAACTAACCCAACAATTAAAAATGCTCATTGCTATCGAAGAGGATCCTGAAGATGATAAACTTGATGACATTGAGGCCTTGATTAGTGTTTCGAAATACTATGGCACTTTCTCTTGGGTATTATCACGCGAAGGACAAGAATTACAGATCCATGCACTTGATAATGGAAACGTTACCTTAGTTATCGAAGAACAGGTTCATCGTACAATAGTTATTAAACTCAACTATGAGAACGACTCTAACGAACTTTTAACAACCGTCGAAAATACAATTGTAGACTTTATCCAGATTTTTTATACCGGAAACTGGCATATCCTAGCTGATTACCTTAGCCCAGCAGCTTCTGGTGAAACCGACTGGCGAGAGTTACTTGACCTTTACAAAAAATACGAGGCAGAACATCCATATATGTGTGGAAATATCACATATTTGTAAATTCCTAAAATACAGTACAAAAACGACCATATTAGAGTATTTTTCAACTCTGACATGGTCGTTTTCTTTTTTAGCAACGTCTAATCACAGATGAAACTAATAACCTCTAATTGCCGAAACAATAGAATCTGTATTCCATCTTACAATTTTATCAGCAGCATTTTTTACTACAGCTGAAGTTCTTTCTGAACCCCATGGTTCAATAGCAATTATTTTCTTATTCATAGACTTTGCAAGTTCAATTTCAATATTTATCCATTTGCTATATGTAGAATAAACTCCAGCCATGATAAGCACACAGCTTGCAGGTTGCATTTGTTTTCTAATTGCCTCTTTTAGCTGATACGTATTTGAAACATTGTGAATTGGATCGTTCTTTGGTACAGAATAATCACGATAATAAAAATATGGTTTTGCTTTAAGCATATTGGTTAGCTTATCATATGCATCACCATATGCCCACGAGTGGCTAATAAATAAGTTATATGTCATTGTATTCCTCCTTGTGTACATAATTTAATAGTGACAATAGTGATAATTGCTATCACATATAATACAATAAACATTATCGGTAGCGTTTTTTCTAGTCTTGTACTATCTTTGTATTGTTTGTTTCTTTCTAATTTCTTCCATTCATCGTTGAATGGCTTAACCGGTAACTTTTTCTCAATTTCATTGATTACATTAAACTTTTCAGTATTAAGTAATTTATAGTTTCGAATAAATAATAACCATATAACACAAACAACTATTCCAGCCACAAGAATAAATAATGATTTCATATCCCAATTAATTGAAATTGCTGCTACAATAGCCAAATTCAATGTTACAAAAATGTTATTCATCGTATCTCTTCGTTGACTAACTGAATTCGCCATTTCAACACAAGTTTGCCATTGGGCTAATACAATTTCTGTTTTATCATCTGTTGTTTTCAATAACATACCTCCTCATATTTCGTAAATATCGTATAAAACCTCTTTTTATTGTGTATTTCGAAACACAACAAGCATTTTCTGTAATATTTGAGAATTTAAATATTCTTCTTTGATAGCATCCATATTATAACCATCAACTTCTTCGAAGTAAGGTAACCATATATTGTCAATATAGTTTTCCTTTTTATCCCAATTAAGCTTGAGATATTCTTTGAAATTCTCTTTTTCACTATCACACTCAAATACAAGAATACATTTCATAAACCGATTATGCGCAATTGTTTCATCATCACCATCTGGATGATAGTAAAATTCGTGAACAATATATTCAATAGAGTTTTTAATATAATACTTAAAAGCAACATCCCAATTATGATATTGTGTCAATGAAATACCATCTGTTCTTGGCGAAGGAGTAAAATAGCGTCCACCATCAAGAGACACACCCTCTAATGAAGCAAGCATTGTTTGATGATAATATAGATTAATATCATACCATCTAGGATGAATATCTGTTTGATTGAATAAATAGTATTGATATCCATTTTTGCTATCGTCCATTACTGTTTCTATTGTAAATTCAGGTGAAAATCTATAATACATTTTTTCATCAAAACTGCCAGGTGAACAATCCCATAAATCAGGATTTTTCAGATATATCATCATTCTTTCTAGTGCAGGTAAATCTATTCCGAATCTTTTACGCCATAAGTATTCAACATCATTCAAATCAGCTTGTTTATCTATTGCAGTGTTGTTATCAACAATTCGTGTATATATATGATAAGGACGAACTATCTTTCCATATAATTCCCCTTTTTCATTTTTGACCGATTTATCCCGATATTCCTTATCTAAGTAAAATGGTGTATCAAGGCTATCCTTTATAATAAGCACATCTATTTCATGATTATCTATGGTTATAGTTTGAACTTCAATTCTAGGGCGGACTCCTCCTGCAAAAGAAATATTTCTTAAAATATCTACTATGCTTTGCTGGTTTCGTCTTCTTTTATCATCTTCGATACCTTTGATAGCAAAGGTTTTATCTTCCACGCCAAAGATGATATATGAATCTCTTCTTGGCCGATTATTTGCCATACATAAAATATCATGAACCAATTCTGCTTTATCATGATGGTGTACTTCTTTAAAATCCCACCAATCATCTTCACGATGTGTTGCTATCAATTGTGTAATTTCGTCATAAAGCATTTATTCACCATCCTTCTTCAAACCATAGTAAGTGGATTCTTCAGCCACCTTTAAGACGGTATCAACAGGAGTATACTGATAAAGCTTTGCATTTCCACTCGTACCAGCTGTGGTCATATCAGAATTTTCTTCGAAATTCTCAACCTGTTCCATAACTTTGTTGAACACTTCAGGGCTATACTGTGGTGGATATCCATTCTTAACAAGACAAATCTTAATATCAAGTTTCAACTGATTTCTGACATTCTGGTTGTTAAGCCAATCTGCAAAGGAAGATTTAGTATCGATTATTTCTTTAACCTTCTTTGCAAGGCTTTTGCATTTGTCATTCACAACTACACCGTCAATTTCTTTATCAATTCCATACTCAAAGTTGTACTGATCACGTAAAGCAATCAAAATATCATAGAATGCCTTTTCTTCAAAAGTTAATCCGATTTTACGGAAACTTTCTCTGTTTTCATTCATCTGACGTAGAATAGCAAGTGCCTGTTCAGTAGCAGCCTTAATAATATCTTCAGATGCCTGTTCCTGTGTTGCTCCAGCTTCTTCAACAGTAAGATGCTTACGTCTTTCATGATAGTCTGCAATAGTCTTTTCAAGCATCTCTTGGAATGTTTTGGCTGCTATCTGATTAATCTTACCATATTCCTTAATCTGCTTACGGAGCATTTTGATCAAAAGTTCAAGCTTAGTAGCTGGCATTTTAACATCAGATAACTTTTCAAAATATTCCGGAGAGAAGATATCTTCTTCTTCGCCACTTTCAAGAACACTTTCTACTTCATTATACTTAAGTGCTTCTTCAACCATTTTTGCTACTGCACGATTCATTGTATCGGCGTCCACATCACTTGTACCACTCATTTTACGTACAAATCCAGCGATAGCCATAAGACATTGAGCAAGGGCAGATTCTTCTTCTCCAAGCTCTCCTGAAGGCTGACAAATATCGAAAGCAGTTCTCATACGTTTTACAGTTTTCAAGAAATACGTCTTAAAAGAAACCTTACCAGTTTCACTACTTAGTTCTTCTGTTGACGCGAATACATATTCTGCAGCCTTTGAAAGTAGCTTATAGCGCTCTATAGGGTCGCATTCAGGATTTAGGAAAGGCAATAGGTCATAATCTACAAACAGCGTTTTAAGGACTTCTAATTCCTCTCTAAATATCATCGTTGCTTGTTCAACATCATCCGAAGTCGGTGCAACTGATGTGTTACCGCCATAAACTTTCATAGCTTCACGCATATTGTCACGAATACCAATATAATCAATAATCATTCCGTGGTCTTTACCCGGAAATTTTCTGTTTACACGGCTAATAGTTTGAATAAGCAGATGTTTTTTAAGTGGTTTATCATTGTATAAGAATGTAAGCGAAGGAACATCAAATCCTGTAATCCACATATCAACAACGATAACAATGCGGAAATTTGATTTTTCTTGCTTAAATGATGCATCAAGTTCTTCTGAACGCTTGTCATTCTTAACCCCACCAAGGTAGTTATACATTTCAGGTTCATCATTACTTCCAACACTTGAAACCATCGCCATAAACGGCATAGGTTTTAATTTCTTTAGTTCTTCCTCTGAAGCATAAACTCCATCTGGAACTTTCTTTTCTTCAAACCATTCAGGATATTTATTTTTGAATTTAAGAAGAAGAGCATAAGCAATGGCTCTGCTAGAGCATACAACCATAGCTTTTTGTGTTCTGTCCGGATCTTGATCACAGGCAGAAACATAATGGTCATGAATATCTACAGCGAGTCTTTCCAAACGCGATGGCTCCCCAAGAATAACTTCCATAGAACTCATTGCACGTTTACTTGCTTCAATATCATCATATGTTGCACCATCTTCGGCACATTTTTTATAGTAATTTTCAATTTCGGATGCCTTGTCTTTGTCAAGTAACACCTTTGCGATACGAGGGTGATACTTAATAGGAACAGTAAGGCCATCGGCAACAGCCTGATCCATAGTGTAACGGTCAATTTCTTCACCAAATGTTTGATAAGTCTCTGCAATTGGTGTTCCTGTAAAACCTACGAAAGTTGCTTGGGGAAATGCTTCCTTTAGGACTTTCGCATATGGCTTTGATACCATTGCTTTCATATTTTCATCAGCATCTTTGCTAAACTGAATTTTCTTTGAATGCTCAAGCTGTGTTCTATGAGCTTCATCAGAAAAACATATAATATTCTTACGGTCATTTATAAGACCGATTTTATCATCTTCGCGGTCGCAAAACTTTTGAATAGTGCAAATGTAAAAGCCACCACTTTGTCTTGCTCCAAGTTCTTCTCGTAGTTGTTTTCTATTCTTTACGACTGATACCTCTCCAAGATTTAAGAACTCTTTACTCTTTGTGAAAAGTTTTGCACCTTGTTTCTGTAATTCTTCTCTGTCCACAATCAATATAATTGTAGGTGAGCCAATTTCTGGAATATCAGTGCATCTAAGAGCAAGCTGACGAGCAAGGAATGCCATTGTATACGTCTTTCCGCATCCTGTAGCTCCAAAGTATGTACCACCTTTACCAGTTCCTTCAACAATAGAATTAACAATGCTTTGCTTCAATAATTTAGAAGCAAAGAACTGTGGGTAACGGCATACAATTTCAACTTCTTCATGATCATAAATAGTATCCTGAAAGTAAATATAATCTCTAAATAATTCTAGAAAACGTGCTGGGCTATATACGCCCTTGATCATTGTTTCTGTTTCTGCAAACGGTAAAGTAGATACTTCATCACCATCATTCACTCTACGCCACGCATAGAAGTGCTCATACGGTGTACGTACTGTGCCGAGTCTTGTCTTTACACCATCAGAAATACAAGCAAGCGGGCAATAATGCAATAAATGCGGAATATCACGCCAATAGCGAATATTTATCTGCTCCCACGCATCAAATACAGTTGCATGTGCATCTCCAGGATTTTTAAGTTCAACTACACAGAGTGGCATACCATTTACAAATAATAGTACATCAGGCCTACGATTTTCCTTTTGACCGTTATTCATATATTCAACGGTAAACTGATTCACAACTCTAAAAATATTGTTTTTAGGATTTTCAAAATCAATCAGATTTACCATCTTAGCAAGCCCATTTTGAGGCGTAAACTGAACACCATCTACCATCCAACCATAAACCTTATGAAGGGTAGCAAAATCGCTCTCAGCGCCTACAAGGCGCACATTGTCAAATATTTGTGACACTTCATCTTCATTCAAATCTATATTTGTGTTCGAAATAAATGTTTTAAAATCATCAGCAATTAATACATCATTTTTTGTACGATTTATTTTGTTGCCTGCAATATAATTCCAACCTTCTTTTTCAAGAAAACCTATGAAGGCATATTCAAAATCAGACTCACAAAAATGACCATTATAGTCTTTTAGCCTAGACATAGGCTACGCCTCCTTTCTCGCCTCTTCAATAGAACCTTTAATCAAGATAGGGCAAATATCTTTTATTTGTGCTTTGAGTTTATCGTTTATACTTTTACGTTCTTTGTAGACAGTGAAAATATCCACAATATCTTTCTGAATAGCAATATCTGCAATAGGTATTTTTACTTTAATCAAATCACCCCAAGTGAAAGTTTCTCTAGCACTTCCCCAAGAGTGAAATCTTGCATATCTGTCAAATTCTGTACGATTGAAAAACATAACCAGATATTCTGGCAATAAATAATTTTCATTAGTGTAAAACACTTCATTTACTGAAGTTACTACAATATCTTCATCAGTATTATTGAAAGCATTGCAGAACACTTTTTCATTGTGAGTAGTCTGTACAAAGCTAATTTGTCTTGGCTTAACAACCTTATAGTTAGCCAATTCATTTCTATTAACCTTTGATGTAGGTTCTCTGAACTCCTTACTTGTGCTAACTCCCATAACGTTTTTTGTGCCATTTTCACCGTTTCTAACATCTACTCTTGTAATATATGGTCCAATTTCCTCACAAGGCATTTTTCTTCGTAAATCCTCAATATAAGCATCGCAAGTAAGTTTCAAATCCTCCAAGCCACGCTCGTAGCATTGCTGATTTGATATCATGGCATTGTAGATTCCTACATATTTTCTTTGAGTGTCTATATCTGGAAGCGGAACGATAATATCACTCATATCATTAAAGTTGAATTCAGGTCTTTGACTTCCAAAGTTTCTGAAAGTTACTTCTCTTTTGAATTCATCTCTATGAAAATAAATATATAACCACTGTGGGTCTATTATTTTTTTACCTTCTTCTGTGAGATAAAAAATCATATATAAATGAGAAACAATGCAAAGGCCTTCTGTTCTATATGCAAGAGAGCCAAGATTCAATCGAGTAGGATTATAAACAAAAGCACCGTTATTTACTATTTTGTATGGTTTTAGATTAACTCCGAGTGTACTTCCTTTGGGTGATGCGAAAACACCACTACTATTAACACCTGTAATTAGTTCTTCACCATATTTTAAATCAGAGTTATTCGCTGTCGAGCGTTCAATATAATCACCAAGCCTTATATTAGTCAATGCCATAACCAATCCCCCTAAACGCATCCTCCAACATCTGCTGGGATTTCTTTTCTGCCTTCATAATATCCTGCATTTCTGCCTGAATACGTGACATTTCCTTTTCATAGTCAATATCCAAATCGTGGTCAATGAACTCGATATACTTACTTGGAGTCAATGCCCAATCTTTATTTTCAATTTCTTTGATTCCAACACTACGATAAAGTTCTGGCATTTCATAATTTGTTCCGTCTGTGCCTTCGTTCTGCCAAGTATGATAAATTGAAGATGCTCTTTCAATTTGACCAGTAAGATTAATTGTTATATCTTCAGTATTCTTGGAATCATTTGAAGAAAGAAAAACTTTCTTTTTGCTCTGGCGTTTTACAGGGTTTTCCGTCCAGGTACGCAAATCCATGAAAAGTATTTCGTGCTCACGGTTACGAAGTGTTCTTCCGTGGTAGCTTCCACCTTTTTTATTCTGATTAAGAATCCAAAGGGTAACACTGATATCAGTTGTAATGAACAATTCTCTTGGAAGAACGATAATAGCCTCAACCTTATCATTCTTAATCAATTTTTTTCTGATTTCTAATGTATCACTATCATTCAACGCACCATTAGCAAGTAAGAATCCAGCAACACCATTTGATTTTTTTAAATGCGAAAGCATATGTAAGATCCAAGCATAGTTAGCATTACTTGCAGGTGGCGTTTCATAATCTGCCCAGCGAGCATCATCTTTCAAATTATCGTCATACCACCCCTTAAGATTAAATGGTGGATTTGCCATAATATAATCAAAGTACAAACCTTTATGAAGGTCATTTGTAAAAGAAGAGTCACTCATTTCACCAAGATGATGACTGATACCTCGAAGAGCAAGGTTCATTTTTGCAAGTCTATATGTAGCAGCCTCTTTTTCTTGTCCATAAACATTGACGCTTGCTATATTTCCTTGTTTGGATTTAACGAGTTCTGCAGACTGAATAAACATACCACCGGAACCACACGCTGGATCATAAAGAGTTCCATCATAAGGTTCAATCATAGATGCAATTAACTGAACCACGTCATGAGGGGTATAGAATTCGCCTTCTTCTTTAGTTGCATTAACAGCAAATTCCTGAAGGAAGTATTCATATACATGACCAATCAAGTCTTTTTCTTCACCAAAAGCCTTGTGGCTAATTTTATTAACTTCATCTACAAGCTTTTTGATGTCATTTGCACCGAGGTTACGAGAAGTGAATGTACCTTCGATAAAACAACCTTTCAAGTCTTTAGAAGTAGTTGCGATACTATGAAGAGCAGTATCAAGTGCAACATTAAGGCTTGGTGCAGGAGTGTTTATGATTGTTGACCAGCGTGCCTCAACAGGTAAATTGTAAGTTCCGTCTGCAAATGTCGCATCATCAAAGAATGCTGTTCTGATATCTTCATCATCTGGGTCAAGTCCTTGTTCTATTAAGGTCTGACGTAAGTTTTCGATTCCATCTTCGTATTTTTCTCCGATAAAACGAAGGAATACAAGTGTAAGCATCATATCTCTTTTTTCAAAGAATGAGCCTGAATTTCTAGCCGCACGCAAAATATCGCGGCAGTTAAATAAAATATTGTCTATGTTCAAAGCTTTCTCAGCAGCTTTTTTAGTTTTCTTCTTAGCCATATTAATTTTCATCCTTTCCAATGTTCCATTCTGCTTCTAACGCACTGAAGTCAACATTATACTTATCACAGAACTCTTTCATTTTTTTCATAGCTGACATATTTGGTTTGCTTTTTTCATTTTCCCATCGATTGACTGTGGAAAATGATACTCCTAATTCACGCCCAAATAATTCTTGTGTTAAAAAACATTTTTCACGAATTTTCTTTATTTCATCTGAATAAGCCATGTATTTCATCTCCTTAAACGACTATGTCATTGATATAGCATTATTATAGCATACTTCCACTGATTTATCTATCGTACTTTCATTTATAACAATACGTACAACTACCTGTTTATTCGTTGGAAACGAGTAATTTATTACGAGATTTCTACGAATAAACAGGTATAAGCCCCTTTTGCGGATTATTTTGCTGTGCTGAACTTATTCTGACAAGTAATACATAGAAGATTAGAAGAAAGGAGAAGATATGGAAATTTCAAAAAGAAAATTCGTAACAACAATAAAGGCCGGTGTATTCACAAAAGTACATCGACGGTGATTACATACATCGTATGCCACTAAACCAAAGTTGTTATGTCCATGGCCAAGGACACAAATTAAAGGTCACGCCAGAATTACTGGCACTTAATTGATTTAACAAAAAAATACGAAAGAGAGGAATAAACATATGGGAAAATGGGCCAAAAAAAGAGCAAAGAATACTATAAAAGATGAGATTTATAATCGTTTAAGCAAATTGTTTAAAGCTGGAAACGGAAGATCTAGAAACGTTGACAAACGTAATGGAGCTGACCGCGAATATATTTATTCGAGTAAAACATATAAAACATACCACAACGAATGCAAGCGTTTTGCTGTTTGGTGCAGAAAAACACATCCTGAAGTAAGACACTTGAAAGAATGCAAGAAGTATGTAAATGAATATTTGACATATCAAATTTCTTCGGGCAAGAGCCCTTGGACACTAACAACTCAAAAATCTGCTTTAGCAAAACTTTATGGTGTTGATTATGCATCTTTTATCGCTACTCCACCACGCGAACGAAGTAAAATCAAAAGAAGTCGTAATAAAGTATCGCGCGATAAAAACATATCAGCAGAAACAGAGAAATTTCTTTCTACCATTACTTCCGCAACAGGATTAAGACGAAATGAGCTTTGTAAAATTACAGGTGATAGTTTACGCTACGATTCAAGTGGCCGTCCTTTCTTACACATCACCAGAGGGACTAAAGGAGGTAAAATTCGAGATGCTATTATAATGGGTGCTACACAAGAAGAAACTGATTATGTAGTAAGTCTTTTTAAATCAGCAGGGAAAATGAAGTTGTTGCCAAAAATCAGTTCAGCATACGACAACCATCGCTACCGTGCAGAATATGCCAAACGGTTATATCAACGTTTCGCACGTAATATAGATGATATTCCAAAAAAGGAACGTATCTATCTCAGAAAAGATCGAAAAGGTGAAATTTTAGATCGAAGCTGCCTTATGTATATTAGTTCATGTCTTGGACACTCAAGACTTGATATTCTATATTCGAACTATCTCTATCATTAAATTAAAGGCTCCAAGTAAATTGTAACATCAATAACTTAGAGCCTTATACAATATGATATTATTTTTATTTTCCACACACTGTTGTGGCTAGTCAATCATCGCAACTTTTTTCTTACAAAAAACCTTTGCAATCCCTTTAATATCAAGGACTCAGGCTAGTTTTTGTCACTTCCATTTGATCTCATAGAATTCGTTAATGACTCTTCGCTGACAAAACATTTTAAATTGTTAACGATTTCATTCAGCTTTTCTCTATCTCTTTGCAAAAAGATATCCGCTCTAGCTGTTAAACCGCAGATTTAACACACCACACAACCGCAAATTATATTAACCATTAAT
>OLOD01001107.1_pt1 | contig 18408 bp, 13 predicted proteins | sample 1671921 | NCBI WGS metagenome assembly OLOD01 (sample SAMEA3136626, study PRJEB25190) | human gut metagenome | biome: human gut; feature: human-associated habitat; material: faeces | place: Austria | collected 2013
ATAGACTTCGGGTTTGGGCTGGAGTGCGCGCATTGACAGACGGTATTTACCAGTTTTCTTATCGATTTCGATGAGCTTCACGTCAACTTCGTCACCTTCCTTGAGTCCTGATGCCTCCATATTTTCGAGGCGGTCCCATGAGATTTCAGAGATGTGGAGCAGACCGTCGCGGTTGGGCATGAATTCAACGAACGCGCCGAATTCAAGTATCGAACGCACCTTGCCGTGGTAAACTTTGCCCTCTTCGGGAAGTTCGACGATGGCGTTGATCATTTCAAGAGCCTTGTCGATTGAAGGTTTGTTGGCTGCTGCGATTTCGATATAGCCGCCTTCGGGGATTTCGTCTATGCTAACAGTAGCACCGCTGGCTTCCTGAATGCCTTGGATGATTTTTCCGCCCGGGCCGATGACAGCACCGATAAGCTCTTTGGGTATGAGCATGGTGACGATGCGGGGCACGTTGGGCTTGTAGTCTTCGCGGGGTGCGGGGATGGTTTCCTGAATCTTATCGAGGATGTGCAGACGTCCTTCCTTGGCTTGGTTGAGAGCCTTTTCAAGGATTTCATAGCTGAGGCCGTCGACCTTGATGTCCATCTGGGTTGCAGTGATACCGTTGCGTGTACCTGTAACCTTGAAGTCCATGTCGCCGAGATGGTCCTCGTCACCGAGAATGTCGGAAAGGATTGCATACTTCTCGCCGTCGGAGATAAGACCCATTGCGATACCGCTGACAGGGCGCTTCATCTTCACGCCTGCGTCGAGGAGTGAGAGTGTGCCTGCGCATACTGTTGCCATTGACGACGATCCGTTTGATTCGAGGATGTCGCTGACGATGCGGCATACGTAGGGGAAATCATCGGGGAACATGCGCTTGAGTGCGCGGTGTGCGAGGTTTCCGTGTCCTACTTCACGACGGCCTACGCCACGGGGTGCGCGTGCTTCGCCGGTCGAGAAGGGGGGGAAGTTATAGTGGAGGAGGAAGCGTTCGCGGCCTTGGTTGAGCACATCGTCGAGAATCTTTTCGTCGAGTTTTGTACCGAGGGTCACTGTTGCGAGCGACTGGGTCTCGCCACGGGTGAACACTGCCGATCCGTGAGGTCCGGGAAGGTAGTCGACCTCACACCAGATAGGACGGATTTCTGTGGTCTTGCGTCCGTCGAGACGGATACCTTCGTCGAGCACGCAGCGACGCATCGCTTCTTTCTCGACATCGTGATAGTAGCGCTTGACCATAGCCTTCTTCTCTTCGCGCTCCTCTTCGGGGAGTGATTCGAGATATTCTTCGCAAATCTTGTCGAAGCTCTCCTGACGCCAGTGCTTGTCGGCGCTGCCGGTCTTGGCGATGGCGTATGCCTTGTCGTAGCACTTGTCGTGCACGTCCTTGCGGAGTTCTTCGTCATTTGTCTCGTGGCAATATTCGCGTTTTACGGTTGAGCCTACTTCTTCGGCAAGTTCCATCTGGGCCTTGCACTGAACCTTGATGGCATCATGAGCAGCACGGAGTGCGGCAAGGAGGTCGGCTTCCGATACTTCGTTCATTTCGCCTTCAACCATCATGATGTTGTCGTAGGTAGCTCCTACCATGAGTTCCATATCTGCCTTTTCAAGCTGTTCGAAAGTGGGGTCGATTACAAACTCACCGTTGATGCGTGCTACGCGCACTTCCGAAATCGGACCGTTGAAAGGTATGTCGCTCACTGCGATGGCGGCCGATGCGGCAAGTCCGGCGAGAGCGTCGGGCATGTCGACTCCGTCTGAGGAGTACATGGTCACCTGCACGATGGTGTCGGCATGGTAATTGTCGGGGAAAAGTGGACGGAGCACTCGGTCTACGAGGCGGGATGTCAGGATTTCGTAGTCGCTCGCGCGGCCTTCACGTTTGAGAAATCCACCGGGAAAACGTCCGTTAGATGAAAATTTTTCTTTATACTCTACTTGGAGGGGCATGAAGTCAACTCCCTCACCGGCCTCTTTGGCCGTTACTACTGTCGCAAGGAGCATTGTGTTGCCCATGCGCAGTTCTACCGCTCCATCGGCCTGCTTTGCTAATTTGCCGGTCTCAAGTGTAATAGTGCGACCGTCGGGCAGCTCGATGGTTTTTTTGATTGGATTCATAAATTGTTCGTATTTTTCAGCTTGATAGGTTTATCTTCGTTTTCGTTTTTGCAGCTTAGTTTATTTCAGTTTGCAAAGATAGCAATTATTTGGAAATAATACCTATTTATATTGAAAAATATCCTTGTGCCGGTGAAAATACATGTGAAAAAACTCCGCACTGCTTTCTCTGTCATCCATTTGTGTCAGGGGTGAAATCTGGCGTGATTGTTGTGTGTGGGTGTCGGCGGTCGTGGTGTCGCTGTTCAATCGGATGATGTCCTGTTGTCGAGATTTACCATGATATCGGGATTGATCGAAAGAATGTGGCTGATGAACTCCTCTCTGCGCACCGGGGAGATCATCAGAGGCATGGAGCTTTTCAGCACTTTCCTTTCGGTGAATGTCACCGCGAGCCGGTTGGTAAGGGATGTGGCTGGGGCTGAAAGGATACTTTTTGTCTTTCGTATTTCCTTGATTTTGTCGATGGGATAGGCTGTAGGGATAAAGAATTGATAAACCACCAGTCTGTCGCCATCGATTTTGTAATAGACGCTGCGAAACGCTACTATTATAAATACCAACATCATCGAGCAGATGATTATCGGGACGATTCCGTCATCAAGAAAACACGGAATCACACAGCAGACCATTGTTATGGCTATGATAAGCCACGTTGAACTGTCCCAGCGGGAGTTGTATCTGATACCGTTGAATTTTTCCATAATGTAATTTTGATCTTGGTTATGACTGCATCTGTGTGCCTGCTGTCGGGAGGTGGGCGAATAGGTTTGTTTTCTGTATGGAGGGTAGCTTTTACATAAACTAAATCATCCCATTGTCATGCTTAAATGCGGGATTCCGTCAAGCAAGAATTCGCCCGATGCTTCGACAAAGCCCAGAGACTTATAGAAATCGCATAAATAGCTTTGAGCTTCGATTTCTATCCTTGGCGACATGCTTTGGGCTATTTTTATGGCCTCGTCCATGAGCAGGCGTGTCAGTCCCGCGCCTCTGTATTCTCTCATAGTCAGTACGCGGCCAATGGATGCCGCCGACGGATATTTTATGCCCGGATCAATGACTCTCAGATATGATTTTATCCTGCCGTTGTTTTCGATATAGACATGTGTAGAGTGCATGTCGGCCATGTCGAGATCCTGATACGGACAGTTTTGCTCTACGACAAATACCTCCGCACGACAGCGTAGAATCTCATATAGCTCTGTGGTTGACAGTTCCTCAAATCGTTTGATATTGATTTTCATGGTATAAAATTAGTCAATTATCATAGAATTTCAAATTCGTTTTTTTAGATTTTTTCTAAAGGTTTTAATGTTTAATCAGGTATGGCGAAGCTCTTGTGAGATATATTCAACTTTTTTACTCTCTGAAAATTGCAATATAGACAGTGATTGAGTAAATTTGCACCTATGAATACGTCAAAAGATAAGGTGTCTAAGACAAATGCCGCGCGCCTGCTCGACAGGGCGAAAATCAGTTACGAACTGATTCCATACGAGGTTGACCCTGACAATCTTGCGGCTGAACATGTGGCCGAGGAGCTTGGAGAGGATATCAACAGTGTGTTCAAGACCCTTGTGCTTAACGGTGAGCGATGCGGACACTTTGTGTGTGTCCTGCCGGGTAACATGGAGGTCGATCTCAAGAAAGCTGCCAAGGCTGCAGGCGCTAAAAAAGCGGAGATGATTCCGATGAAGGAACTTTTGCCGCTGACTGGCTATATTCGTGGCGGATGTTCGCCGGTCGGAATGAAAAAGCCGTTCCCGACTTATTTCCATTCGACAGTGCTTGACCATCCGTTCATCTATGTTTCGGCAGGGGTGCGCGGTCTTCAGTTCAAGATTGCCCCGGCCGATCTCATAGCCTATTGTTCGGCACAAGTGGCCGACATCGCAGTCCCAAAGGACTGAGCTGCCGGAGATGGCATTATGACTCCGGCTTTACCGAAAACAGAAAAACTACCATAGTATTAAAAGTCAATAGTATCAGTATGTAAGTCAATGCCTGACGCATAGATTCATAAAATCGGTCTTCCGTATATCAAGCATTATGAATCACACCTTAGGCATTATGAATTAAGTAGAAATGAACACAATCGGCAAAATATTCACTTTCACCGGATTTGGGGAAAGTCACGGAACAGCAATCGGCGGAGTGATAGACGGCATGCCCGCAGGAGTCAGAATAGACCTCGAACGTGTGCAGCACGAGCTTGACCGCCGTCGTCCGGGGCAGTCGGCCATCACGACGGCCCGCAAGGAGAGCGATACAGTTGAGATTCTTTCGGGATTGTTCGAAGGAGTGACCACGGGCTGTCCGATCGGTTTTATAATCCGTAACGAGAACCAGCATTCGAGCGACTACGGCCAGTTGCGCGAAGCTTTCCGCCCGTCGCATGCCGATTTCACTTATACAGCAAAATACGGTCTGCGCGACCACCGTGGCGGAGGGCGTTCGAGCGCTCGCGAGACCGCTACCCGTGTCGTTGCCGGAGCGTTTGCACGTCAGGCTCTCGAACAGCTTGGAATAACGGTCACGGCATACACTTCGCAGGTCGGAGATGTGGCTCTCGGCCGTAACTATTACGGGTTTGATTTATCTCTCGTTGAAAGCAATGCGGTGAGATGTCCAGATCCGGCGAAGGCTGCCGAGATGGAAGCACTTATAATGAAAGTCAAGAGCAAGGGCGACACCATCGGAGGCATAGTCAGCTGTGTCATCAGAGGTGTTCCGGCAGGAGTGGGCGACCCTGTGTTCGGTCGACTCGGCGCACGCCTGTCGGAAGCCATGATGAGCATAAATGCGAGCAAGGGTTTTGAATACGGTCTTGGATTTGAAGGTGTCGGACTCAGGGGAAGCGAGGTCATTGATCCCTTTGCTGTCGATTCTGACGGTAATATAGGGGTTTCGGCCAATAATTCTGGCGGAATTCAGGGTGGCATCTCAAATGGAGCTGACATATATTTCCGCGTTGCGTTCAAGCCGGTGGCGACTCTGATGCGTGATCTCATGACCATCGACAGTCATGGCCGCGAAGTGCTGCTCAAGGCGCGTGGCCGTCATGACCCCTGCGTAGTGCCCCGCGCAGTCCCTATAGTCGAGGCGATGGCGGCGATGGTGATTCTCGACGCTGTGTTGTTGAACCGTGCAGCCCGTCTATGAAGGCTTACAGGGATTTTTCCGACTTCCTTTCCTCTCATTTCAAGGGAAAGGTCCAGAAGATAGCTGTCAACGCCGGTTTCACCTGTCCTAACCGCGACGGCAGCAAGGGTGTGGGTGGTTGTACATATTGCAACAATCAGTCATTCAATCCGGGTTATTGCGCTCCGGCTCTAAGTGTTTCCGCACAGTTGGCCGAGGGCAAGGCTTTCTTTGCCCGCAAATATCCTGAAATGAAATATCTGGCCTACTTTCAGGCTTATACGAATACTCATTCCGATGACATCGACCGCCTGATGGGGCTTTATCAGGAAGCTTTGGCCGTCGACGGGGTTGTCGGGCTGATTATAGGGACTCGTCCCGACTGCATGCCGCAGGAGCTTCTCGACCGTCTGGCTGCGCTTCCTGCATGGGTCATGGTCGAGTATGGAGCCGAAAGCGCCTGCGACAAGACTTTGGGATTTGTGAACCGTTGTCATACGTGGGCCGATACGGCTGAAGCGGTCAGGCGCACTCATGCCGCCGGGATTCCGTGTGGCCTTCATCTGATAATGGGGCTTCCCGGGGAGGACGAGGATGTGATGCTCGCCACAATCGACCGTGTCAATGAACTTCCGGTTGACACTGTAAAGATTCATCAGCTTCAGCTCATACGAGGGACGCGCATGGCACGTGACGTGGAAGCGGGACTTTACGACATACCACGTTTCACCGCTGAGTCCTACGCAGATCTGTGTGTCAGGATTCTCCGCCGCTTGCGGAAAGATATTGCCGTTGAGCGCTTCGTTTCGCAGTCGCCGCCTGAATTATTGATTTATCCGCGCTGGAATCTGAAGAACTACCAGTTTACCAATCTGCTCGGCAACAAGCTTAGTAAAGAGCTTTTTTGATTTTTTGCACATTGATTTGCCCGGCTGATTTGTTACAGATATGAAAATTCTATAATTTTGTCTCTGTAAACATAAGTAATCCCATACCTTAATAGAATCATGGAAGTAATCAATTTTGCCGAAACACCTTCGCTGGTGAGTCAATATATGAGTGAACTGCGCGATGTCAATGTGCAGACCGACATGCTGCGTTTTCGCCGTAACCTTGAGCGGATAGGTGAAATCATGGCCTACGAGATGTCGAAACGTATGCGCTACAAGACGGTTGATGTCACCACTCCTCTTGCCGTCGCTCCGTCGCAGGTTCTTGACGAGCAGGTTGTGCTTGCAACAATATTCCGTGCCGGTATACCTTTCCATAAAGGTTTCCTCGATTACTTCGACCATGCTCAGAACGCTTTTGTCTCGGCCTACCGCAAGTATCGCGAAAAAGAGAATTTCGATGTGTTTATCGAATATATAGCTTCGCCACGTATCGACGGCAAGACTCTCGTCATTGCCGACCCGATGCTTGCCACCGGATCGTCGATGGACTTGTGTTACCGCGCACTTCTGACCAAAGGAGAGCCGGCGCATGTCCACGTCGCCTCGATCATAGCATCGCGCAAGGCCATTGATTATGTCAAGGCTACTTTCCCTGCCGACAAGACTACAGTGTGGGTCGGTGCTATCGACGAGGTTATCAACGACCATTCCTACATCGTCCCCGGACTCGGCGATGCCGGCGACCTCGCCTATGGCATAAAGGAATAATACTTTTAGCCGTAAAGGTCTGGAATAAGATACAAAAATTCAGAAATAACAAAAATAACAGACTTCGTTTCTTCTGTCAATCGGAGTGATGGGCTGAATCACCCTGCTACCGTCGACGAAAAAACGAAGTCTGTTATTTTTGTTATTTCTGAATTTTTGTACCTTTTATGTTTCAGAAGTTTTCTGTTATTTTACAAACCGAAGGCTTCCTTCACGGCGGGAACTGCATCGAGTTTTTCCCATGTGAACAGTTCGACGGTGCGAGTAAAGCTCGGTTCATATTTTGAATGGAACTCCTTGGTGACTGTCACCGGTTTGCGTCCCATGTGGCCGTAGCTTGCGGTCTCGCGGTAGATCGGGTTGCGGAGTCCGAGGCGTTTTTCAATCGCGTAGGGGGTCATGTCGAAACATGGCATCTCGTTGACGATTGCCGCTATTTCAGAATCGGAAAGGTTGACTTTGGCTGTGCCGTAGGTGTTGATGCAGAGGCTGACGGGACGGGCTTCGCCGATTGCGTATGCCACCTGTACGAGCACGCGGTCAGCTACGCCGGCCGCTACAAGATTCTTGGCGATATGGCGTGCGGCGTATGCAGCCGAACGGTCGACTTTCGAAGGATCTTTGCCTGAGAACGCGCCGCCTCCGTGTGCACCGTGTCCGCCATAGGTGTCAACAATGATTTTACGTCCTGTCAGACCGGTGTCTCCGTGCGGGCCGCCGATGACAAATTTTCCGGTCGGATTGACAAGAAGTTTCACGTCGTCACCGATTAGGGCTGCTTCCTCGGGGCGAAGCTTCGCCTTGACGCGGGGAATAAGTACGTTGCGCACATCCTCGGTGATTTTCTGTTGCATAGCACGGTCGGCGGCAGCACGCGCGCTGTCGGAGTCGTCGGTCGGGAGGATAAACTCATCGTGCTGTGTGGAGATGACGATTGTATCTACGCGCAGCGGACGGTTGTTCTCGTCATATTCCACTGTCACTTGGCTCTTGGAGTCGGGACGGAGGTAGGTGTAGACACGGCCACGTTTTTCGTGGGTCATCTCTTTCTCCTCGCGGCGTATGTCGGCAAGTTCCTGAAGAAGACGGTGTGAGAGGTCTATGGTGAGAGGCATGTAGTCGAGTGTCTCGTTGCATGCGTAGCCAAACATCATTCCTTGGTCTCCCGCGCCTTGGGCTTCAGCCTCGTTGCGTTCGACACCACGGTTGATGTCGGCGCTCTGTTCGTGGAGGGCAGAGAACACACCGCATGCCTCGCCGTCAAACTTCAGAGCGCTGCGGTTGTAGCCTATCTTGCGGATGACATCGCGTGTCACCTCCATCAGGTCGATGTATGCTTCGCTCTTGACCTCGCCGGCAATTACGACCTGGCCTGTTGTGACGAGAGTCTCGCATGCGACTTTCGATTTGGGGTCGCGGGCAAGGAATTCGTCGAGAATGGCATCTGAAATCTGGTCGGCAACCTTGTCGGGATGTCCTTCTGATACGGATTCTGATGTGAAGAGATAAGTTTTCATAAGTTTATGGTGCTTATATAAAAAAATAAAATGTCGAAGTGGGCTTGAAAATGCGTGGATTCGCGCTGCCTGCTTCAACATTTCCCATCTGTGGCCTTCATCCTCGCGGATTGCCGGCACGCAATATGAATCTCAAAAGTCTAAATCCTCGATGAATACAAAGAGGGGAGAGTTTCTGAAATCCCCCGTAGCTTTTGCCGATGGATTAGTCATGGCACTGTGGCGAGGGGTGCAGTTTTAGCATTTTTTGAAGTGGTTGCAAGCAGCCAAATTTGTCCACTTTGATTTTCGGGTGCAAAGTTACAAAGAAATTGCGGTAACTCCAAAATAAAAATATTCTGGAATCACCGCAATAGTTTTTCATGATAGGCATCAGGATAAGGTCGGGGTTATTATACACAATAATTTAATAAACAACCAATAAATATGAAAATATGAAGTTAGGTTAATCTTTATTGGAGTTGTTTCAGTGGAAAAATAAAACCTTTGATGTTTACGAATTAATTGTTGCTGTCTGAATTTGTATCCTTAGTATAGTAAGAGCCGTACCCATACCGCCCGTATGTAGTCGATGAGGGGAGAGTTCCGTTTAGGATAAGCATGAGATTGTTATAGCGTCGAGAATTGTTTATGCGGTCTATTTCCGGAATCATCCTGCGGTCAAGCAGACCTGCGCGTATTACGAATAGCGTCAGGTCGGAGAGCGGTGAGACGATTGATGCGTCTGCGACGATTTCGGCTGGAGGACAGTCGAGGAATATGTAGTCATATTCCTGACGGTATCTGGCTATGAGTTCTTTCAGACGGTCGGAATATAAAAGTTCTGACGGGTTCGGAGGAATTGTACCTACAGGGAGTATGTAGAGCCCCTCGCACTCGGTATTTTGTATGTATTTGTCACAATTGTCAATGCCTTCCGACAGATAGTCAGCTATACCGAGTGACCGTCCGGGCAGCACTTGCGAGACGGATGCACGGCGCAAGTCGAGGTCTATGACAAGGACCCGATGGCCTTTTTGCTTGAGTGCGAGTGCGGCAGCGAGATTCAGAGAGATGAAGGATTTGCCAGAACCGGGGTTGAACGATGTGATCATGATCACACGTTTTTGGCTGTTGTGCGTTATGAATTCGAGATTTGAACGTAGCATGCGGAATGCTTCGTTGACGATGCTTCGGCCGTGTTCGCGGACAAGCAGAGGCGGTGTCGCATCTGTGCGTGACGTCTTTCCGATAAAGTCTCTCCAGCGTCTTATCAGCGGGTGCATCCGTGATTTGGATTTGCCTCCGTTTGCCTCAGGTATTTCTCCTAATAGTGGTGTGCCTACCTTTTCAATATCCTTTCGGCCTCTCAGACGGTTGTCGAGGCTGTCGGCAATGAAGATGATAATTGCTGGCACGACCAGTCCGGCCACGATGCAGGCTAACAATATTGTCATGCTTTTAGGAGCGACGGGTTTGTTCGAACCCATCGGAGGGGTGATGACGCGGGTGTTGAACGGTGTGAACGCAAGTGTGAGTTCGTTTTCCTCGCGTTTCTGAAGCAGGAAGAGATATAGAGCTTCCATGACCTTTTGCTGGCGTTCGACCGAGAGCAGGTATTTGGCCTGAGTCGGCGACGAAGCAATCTTGCGGTTGGTGGCGCGGTCGTCTTTGATGAGCGAGTTGAGCTGGGTGTTAAGAGTCTGTCCCTGATTGATGAGCGATTGGATAAGCGCATTTCTCATGCTCTGCAGACTTTTGTCGTAGTCCTGCATGAGGGGATTGTTCTTTCCCGATGTGTTTGCGAGTTTGTCGCGTTCGAGCTGCAGGGCGTTGTATTCTTGTATCTGAGCCTCGATGCCACGGTTGTCTATGCCGGAGTTGGCCGGAAGGAGCTGTCCTTGTGTCGAGGGCGATTTTATGTGGTCGAGAAGGTATTTCGAAATCGCGATCTGGGTTGAGACTTCGAGCTGGCGAGTGGTGTTTTCGTTTGATTTGGCCATATACATGGTTGAGGCTGCCTCGACGTCGGGCACGAGGTGCTCTCCCTTGTAGTGGGCGATGTCGCTGTCGAAAGTTCCGAGTTCGCTTTCGATCACTTTGAGTCGTTCGCCTATGAATTCCGATGTCTTGAGTGCCTGTTTTGCCTTATCGTCGACCCACTTGGTGTTGTAGATGTCGATAAGTGCGTTGAGAAAAGCGTCGGCGCGCTCGATGTTGACGTCCTTGAATGAGAAGTCGATGACCGATGCCTTTTCTTCGGCAAGATTCTCGGTGAGACGGCTGTTATAGATTTCAATTGCTTCCGGAAGGCTGTAGCGGTGTATCTTGATTGTCTTGTCGAGGTCGGCGATATAGTTAGGGCCGGGAGTTATGACTATCTTTCCGGCTTCGGTCATGACTGTGTCGCCGACGCTGACAGTCATGTCGGCTGTCTGACATTTCTCGCCGTTGAGCGTCATGTCGGATATGTCGACCTTGCCGTTTTCCTGAAGCAGCAGCTCCATTGATGCCTGTGACGACAGAGGCAGGTCGACAAACGATATTTTAACAGGAAGTGAATCACCGTAAAGAGTGACATTCCTGAGACCCTTGCGGACAGTATAGTCTGTTTCAAGGCCGAGTTTTTGAATCACTTCCCCGATAATGGCCGGCGATTTGAATGCAAGCATCTCATTGTTGACGTTTGATGTGCTCTGGAACAGGCCGATGTCCGAAAGTGCATTGATCGCCCCTTTGTTATTCCCGTCTTTGTCGTCGGTAATCATCACAGATGCGTTGCGGACATATGTCTTCGGCGTGGCGAGTATGTAGAGGACTCCGGCTGCTACAAACAGCAGGATCGAAACCAGAAACCACTGCCAGTGGTTGATACATTTGACCAGAAGCTGGATGAGGTCGATTTCATCACCATCTTCGCCGGAGGGATTGGAAACTTGGCTGCCGTAGACCACAGGCGCTTCATCCGCGATAGCCCGATTTTGATTTTGTGTCTGAGTCGTCATAAAAAATGGGTTTGCTTTTGATTATCTTATGCAAAGAGCTGTGATGGTGGTCGCGAGTGAAGCGAGAGAGATCCAGAACGAAGGTGTCAGGACCGTGTTTCCGTTAATTGTGCTTTGACGGATGCGGGTGCTGTTTGGCTCGATATATATAACGTCGTCCTGCTGGATGAAATAGGCCGGTGAATTGCGCAGGCGTTCTGCGTCGAGGAGGCTTACGACGTAGGTCTGCTGCCCGTCTCCGTTGGAGCGCAGAAGCTTTATCGAGTTTCTTTCGCCATAGATTGTAAGGTCGCCGGCAAGTCCAAGCGCGTCGAGGATTGTCATGTCATCGCGGTCGATGGAGTATGAGCCGGGGCGGTTTACCTCTCCGAGCACTGAGACTATTCCGTTTGTCAGTTCGACGGTGACCACCGGGTCACGCACGTAGTCGTTGGAGATAAGCAATTCTTTGATTCGTCCGGCGATTTCCAGACGTGTCATCCCTGCCACCTGTACTGATCCGAGTAGCGGAAAGTCGATTGTGCCTTTGGGCGATACGGTATAGCTGCTTACGCCTTGGTTTGAGCCGCTCCGGTAGGAGGTTGTAGCGGCCGCACCGAGAGTGCGCGGTGTGTAAGGAAGATTAAAGAGGTCAACAAGCTGTTGGTCGCGTGAGTGGACGAGGATTGAAAGTTTGTCGGCGGGTTTGACTGTCACAGTCTGCACCGGACAATTATAGGAACTGTCGCCTGTGATGTCCTGAAAATAAACAATGTCTTTCGGAGTCGAGCATCCTACGGTTGCCAAAAGGAAGATGCCGACGGCTAAGAAGGTCTTGTAACCGAGCAGTAAAGAGCGATGCCTGTCATCGGGAATCCTTGCGTTTGGAAATCGCTTTGTCATAATGATGAAATTGAACCTAAAAAAGTAGGTGTAATTTAATAGCCTTGGTTCCCGCTCGGCGATATCAGAATAAAGGTAAAAAGAAAAGTGGGGAACTCTCGCTTTTTCAGAAGTGAAAGGCATCGCCAAACGCCCGAACTGACTGAAAAAGATAGAATAAATGCCCCACTGATTGGTATCTATACGAAGGCAAAAGTGCCTCCGGGTAGGTACGACAATGCAGAAGAGCGTCTAATCCTTCTTCTCTCAGTTCTTAAATTTGGCGATTTCTTCACTTGAGAAAGAAAGCAAAACGCTTTTCCTATCAAACGGAATTTCTCCTCCGTCGATGGGGCAAAGTTACATATTTTATTTGGATTAGCAGCTCTTCTTGGGCATTTATTTCTATTTTCACACAACAAAACCAAGGCGTCTCTCTATCGGTTTGATGGAGAAACGCCTTGGTTTATAGGTTGTAACGACCATTAGAGAATGGTTCGTATAAAAGCATTCAGGAGATCAGTTTTCACTGTCAGAAATACGGGTGTCGGGGTTGATTGTGCCTCCGTCGCCTTCGCCGGGCATGTCAGATTGACTTGCTACGACGGTGACGGGGAACTGGGCGATTGCAAAACCGACTTCCTTGTCGACCTGAAGGACTGTTGCATTGACTCCGAGGTAATGTTTGCCAATTTCCATGTCAGTTGTATTGATACTGATGGGGAAGGGCGACAATGCGGTGCGCCCCTGTGGGATTCCGTCCCAGAAATAGGCTACGACACCGAGGGTTGCTGTCTTTGTGCCTTCGTCCGGTATAGCGCGGAGTGCGGTGATGTTGAGTGTGTCACCTTGAACCACGTAGAGGCTGCCGTCAGCTTCGGTAGCACCTGTATAGTCAATAGAGAGGCTGACCTGTGGCAAATCTTTGTCATCGCTGCACGATGAGACGAGTCCGAGCAACGGAAGCACGAGAAGTAGATAAAGGATACGTTTCATAGTTGCTTGAGAATTATAAATAGTTTATAGATATGTTTTTTATAGTGTCGTGTCTATCGGCCCGCTTTGCCCCGGCTTCAGTTTTTGAATACTATGTCTGAACCGTCGTAGTCGATGACTATCGGGCGGTCACGGTCGACTTTCTGGCCAAGGATGTCTTTCGACAGCTGGTTGAGTACCATGCGGTGGATGACACGCTTGACAGGACGTGCTCCGAATTCCGGATCGTAGCCTTCCTCCGCGAGATATTTGAGCGCTTCGGGAGTGACTTTGAGCGTGATGCCGTTATTGGCGAGCATGCGCTGGATGGATTTGATCTGCAATCCGACGATTTCTTCAATCTCCTGCTCGTTGAGGGGGGTGAACATGATGATTTCGTCGATACGGTTGAGGAATTCGGGACGTATCTGCTGCTTGAGGAGTTCAAGCACTTCGTTCTTGGTGTTCTCGATGACTTCGCCACGGTTTTCAGGTGTCATTTTCGCAAAATTGTCGCGGATGACGTGTGAGCCCATGTTTGAGGTCATGATGATAATCGTGTTCTTGAAGTTGACGAGTCTGCCTTTGTTGTCGGTCAGATGGCCGTCGTCGAGCACCTGAAGAAGTATGTTGAATACATCGGGATGCGCTTTTTCGATTTCGTCGAAGAGCACGACAGAATAGGGCTTGCGTCTGACTGCCTCGGTGAGCTGGCCGCCTTCGTCGTAACCGACGTATCCCGGAGGCGCTCCGACCAGACGGCTGACTGAATGCTTCTCCTGATACTCGCTCATGTCGATACGGGTCATCATCGTCTCGTCGTCAAAGAGATATTCGGCAAGGGCCTTTGCAAGCTCGGTCTTTCCGACACCTGTCGTGCCGAGGAATATGAACGAACCGATAGGGCGGCGCGGGTCGTTGAGGCCTGCACGCGAACGGCGGACTGCATCGGCAATGGCTGCGATGGCGTCGTTCTGTCCGACGACACGTCCGTGAAGCTCGTCTTCAAGATGCAGGAGCTTTTCCTTTTCGCTCTGTACCATCTTATTGACGGGAATGCCTGTCCAGCGCGACACGACATCGGCGATGTCTTCGGAATCGACTTCCTCTTTGATGAAGGCTTTTTCGCCCTGCATTACCTTGAGCTGTTCCTGTATTGCCGCGTTTTCCTGCTCTTTCTGCTGGACTTTCGAATAGCGGATTTCAGCGACCTTTGCATAGTCACCTTCGCGTTCGGCGCGTTCGGCATCGAAGTTGAGTTGCTCGATGTCGATTTTGTTTTGCTGGATTTTGTTGATAAGATCCTTTTCGGCTTTCCACTTGGCGGTGAATTCCTTTTCCTGATCGCGCAGGTCGGCGAGCGACTTCTCGATTTCCTTCACTTTCTCTTTGTCGCCCTCGCGCTTGATGGCCTCGCGCTCGATTTCCTTCTGGGCTATGAGACGTGTGATTTCGTCAAGAGCCTGAGGTACGGAGTCGATTTCGAGACGGAGTTTCGAGGCTGCCTCGTCGATGAGGTCAATGGCCTTGTCGGGAAGGAAGCGGTCGGTGATGTAGCGCTCCGAGAGGGTGACTGCGGCGATAATCGCTTCGTCGCGGATACGCACTTTGTGGTGGTTCTCATAGCGCTCTTTCAGACCGCGGAGAATGGCGATGGCTGCTGCTTCGTCTGGCTCGTTGACCATCACTTTCTGGAATCGGCGTTCGAGGGCTTTGTCTTTTTCGAAATACTTCTGGTATTCGTCGAGCGTCGTAGCGCCGATCGATCGGAGTTCGCCTCGCGCAAGTGCGGGCTTGAGGATATTGGCCGCATCCATAGCACCCTCACCCTTGCCTGCTCCGACGAGGGTGTGGATCTCGTCGATGAAGAGGATGATTTCACCATCGGCTCCTGTCACTTCGTTGACGATAGCTTTGAGTCGCTCTTCAAATTCACCTTTGTACTTCGCGCCGGCAACCAGTGCGCCCATGTCGAGCGAATAGATCTGTTTTGTGCGGAGGTTTTCAGGCACGTCACCTCTGACGATACGCTGTGCGAGACCCTCGGCGATAGCTGTCTTACCCGTACCGGGTTCGCCTATGAGCATAGGATTGTTTTTGGTGCGTCGTGACAGAATCTGCAATACGCGGCGGATTTCGTCGTCACGTCCGATCACAGGATCGAGTTTGCCTTCGCGTGCGCGTTCGTTTAGATTGAGGGCATACTTCGATAGGGCCTGATAGGTGTCTTCTGCGCTCTGGTCGGTGGCTTTTTTGCCTTTACGAAGTTCGGCTATAGCCGATTCAAGTTCACGTTGGCTCAATCCCGCATCCTTTAGTATGGTCGACGCCGGAGAGTTGACCGTGAATATGGCTAAGAGTAGAGCTTCGAGGGTGACATATTCGTCACCTTGTTTCTTGGCGATGTCGAGCGCTTTCTGGAGGACATCGTTGGAGCTGCGACTGAGATAGGGTTCGCCTCCCGACACCTTTGGTTCGGCTGCGATTTTGGCATCAACCTGACGCATCAGGGTGGCAACATTCGCTCCCACCTTGGAGAAAATAAAGTTGATGAGTGATTCCCCTTCGGTCATGACTCCCTTAAGCAGATGCACAGGCTCTATTGCCTGATTGCCCGCGCCACGGGTAATCTCTATGGCCTTCTGTATCGCTTCCTGTGATTTGATAGTGAAATTATTGAAGTTCATGAGCTATGTTGAAGTTGTGAGTTTTTATTTAGTTTCGTTCAGATAAGGGATTGTGCGGGATGCCTGTCCATACCAATGACCTGAGTCATGAAACAGGCACGACGGCAATCTGTTATATCTATCTAACAAAAATCATGCCAATTGGTTGAACTGTCATGCCTGAAAGGACCGTTTTGTCATGGAAATGACTGTCGGATGTCCTTAGGACGTGATATGGAAGGGGGACGCGCAATGTGGGATAGTGGCATCTGTACGGGGTATTACGATTTTCAGCGCGGCAGGATGCTCAGGTTGGAATGAGGCAAAAAAAGTAACGGCCGCCATGCCCCGAAGGGAATAGCGGCCGTAGCCTTTGTTTAAGTGAGATTCGGAATTAGATGCCCTGAAGCTTGAATGTCACGGGGAGGGTGTACCATACGTTCACCGCATGTCCGTTCATCTTGCCGGGGACGAAGTCGGGGAGAGCTTTTACTACGCGGACAGCTTCTTTGTCGAGGTCGGGGTCCTTTGAACGGATCACCTTAACCTCACCGACCTTACCGGTCTTGGTTACAACGAACTGTACGACAACCTTACCCTGAATGTTGTTTTCCTGAGCCATTGCCGGATAGCGGAGGTGTTCGCCTACCCACTTGAGGAGGGCAGCCTCGCCGCCGGGGAACTGGGGCTTCTGTTCAACCACGGTGAAGACCTGATTGTCATCCACGGGTTCGGGTTTCTTCTCTTCGACGATAACTTCTTCTTTGTGTTCACGCACCACGTTGAGGTCGTCAGTACCCTTGTCAAAGTCAGTGGTACCTACGGCGGTGTCAGTATCCTTGAGGTCGTCCTGAGACTTGATTTCTTCAACAACTTCTTCGTCACGAGTAATCTGGAGCTCGGTGGCCTTTACGGTGTTGAGGATTTCTTCAGGAAGAGCTTCGGGCTGCTGCTCTTCGACGCGCTGCTGTTCGGGTTCTTCAGGTTCTTCTTCTTCCTGCTCATCTGCAGTGTAGTCGATCATGGCCTGCTCAATCTGGTCTTCAGGACGCTCTTCAGCTTTCTGGAGCACAGTGTTTGCAAGGAGTCCGAGTACGGCTACGAGAAGAAGGACGATGAGGATAACGAGCATCGCGCGGTTGTGGCGCTTTGCAGAGGCCTTGCGGAGCTCATAGGCTCCGAAGTCCTTGTTTTTGCCTTCAAATATAATGTCAATCCATTCTGATGATGAAAGATCTACGTCTTTTGCCATATTTCAATAGAGATTTTTCAAGGTTAATATATCATTCATCAACAGATTATTTCTTGGGATTCTTGGTGAGATAGTCAAGAATGAGCACTGAGTCATTCTTGTTGATGTTATCAATCTGATAGCGTGAAATCTGATTGATCTGCATCTCGTCAAGTGCGCTGATAAGGCTTTCCCATGAAGCTTCAGGAGTGGCTTTGATGATCACAACTGGACGTGTGAGCGTAGAGTCGTTACGGATCTCGCGTGCACGTGCCTGGTAGATTGAGTCGTTGATAGCAGAAATAGACGAAAACTCTTTGTTACGCCATTTCGACTTTTCAACTTCGATTTTTTCAAGTACCAGCTTGTTGCGGTCATGGAGGATCTTGCGAATGCCCTGCTGGAGTTTTCCGTCGTTGCCGACGAATTTCTCAGCCTTGAGCTTGTTGTTGTCGAGAAGACCGTCGCCGTTTTCGTCGGTGAAGTCAGGCATACCTTCATAGTAGTAAACCGTATTCATCGGACGGCCGCTTTCGTCGTTCTTGACATCGCCGTTGGCATTGCGTTCAGTAGTCAGGATGAGGGTGATGGCCTCTGATTCCTTAGCTTTGTTCATCTGATTCTGCTCTACTTTCTCGTTCGAGGGGAGCGAGATGGTGAGAGTCTGTGACTTAATCATTGTGGTACAAAGCATGAAGAATGTAATCAGAAGCATGTTCATGTCCACCATGGGAGTAAAGTCCACATGGATCGACATTTTCTTTTGGGCGCCTTTTTTCTTTTTGCCGCCGTCTGATTGTTCTATCTGTGCCATAATGATTATTCTTGCTCAGTTTTTAAAGCTGTCATGATGCTGAAGCGGTTCATCTTCAGGCTCTGGAGGTTGTCAAGCACGTCGTGGACAGTGTTGTAGGGGGTGTCCTTGTCGGCCTTGACTGCGATACCTTCGCCCTTTTTCATGGCTTTCTGAAGGTTGTCGTTTCCTGAGTTGTAGATGGCACGCATCCAGATCTGGAACTCGTTGAGGTGTTCCATGTCCTTGTTGTCGTTGATGGGTATACCGACACCCTTCTGAGTCATGTCAGTGATAAATTTATCCTGATCTGTCTGTGACATTGAAAGGAACTGCGGAAGTACCTGGAACGGAACACCGAACATATTGATTTTAGAGAATGCTTCGCGCTGTGCTACAGAGAGCTGCACCGGATTGGAGGGGTGCTGCTTGTTGTAGAGCGTTACTGCTTCATCAAGAAT